>JGI26082J51739_10002668_pt1 | contig 10806 bp, 10 predicted proteins | sample SaaInl5LU_22_DNA_FD_51739 | JGI IMG/M metagenome (IMG submission 51739)
ATATACTCCGCGTCACAGCCGATCATTTCCATGAAGCGGTCGGTACTGTCGGCAAAGGCCTGCAAATAGCGGCTCTCGGTCATATGTCCGTTATAATCGAGCCAATCGAGCGGAACCACGCGGTGCAGCGTCAGCACGGGCTGACTCAGATCCACGATGTCATCCACATGGNCAACAATCCCCGCACCCGCGCGCAGCGTTTTGTCGTGGGCGTTCTGAAGGGCGCCCGCGCCCCAGTCATTGGCGCCAAGCGCGCGCATCATACCGACAAGGTTGTCGTCGCGAATGCGCTCAAGCTCGCGGATCGAATGCATACCCGACTGCGCATCAGACTGATCGGCAATCGCATCGACAAGCTCATCCGTCAGCTCAGGCACATCCATAAGCTTGGTCCAGGGCCAGCTCAGGCAAGGCCCGAACTGCGCAATGAAGTGGCGCATACCCGCTTCGCCGCCCGCAACACGATAGGTCTCAAACAAGCCCATCTGCGCCCAGCGGATGCCAAAGCCGTAGCGGATTGCATTGTCGATCTCCTCGGTCGTGGCGATCCCATCGTTAATCAGCCAAAGCGCCTCGCGCCACACCGCCTCAAGAAAGCGATCGGCAATATGCGCATCAATCTCTTTCTTCAGATGCAGCGGATACATCCCGATACCAGAGATGACCTCTTTCGCCGTGGCGATCACATCGGCACTGTTCGCCTCCGTGCTCACCAACTCGATCAAGGGCAACAAATAAACGGGGTTAAACGGATGGGTCACAACAATCTGATGCGCATTCGCCATGCCCGCCTGAAGCTCGCTCGGCTTATAGCCCGAGGTTGAGGAGCCAATCACAGCCTCCGCCGCCACACAGTCGGCCAGTTGCGCATAGACCTTATGCTTGATGTCGAGCCGCTCAGGCACAGATTCCTGCACCCAAGCCGCGCCTGCGCAAGCCTCAGACAGGTCCGCATGAAAACTCAAGCGCCCCTCTTCAGGCAGCGCCATATTGCCCAGCCCCGGAAGAGAGCGGCGCGCATTGGCGAGCACTTCGCCAATCTTGCGTTCCGCCTCGGGATCAGGGTCAAACACCCGCACATCCCATCCATTGAGCAAAAAGCGCGCAGCCCAGCCGCCGCCAATCACACCACCACCAATGATAGCAGCCTGTTTTTTCATCTTTTTTCGTCCTTCAAAGGTTAATCTACACAAATCGTTGCGGGCTCGCCGCCGTTTAGAACATCATAGCAGCCAAAATAGGGGGTCACTGGCGTACAACTCCGTGTCTCAGCCAAGCAAAACCCGGCGCATTCAGAATTGTCGCGGCAGCGCTTGCCAGCATCAGGCTGTGCGCTGGCGCATTGCGGCCCCACAAGCCCCACAACCATACGCCCACCAGCGGCCTCACACTCCTGCCCGACCAAAAGCGGTGAACGCCCACCAACAGGCGCAGCGCCGCCTGACGTTTCCGCCATTTGACAAGACGCCAGCGCCACCAAAGTCAGCACAGCCGCCCCAATTGCAAAAATCCGTTTCATGGCCGTTGTCCCCTGTTTGTCGCCCTCATCTCTGCCCAGCTCACTGTCGCAGCGCGATCTGACTCACGTCATAGCCATTAAAGTCGAGCATCTCCCGCGCCGCCACCATGCGGTCAGTCCCCCCGCGCGGCTTGCGATCAAGGATAAGCCCAAAGCTCCCTTCGGGCGTCCCAATCGCAGCAGTGCGAAACCCTTCATCCACCCAAAGCACCCAGTATTCCTCGCTCGTTCCTTCAAGCCTAAAGCGCCCCGGACCGGTCACCTCCCCCTGACTCTCGCGACCATCCGCGCGCCAGATAAAGCGCGTCTCACTCACTGCCCTGATCGTCACGCGCTGCAAAACATCTGTCGGATAAGACGCTCGCACGACCCAATCACCCTGAAACCTCACCAGATCAAACCGCAGTGTCGACGAGATTCTCGCCGCGCTATCGCGATAGCTCACAGAGGCCGCCTCTGGCACGGGCGCACACCCCGCCAACGCCACAGTGGCCGCCATGAGCCAGCGGCGTATCATCCCTTTGGCGCTTGTTTTGTCAGCTTGAGCTTCTCACGTACGGCCTCAGGCCCGATCACTTTCGCGCCCATGTTTTCAATGATCGTAACGGCACGCTCTACAAGCTGGTAGTTCTCGGCCAAGACACCTTTATCAAGCCAGAGGTTGTCCTCAAGCCCGACCCGCACATTGCCCCCCGCCAGTACAGAGGCGGCAACATACGCCATCTGGTTGCGCCCCAGCGCAAAGGCGCTGAAGGTCCAGTTGCTCGGCACATTGTTCACCATCGCCATAAAGGTGTTAAGATCGTCAGGCGCACCCCAAGGCACGCCCATGCAAAGTTGCACCAGCGCATCAGGCTCCAGAACGCCATCAGCAACAAGCTGCTTGGCATACCAAAGATGCCCTGTATCGAACGCCTCAATCTCTGGCTTAACGCCAAGCTTGGTCATCATCGTGCCCATCGCCGTCAACATTCCCGGCGTATTGGTCATCACATAATCCGCCTCGGCAAAGTTCATCGTGCCGCAATCCAGCGTACAGATCTCGGGGAGGCATTCAGCAATATGCGCAACACGCTCAGTCGCACCGACCATGTCTGTTCCCTCAGCAAGCGGGAAAGGCGCTTCGGAGCTGCCAAAGATCATATCTCCGCCCATGCCCGCCGTGAGATTGAGCACAACGTCTGTATCAGACTCACGGACACGGTCGGTCAACTCGCGGTAAAGCTTCAAGTCGCGGCTCGGCTTGCCTGTCTCAGGGTCACGCACATGGCAATGCACCACAGCCGCGCCTGCCTTTGCCGCCTTGATCGCGCTCTCGGCAATCTCCTTGGGCGAGCGCGGCACATGTGGGCTGCGGTCTTGCGTGCCGCCTGAGCCTGTTACGGCACAAGTGATGAAAACCTCTTTGTTCATAGTCAGTGGCATCTGCGAATCCTCTTCTGCATGGCGTGTTGCTCAAAGTATCACCGCACTTGCGTTGGCTCTTTTGATCTTTTACGAAAATAATATGTCATTATCCGAAAAAATATCACCAAAAGCGCTCGACACAGCAGTGCTTGTCCTAAGTGACAGCAACACGCTCAGCTTCGCCGCGGCCGTTGATCCTCTGCGCGCTGCCAACCGCCGCGCAGGCCGCACACTGTTTTCCTGGCGCTTTGTGACGCCCACAGAGTCCGCTGCCAGGCTCACCTCTGGTATAGAGGTTCAGGGCACACCTCTTGCCGCGCTGGAAAGCTGCGATCTCCTCATCATCGTGGCAGGCTTCAATCTTGACGCCCATGCCACGCCACAGCTTCTCGCGGCCCTGCGGCGCCTCGCGCCTCATGCAGGCCAGATCGCCGCGATTGATGGCGCAAGCTGGCTCCTCGCCAGCGCGGGCCTGCTCGATGGTCAGAGCGCCACAGCCCATTGGGAAGATCTGGAGCATTTCGCCAGCCGCTTTGACGCGGTCGAGACTTTGCCACACCGCTTCGTTCAGTCTGGCAAGTTCGCCACAGCAGGCGCAGCCATGCCCGGCCTTGATATGATGCTNCGCCTGATCGAGGAGCGCTTTGGTGCGCGCCTTGCCCAAGAGGTTGCAGGCGCGTTCCTGCATGACCCCTCCCAGCCTGCCGATTTACCGCAAAACCCCGCCAGCCGCCAAAGCCTCGCACGTCATCACCCGGCCGTCGCGCGCGCCCTCGCGCTGATGCAGGCCCATATCGAAACGCCCCTAAGCATCGCAGCGCTGGCAACACAGCTCTCGCTCTCGCCGCGCGTGCTGGAGTTGCGCTTCAAAACTGCCATCGGCCAAAGCCCGAAAGCCACCTACCTCGCGCTGCGCCTTTCAGAGGCCCACCGCCTCGCGCTCGATACGTCCCTGCCCGTGCAAGACATCGCTCTGGCCACAGGTTTTGCCTCCCAAGCCAGCTTCGCCCGCGCCTTCAGCAAAGCCCACGGCCGCTCGCTACGCGCCCTGCGCCAAGAACGCTGAACAGCGGCTTTCTCTTTCTCTAAATATCCCGGGGGTCTGGGGGCAGCGCCCCCAGCCGGTCGGATTTCGCGCAGCGAAATTCGAAGCCTCAGCACGACGCCCTCAATAAGGCATCGGATGCGCCTTATGCGCCACGTCAATCTCTTCCAGCACCTCGCTAGAAAGGCTCAGATCCACCGCGCCCAAAGCATGCTCGAGCTGGCCCACAGTTGTCGCCCCGAAGATCGAGCTGCCCAAAAAGGGCCGCGTCAGCGTCCAAGCCAGCGCCATATGCACGGGGTCAAGTTCGTGGCGCGCGGCAATCGCCAGATAGGCCTCTACCGCATCAAAGACACGCGGCGTGATCCGCCCGCCCATCTCGGGCACAAGGCTCTTGCGCGAGCCTTCGGGCACGGCCCCGCCCTGATATTTCCCGCTCAGAAGCCCCGCGCCCAAAGGGGAAAACGCGAGCAAGCCGACGTTCTCGTTCAGACTCATCTCCGCCATGTCGGTGTCATACAAGCGGCAGAGCAGCGAATATTCGTTCTGCACAGAGGCCACCCNCGGCCCGCCCATTCGCTCAGCCACATTTAGCCACTGGCACGTCCCCCAAGCGCTCTCGTTAGAGAGGCCAAAGGCGCGGATCGTCCCGCGTTCGACTTCTTTCTGAAGCGCGCCCAGAGCGTCTTCCATATGGGCAATCGTCTCGGCACGGTTCTGTCCGCTGGGGTCAAACGTCCAGTTTTTGCGAAACATATAAGAGCCACGGTTGGGCCAGTGAAACTGGTAGAGATCAATCACATCCGTCTTGAGCCGCGCAAGGCTGCCCTCAATCGCGGCAGGAATCGTCTCCGNAGTGATCGGCGCGCCGTCGCGCACATTCATATAGCCCTCGCCCGAGTGTTTCGTCGCCAACACAACTTCGCCGCGCCGCCCCGTCGTCTCGAACCAATTGCCCAGAATGCGCTCTGCGTCGCCCTGCGTCTCGCGGCTCAAAGGGTTCACAGGATACATCTCTGCGCAGTCCCAGAACTGAACCCCATGATCGAGCGCCATATCCATCTGCGCATGACTGTCGGCCTCGCTCGTCTGCGTTCCAAACGTCATCGTGCCAAGGCACATCTCGCTGACAGAAATCCCGGTACGGCCCAATTCGCGCTGTTTCATATCGCTTCCCCTCGCGTTGATTGCGCGCACTCTGCCAGTCTTGCAGATGATGTCAAACCGACAGCGCGCAGATTTTGGTCTTNGATGTCAACATCCACGACATCCGCGCGAGACAGGACGATCAGTGGCCACTTTCCAGAATGCCCGTCTGCACATCATAATCGACAGCCAGCTCGTAATCAGGGTCATCGTCACTATCGACGATAAGATGACCGGCCTTATTGAGCAGCTTGTGGCAATCGCGGCTCAAGTGACGCAAGCGGATCTGCTTGCCCGCGGCCTCATAGCGTGCCGCCAAAGCCTCAATCGCCTGCAAAGCAGACTGGTCGACAACGCGGCTGTCCTTAAAGTCCACAATCACAAGGTCAGGGTCTGTTTCCACTTCAAAAATCTCGGCAAACCCGTCGCTGGAGCCAAAAAACAGCGGTCCCCGAATTTCATAGACTTTCGCGCCTTCGTCCGTGGTCGACTCGCGCGTCACAGCATGAATACGGCTCGCATTGTTCCACGCATAAGCCAGCGCCGAGACAATCACACCCACAACAACCGCAATCGCCAGGTCATAAGCCACAGTCACAATCGTCACCAAAACAGTGACGAAAGCATCGTTGAGTGGCACGCGCCGCAGGATTGTGAGCGAGTTCCAGGCAAACGTCCCGATCACGACCATAAACATCACGCCAACAAGCGCTGCGAGCGGGATCTGCTCAATCAGCGGCGAGGCAAACATAATGAATGTCAAAAGAAACAGTGCCGCCGCGATCCCCGCGATGCGCGTGCGCCCGCCAGACTTCACGTTGATCATGCTCTGCCCGATCATCGCACAGCCGCCCATACCGCCAAAAAAGCCGGTCACAACATTGGCCGCGCCCTGCGCCATACATTCCTGAGACGCGCCACCGCGCTTGCCAGTAATTTCGCCCACAAGGTTGAGCGTCAGCAAGCTCTCGATCAGGCCAATCGCCGCCAGAATCACGGCATAAGGCAGAATAATGTAAAACGTTTCCATATTGAGCGGCGCAAGCGCGGTCCCGTATAGCCCCTCACCCGTGCCAAAAGGATTGTGGAAGCTCGGAAAGCCGCCCTTGATTGAGGCCAGATCGCCAACACGCGGCACATCAAGCCCTAGCACAATCACCAAAATCGCAACAATCCCGATCCCAGCCAAAGGCGCCGGCACAAACCGCGTTACCTTGGGCATCACCCAGATAATCGCCATGGTCAGGGCCACAAGTGACAGCATCATCATCAAAGGCACACCCGTGAGCCACTCGCCCCCGCTCATTCCGTGGCCCGTGTTCTCCATCGAACCAGGCACTTTGAACTGCGTCATCTGCGCAAGGAAAATAACAATCGCAAGGCCGTTCACAAAGCCCAGCATCACAGGATGCGGCACAAGGCGAATAAACTTGCCCCAGTGCATCGCGCCCGCAAAGAGCTGCAACATCCCCATCAAAACGACCGTAGCAAAAAGATATTCAACGCCGTGCTGCGCAACCAGCGCAACCATAACAACCGCCAGTGCGCCCGTCGCACCAGAGATCATTCCTGGACGGCCTCCAAACACAGCTGTGATTAGACCAACAAGAAAGGCTGCATATAGACCGACAAGAGGATGAACCCCCGCAACAAACGCAAACGCAACCGCCTCAGGCACCAGCGCAAGCGCCACAGTAAGCCCCGCCAACAGCTCGATGCGCATCCGCGACACGCTCCATGGCTCGTCGGGCATAAGCCGCAGATCGGGCATGGCAAGGCGGTTGGCAAAGGCAGCCATAAGGGCGCGTTTCATATCATCTGTCCTATTCGGGTCATCATTCGGGTTCGCTTTTCGTCTCGCGCCCTAACGCGCCACGCCGAAAATAGCCAGCCCCCAGACAAAACGCCTCTGTGCCACGTTGCACCGCGGCATAGTTTTTTGTGTCAGAGAGCCCAAAGGTTAACGATTCGCGCCGCGCCAAAAGTCGATTTGCTCGGTGCACGGGTTGTGCACGGGTTGTGCACGCTTTTCACCCCCCCTGTTTTGGCCCATCACACCCACGTTAAGTCAGCGCACGCTGCCTTGCCTTTGCGCCACTCACGGGTCACAAATAGCCTCGAAAACCTATGGGAGAAAAGCATGAGCGAGACTGTTATTGGCGTCATCGGTGGGTCCGGCATCTACGAGATCGACGGGCTGGAAAACGCCAGCTGGCAAGAGGTCGAAACCCCTTGGGGAAAGCCTTCTGATGCAGTTTTGACAGGCGTGCTCGAGGGGGTCAAAATGGCCTTTCTCCCCCGCCACGGTCGCGGCCATGTCCATTCGCCGAGCACCGTTCCCTACCGCGCCAATATAGACGCCCTCAAGCGCCTCGGTGTGACAGATGTTATCTCGGTTTCCGCCTGCGGAAGTTTTCGGGAAGAGATGGCGCCAGGAGATTTTGTTGTTGTAGATCAATTCATTGATCGCACATTTGCGCGCGAGAAATCCTTCTTCGGAACGGGCTGCGTCGCCCATGTTTCGGTCGCCCATCCGACCTGTCCGCGCCTGTCTGCCGCCTGCCTTGAGGCCGCCCAAGACGCAGGGATCAAGGTCCACAATGGTGGCACATATCTCGCCATGGAAGGTCCGCAATTTTCCACGCTGGCGGAGAGCAAAATGTACCGCGAAAGCTGGGGGGCTGATGTCATCGGCATGACCAATATGCCTGAAGCAAAGCTCGCACGCGAAGCCGAGCTTTGCTATGCCTCTGTCGCCATGATCACCGATTATGACAGCTGGCATCCCGAGCATGGCGAAGTTGATGTCACTGAAATCATTAAAACTTTGATGGGCAACGCCGAAAAAGGCCGCGCCCTGGTGTCTCGCCTCCCCGCCCTCCTCGGAGCCGCCCGCGAAGCCTGCCCACACGGTTGCGACCGCGCGCTTGAATACGCAATCCTGACCGCGCCAGACGTCCGTGACCCCGCGCTCATGGCCAAGCTCGACGCCGTTGCAGGCCGTATCCTATGAAGACCGCGCCGGCCTTTTTCCTGCTGGCCAGCGCCGCCCAAGCACAAGACAATATCGCGGTCCAAGGCCCGCTGTCGGACGCTGATTTTTACCGCCTCGTCGCCTGCGCCGCCCCGCCTGATCAGCCCTGCCAGAAGCCACTCGTGCGCTGGCAAGTGGAACGCCCCCTCAGGCTCTGGGTCGCACCTCTTCCTCAAGCCTATCTCGGCGGCAAAGCCAAGCGCGCCGAGGCCGCCATTACCCTTGCAATCAAGGAACTAAACGACTCTGGCGCAGCTATTTCTCTCGCCAGAACCGACCTCAAAACAGTCGCCGATATACAGCTCTTTTTCCTCGATCAAGCGCGCGGCGAGCCGATCCAAGGCACGGGTCTTTCATGGGTCGACGGCGCGCGCCTTGGCGGAGCAACAACCCGCATGCAGGCGAACGTCGCCAAAGGCGAAATCCTCGCCGCCGCCATTGTAGTGTCCACAACACTTGGCATTGCTACTTACGAAGGAGTCATTCTCGAAGAGCTCACCCAAGCCCTCGGCCTCATGACCGATATCAAAAGCTCCGCTTACGTGGGCGCCTCGGTACTCTCCCAAGACGGCAACCGCGTGACCCGTTTGGGCGCGCAAGACAAGATCGCCCTCAAACAGCATTACCCGCCAAAATAAGTTGCGCACAGGCGTGCCCCTGCTAGGCTCGCACCGCACCGTTAAACTTTGTTAAGGTATTGCTGCCATCATGACATTCGAAACATGGATCGCTTTCATCATCGCCTCATCGGTGCTCCTAATGATCCCCGGCCCGACGATCCTTCTTGTGATGAGCTACGCCATTTCCAAGGGCCGCTCCGTCGCCATCGCCTCTGCAGCGGGCGTTGCTCTGGGCGATCTCGTTGCCATGTCGGCCTCGCTTGCAGGCCTTGGCGCGCTGGTTCTGGCCTCGGCCACAGCGTTCACAGCGCTCAAATGGGTCGGAGCGATCTATCTGATTTATTTGGGCGCAAAGCTTCTGCTGTCCGCAAAAGAAGAGAGCATAGCCCTCCCCGACGCGGCCCAAAGCGTCACGCCACGCGGCGTGTTTGCCCACGCAGCCGCAGTCACAGCACTCAATCCCAAAAGCATCGCCTTTTTTATCGCCTTCGTGCCCCAGTTCATCCGCCACGAGGCGGCATTTCTGCCCCAAGTCAGTGTCCTAATCGCCACCTTCGTGACCCTTGCCACGCTCAATGCATTGGCCTATGCGCTCCTCGCGGATCGTCTCCGCAGCTTCTTTTCTCAGCCCAAGGCTCTTATTTGGATGACCCGAACAGGCGGCGCAACGCTTATCGCCATGGGCCTCTTCACCGCCACTCTCAAACGCACAAGCCCCTAAGGAACAACATGAAAACCGTCAAAGACTACATCCGCACCATTGTTGATTTCCCCCATGAGGGTATTCTCTTTCGCGATGTCACGACACTCTTTGCCGACCCGCGCGGGTTTCGCATGGCGATTGACCAGATGTTGCACCCCTACGCAGGAATGCAGATCGACAAGGTTGTTGGCCTAGAGGCCCGCGGCTTTATTCTTGGCGGCGCAATCGCGCATCAGCTCTCCGTCGGCTTTGTCCCAGTCCGCAAAAAAGGCAAGCTCCCCGGCGCGGTAATCTCGGAAGAATATACCCTCGAATATGGCGAAGCGATTGTCGAAATTCATGATGATGCCATTCAAGCTGGCGAGAAAATTCTTGTGGTCGATGACCTTCTCGCCACAGGCGGCACAGCCGAAGCNGGTATCAAACTCATCGAGCGTTTGGGCGGCGAAATTATCAGCTGCGCCTTTGTTATCGACCTGCCCGAACTCGGCGGGCGCAAGCGCCTTGAAGCCATGGGAATGGACGTCATGGCGCTCTGCGCGTTTGACGGGCTCTAGATCCTACGTCGCAGAGCCACCCACTGTTAACCCACCAATCATAACAGTCGGCTGCCCCACCCCAACAGGAACCCACTGCCCCGCCTTGCCGCAGTTGCCCATTCCCGGGTCGAGCGCCATGTCGTTGCCCAGCGCGCGGATGTTCTTGAGCGCTGTTGCTCCGTCGCCAATCAGCGTGGCGCCTTTCACAGGCTCCATGACTTTACCGTTTCTGACGCGGTAAGCCTCGGTGCAGGAGAACACAAACTTCCCATTGGTGATATCGACCTGCCCGCCGCCAAAGCCCACAGCCCATATGCCGTCCTTTAAGTCCGCAACGATGTCTTCGGGCGCAGCCTCACCCCCCATCATATAGGTGTTTGTCATCCGTGGCATTGGCGCGTGCTGAAAGCTCTCGCGGCGTCCGTTGCCTGTGGGCTCAACGCCCATCAAACGTGCGTTCTGTCGGTCCTGCATATAGCCGACCAAAACACCGTCTTCGATCAGTGTGTTCTTGGCAGATGGCGTGCCTTCGTCGTCAATCGTGATTGACCCGCGCCGATCAGGAATGGTGCCATCATCGAGCACAGTCACGCCTTTCGCGGCGATCTGCTGCCCCATGAGCCCCGCAAATGCAGAGCTGCCCTTGCGATTAAAGTCACCCTCAAGTCCGTGGCCAATCGCTTCATGCAGCAAGATACCGGGCCACCCCGGCCCAAGCACGATATCCATCTGCCCGGCAGGCGCAGGCACCGCCTCCAGATTGACAAGCGCAATCCGAAGCGCCTCTCGTGCA
>JGI26082J51739_10002669_pt1 | contig 10804 bp, 9 predicted proteins | sample SaaInl5LU_22_DNA_FD_51739 | JGI IMG/M metagenome (IMG submission 51739)
AAGCTGGGATTATTTTCTCAAGCCTAGTTTCTCGATGATCGCACGGTAACGCGCGATATCTGTTTGCTTTAGGTAGTTCAGTAGTTTTCTACGCTTACCAACCAAACGGATGAGCGAACGCTCAGTGTTGTGGTCTTTTCTGTTTTGCTTTAAGTGACCGGTCAAATGATCGATACGGTAGCTAAACAGAGCGATTTGTCCTTCAGATGAACCAGTGTCCGTTGCTGATGNGCCGAATTCGGCAAAAATTTCTTCTTTCTTTTCTTTAGTAAGGTACATACCAAAATCGTTTTAGATGTTTGTAATGCTATAAGGCCGCAAAGATAGATAAATTATTCACTCTGAGCGGCTTTTTGAAAATTATTCGGTGCCTACTGGACTCCAGTAAATCTTTGTGCCTACGGTGATCCCTTGCGCTGCTGCTTGACCTCCTAAGACTTCGAGAACATACGATGCAGGTGCAGCGCTTGGAAGGCTTTTTGTCGAAAGTGGTTCGGCATTGGCTTGAATGCTCACGACGTCATTTGTTGCATTGATGTAAATGATATCCAGCGCGACAAGGGTATTCTTCATCCAAAAGCTTCGTAATTGGTCGCCACCTGGCATGAAGAAGAGCATGGCCCTATTCGGTGGTGTAGATCTGCGGTACATCATACCGATCTCTATAGCCTCTGGCGTTGTTGCATATTCGGTTTCAAAAACAGTAGCGGTATCTGTACCATTTACTGCCCAAACTGTACCATCGACGCGAAAGGGCGGTTCGTAGGGTTCATTGGGTTGTTTTACGGAAGGCTTCGTGTTGGAACTGAATTTGCCAATGCTTCCTACGATGGAAGGAATGATAAATGCGGCCAAACCGAGGCCAACAATCCAAACGGCGTATTTTCTAAATGCGTTCATTACGATGATTTTTTGCGCAGGCTTAATGCGATAAATAGTAGTCCAATTGCAACCAGCGGTATACTCAGCCACTGGCCCATATTAAGTTGCATACTTTGTTCAAAATCTACTTGAACTTCTTTGAAATTTTCAATGAAAAATCTGAAGCCAAAAACAAGCACTAGAAAAAGTCCAAATAGAAACCCGCGCTTTTCTCCGACAACAGTTTTTAAGTAGAGCAAAGCGAGAACAATGAAAAAGAGCCAGTAACCCGCTGCTTCGAACAACTGTGTAGGGTAGCGAGGTACACCGATCAGTTGTCTGCGCGTGCCAGCCATTTTCATCTTCATATACCGTTACCTCCGGAATGCCATGGACCAAAAGGTTTTGATTATCGGGATCCTGTGTGTTGAGAATGCGCGGTAAAAAGTCTGTAGCGTACTGCTGCGTTTGGACGTCGTTAAGACGTACGAAGGTTAAGGTGGCGTTGAGTACAGGGTAGGTGATGGAATCGGTTAGGACGAATTGGTCCGTTTTCTCAAAAGTGGCGGACTTTAAGGTCCCACCGTATCCCCGCATCAAGGTATTGCGTCCATCTTCTACAAAAACCGTCTCAAAGGCGCTGTTGGCCGGCGCACCATAAATTTCGGAATTGAACCAATTGCCCATACGAATGAAGCCCGCCGCTAACGCTACAACGATAACGATGCGGTCTAAGGTCCACAAAGGATGCTTTTTTGCCAATTTCTTACTCCAATAGAACATGGCCGCTACAATAGCGATGGCCGCGCCGTGCGAGGCTAGGCCGCCTTTCCATACCATCAGGATTTCACCGAGGTGATCCTTGTAGTAGCTCCAGTCATAAAAAATAACGTGTCCCAGTCGAGCCCCAACAATGGTGGCACCTACCATCCAGTACACCAAACTGTCCATGAGTTTAGGGTTGACGTTTTCTCTTTTAAAAACATATTGCATCCCGTACTGGCCTAGAACGAAACTGATGATAAACATCAGCGAATAGAATCGGAGCTCAAAGCCTGCGATAGGGATGTGGTTGGGAAAGTCCCAGAGAATGGTCAATAGCATAGTGTTATTCTTTCCAGTCTACAATAAACAGATTTGTCGCGCGCGACCCGCCGTTGTTTCTATTTGAAGCGAAGACTAATTTACTACTGTCCGGCGAGAACATCGGGAACGCATCAAAAACGCCGTCGTAGGTTACCTGCTCGAGCCCCGTTCCGTCGGTATTGATCATGAAGAGGTTGAAGGGATAGCCGCGCTCGGTGTGGTGGTTGGTAGAGAATATAATTTTATTGCCGCTCGGGTGGTAGAATGGGGCCCAATTGGCATTTCCCAGCTGGGTAACTTGGGTCAATTCTGAGCCGTCTACATTACACGTATAAATCTCCATATGCGTAGGCTCGACCATGCCTTGTGCAAGCAAATCTTTGTATTTCTTCACCTCTTCTTCAGTCTGCGGACGTGAACTTCTAAAGACCAATTTCTTGCTATCTGGGCTGAAGAAAGCGCCACCGTCGTACCCTAAGCCGCTCGTAACTTGAGTGATGTTCGATCCGTCAATATCGCAGGTGTACAGTTCCAAATCACCACTGCGGTCTGATGTAAATACGATTTTAGTTCCGTCTGGACTTACAGTAGCTTCCGCATCGTAACCTGGGCCAGAAATTAATGTGTCTACAATGTGCCCTTGTAGATCACTNACGTAAATGTCAAAATCAGCATAGATAGGCCACACGTATGCGCCACTTTCACCGCGTTCTGGAACCGCGGGGCATGCAGTGTCCCCTCTAAATGTACTGGCGTAAAGAATCGTAGTATCACCGGGCATAAAATAGGCGCAAGTCGTGCGACCTAAATCATTCGAGATGAGCTGCGGTTCTTTGTNCCAAANGGTATCAGTATTCCAGTTAAAAGCATAGATCTGATCGCATTGATTTCCCCACTTTTCCGCATTACTCTGGAAAGTGAGCATGGTTCCGTCAAAACTGAAATAGGCTTCAGCATTATCGCCGCCATTAGTCAATTGACGAATGCCTTCAAGATGAATTTCTTCGTCGTAACTGATTTTGTCCTCCCAAGTCGCTCCGCTCGCACCATCTGCAGATTCAGAGTTAGATTGACAGGCGAACAAGGCAAATGCCGCAGAGAATAGCACGAGTTTCTTCATTGTATGAGATTAGCGTATGTTTTTATCTTTTAATTCTTTTTCAAGTGCGCTTCCTGGCACTGGGTCCCAGCCGTGTCCACCCCAAGGATGACAACTACCAATTCTTTTTAGACTCATCAGAAAGCCTTTAAATGGACCGTGGATCTTAACCGCTTCCGCTGCATAAACACTGCAGGTGGGTTGGTAGCGGCAAGAAGGACCAAGCAATCGGGAGAATACCGTACGGTACAACCAAATCAATGCAAGTAAGGGAGTTCCGAGCACTTTCAAAACGACATCCTTCACAGCTTTCATTTTTTAGAGGCTGTAGCTGGTGCCATCTGCACCATCTTTGAGCTGGATACCTGCTTCTTGCAATTGGTCTCGGATTAAATCTGCCGTTCCCCAATCTTTGTTCAAGCGGGCTTGTGCTCTTAATTCAATCACCAATGACATGGCTTTATCTAAGGCGTCTTTATGTGCGTCTGAAGAATCTACGGACTTTGACCGTAAGCCTAAGAGCTCAAAAGTGAAAGCGTGTAAAGTAGTTTTAAATGTGACTAAATCGTCAGCATCAAGTCCAATCGTGCCTTCCGCGGTACTGATCCATTTGATGGCTTCGAACAGATGTGCAATGAGAATAGGCGTATTGAAATTATCGCTCATCGCTTGATAACATTTGTCTATCCAAGGTTGCAGCGCAATGGTGGATTCCTTTGACGGTTCTAAGGTGTCCAATTTTTCAAGCGCACTAAGTAACCTGTCGTGCCCTTTTTCTGCTGCGAGTAGTGCATCATTACTGAAATCCAACACACTGCTGTAGTGCGCTTGCATCATGAAGAATCGGACTACAGAGGGGCTAAAGCCTTTCTCTAAAAGTGGGCTATCCCCAGCGAACAATTCCCTCGGTAAAATCGTGTTACCAGTACTCTTACTCATGCGCTTTCCGTTCAGCGTCAACATGTTTGCATGCATCCAATACCGAGCGCCTTTGTGCCCTGAGCAAGCGCTGTTTTGTGCAATCTCGCATTCGTGGTGCGGAAACTTCAAATCCATTCCACCGCCATGAATATCGAACGACTCGCCTAAATATTTTGTACTCATCGCTGAACACTCTAAGTGCCAGCCTGGAAATCCTATACTCCATGGCGAAGGCCAACGCATGATGTGCGTNGGTGATGCTTTCTTCCANAGTGCAAAGTCTGCAGGGTTGCGTTTTTCTTCTTGGCCATCTAAAGCACGGGTACCGGCTTGTAGCTCGTCCATTTTACGCCCTGAAAGTATTCCGTAGTCGCCGCCATTTGCATTGTAGGCAGTCACATCAAAGTACACTGAGCCGTTACTTTCGTAGGCCCATCCTTTATCTAGAATGGTCTGAACCATTTCTATCTGTTCGGATATGTGTCCAGTGGCAGTAGGCTCGATAGATGGCGGGAAGGCATTAAGAGCATCCATCACTTTATGAAAGTCAACGGTGTACCGTTGCACAATCTCCATGGGTTCTAATTGCTCTAAACGTGCTTTTTTGGAAATTTTATCTTCACCTGAATCGGCATCATTTTCTAAATGCCCTGCGTCTGTAATGTTTCGAACATAGCGCACTTTGTAGCCGATATGCCTTAGATAACGGAAGATCATATCGAATGAAGTGAATGTTCGTGCATTACCTAAGTGCACATCACTGTATACTGTTGGGCCACATACATACATACCCACATTACCTTCGTGAACAGGGGCAAAAACCTCCTTTTCACCGGTCAGGCTATTCTCAATACTTAAGGGGTAAGAAGTGTATAATGGTTTCACTAAGCGCCAAAATCAGTTGTAAGGTTGATGTAATCTAAAAATTCGCTCTTTTTTGCTTCGTCTTGGAATGCACCACCAAATTCGGCGGTTACGGTCGAACTCTCAATATCTCTGATGCCTCGCGAATTCACACAAAGGTGTTTTGCATCAATCACACAAGCGACATCATCCGTTCCCAAGGTTTCTTGCAGCGCTTGGACTACCTGGCGGGTAAGGCGCTCCTGTACTTGAGGGCGCTTTGCGTAATAATCAACAATTCTGTTCATCTTACTCAAACCGACTACTTTTCCCTTAGAAATGTAGGCCACATGTGCACGTCCTACAATAGGTAGAAGGTGGTGTTCGCAGGTAGAATACACAACGATGTTTTTCTCCACCAGCATTTCATTATAGCGGTAGGAATTATCAAAGGTGCTCATGCCCGGTTTACGCGCAGGATCTAGTCCGCCAAACGCTTCGTTGACGTACAGTTTGGCCACACGCATCGGCGTTCCTTTAAGACTGTCGTCTTCCAGGTCCATGCCAAGGGTAGTCAATATNCCTTTNACATGTTCCGCAATGGTTGCAATTTTTTCCTCATTAGAAAGGTCAAAAGCATCCGCGCGTAGTGGTGTAACTGCGGTAAAACTCTCGTGTGCATCGCCAATTTCGTCGGCGAGAAGTTCGTTAATAGTATCAGACATTTTTTTAGTCTATGCTTTAAGGGCGGCAAAGGTACAAACTATTAATCCCAAAAAGGCACCCCTTGTTCACGCGCTTTAGTCTCTAATTCGTCGAGTTTTTCATCAATAGTTTCCAATGCCGCAACTGCATCTTTAATCATAGCCTCTGCATCTTCTTTCAAAGCACGCATTGTACCCGTCGGCGCTCCTCGGTGGTTGTACGCACCCCAAGCCAGCAATCCTGTAACATCTCCTAAAGAGCTGGATGTTTCAAATTCATGCTTTTTACGTGTGCCGTCGCCGTTAAGTAAAACGCCAATCTCCTTCAATTCGAGATCAATAGCGCGCGCCTCAGATATATTTTCAAGATCCACACCTGGTGTGTTTCTAAGACCTGCTCGTAATTCATTCAATTCCTCGTTAAGCTCTGTATACAGCGCTTTCACCTCGTTCGAACGTGCCATAAGTGCATCAACACTTTGGTTGAATTCCATATCGATGCCCTCATAGTTGTACAAATGGTTCACTTTAAATTCATGACGATCAACTAAAGTTTCAAGTGTACCGTTGGTCGATCTACTCAAGCTTACGTAGTAGGTGCCAGGGAGTACAAATGTGGTTCCGTAGGCTTCTGTAATGGGTTCGCCATTTGTACGGATACCGGCTTTACTGCTCATGCGTCCATCCCATGTGTGACGTGAAATGCCCTTACTGTCCGCTTTTGTGAAGCGAGCGACAGGGTTGCCTAAAGAATCAGAGATCTCAAACAATAGATAGGGTTTTTCTTCCCAGTCTTCTTGTTGGAGCTGCGCTAAGCTAGGGTAGTGGGGCAGTTCGTTATTTGCCTCTGGCCGATTTTTCTTTACGCGTTTCGCGCCATCTGCCAAATACCATTCGAAGGTGGTTCCAACTTCAGGGTTTTTGGCTTTGTAGAGTTGGGCACCTTTATAATCCGTACCACCGATGCTGGCGCGACGGAACAACAACCCCGGTTTCGTGGTGAAAAATGCAGCTTCTTGTTCGAGCACATATTCCAATTCACGCAGTGGGCTGTAGTTATCAAGCACATAAAAGCCGCGTCCGAAAGTTCCAAGAACCAGATCGTTCTCGCGCTCCTGGATGGCAATATCTCGTACGGCAATGGTGGGCAGCCCACTCTTCAACGGGACCCAATTCTCACCTCCATCAAGTGTAAAGAATACACCGAACTCTGTACCGACAAAAAGTAAATTGGGATTGATGTGATCTTCAGCAATACTGTACACACTTCCGCGTTCGGGTAGATCGGCTGCAATATCTTCCCAACTTTTCCCCCCATCAGCGCTCTTAAATAGGTAGGGCTTAAAATCGCCATTCTTGTGGTTATTGAACGCAGCGTAAATCACCTTCTTGTCGTGTTGCGAAGGCATGAGGTCCTGCACNTAAACCAACGGTANATTNAGAGATCCCACCTGTGTTTTAGGTAAGCCGGTGAAAGTTTTTATACTGTTCCAATTTTCACCATCGTCTTCTGATTTCCATACCAAGCCATCATCTGTTCCTACCCACAGGTGTCCAGCATTTAAAGGGCTTTCGCGGAGCGTTACAATGTTGCCGTAAATGGATGTGCTTTTGTGCAAGGCAATGGCTTCAGGTCCCCAGTAGCGGTCCATGATAGGTAAAGTATTGCGGTCCAATTGCCTGCTGAGGTCGCCGCTAATGGTCGTCCAACTTTCGCCGCGATCGGTACTTTTAAATACTTTATTTGCCGCGAAATACAAGGTCTTTTTCTGGTGCTTACTTGCTACCAGCGGTGCGTCCCAATTCCAACGGTATGGCGCCTCTTTATAACGGGGCTGTGGCTGGATCGGTGTCTTTTCACCGGTTTGCTTATTAAAACGAACCAACCATCCGTATTGCGCTTGAGCATATACGATGTTTGCATCGTCTGGGTCTGTAGCGCTTTCAAAGCCNTCACCGCCATTAGTGACAAACCAATCGCTGTTGATAATGCCGCGTTGATTGATGGTTTGCGACGGGCCGCCTAGGCTATTNTTGTCTTGGGTCCCGCCGTAAATGTTGTAAAACGGCCAGTCGTTGTCGACAGCTACACGATAGAATTGGATGGTAGGCAAATTCGCTTTCCAATTCCAGCTCGACATTCCATCCCATGTTTCGTACAACCCACCATCTGTACCAATGTACATGTGGTTCGTGTTCGTCGGATCGATCCACAAGCAGTGGTTNTCCACATGTTTGAAACGCTTGGGTATGTTTTTAAAGGTTTTTCCTCCATCTACACTCACATGCGCATAGGTATCCATGCTGTATACCGTATTCACATCCGTCGGGTGACAAATGAACTCCACGTAATAGTTCCCTGAGGTTTCATGACCGGAGCGTTTGTTCCAACTTTCTCCGCGATCCGTAGAGGCGTATGTCCCATGTCCTTCCACAGTTGCGTAAAGCACATCTGGATTTGCAGGCGAAATATCCATACCAATTCTCCCTACATCTCCTCCCGGAAATCCGTTTCCTACCTTATTCCAATGCGCTCCACCATCGGTGCTTTTGTACATCGCGCTGTTGGGGCCGCCGCTGAGGTGCGTGTACACGTGTCTTCTGCGTTGGTGTGCCGTAGCATAAAGCGTCTGCGGATCGCGCGGATCCATATGGATTTCGTTAAAACCTGTTTGGTCGTCGACAAATAGAATGCGCGTCCAAGTTTGACCGCCGTTTTTTGATTCGTAAATACCGCGTTCTCCGCCGGAGGACCATAACGGTCCATACGCAGCGACATAGAGGTGGTTCCCATCGGTCGGGTCGATGGCAATCATTCCAATGTGCTCGCTAGATTCTAAACCGCTTTTGGTCCAACTCTTGCCGGCATCACGACTCACATAGAGTCCATCTCCATAGGCGACTGAACGCTGGTTGTTGTTCTCGCCGGTACCCACCCAAATAACATTAGCGTTGCTTGGGTCAATGGCTATACATCCAGTACTGTAGCTTCCTTCGCTGTCAAAAACAGGTTCAAAGGTGGTTCCGTTATTGGTGGTTTTCCACACCCCGGAAGAGGCCAAAGCGAGGTACATGGTTCCAGGATTTTTAGTGTCTACCGCTAGATCGGCAATGCGCCCCGAAGTGGTCGCCGGGCCTACATTGCGAAACTTAAAGGCACTGAGGCTCGTTTTTGCCCAGAGTGGTTGGTCTTCCTTGCTTTTGCGTTGAGCGCCTGCGGGAAGTGTGCATAGAATTGCAAAGAGAACGACTACGGCTGTTGTAGCACGACGAAATGAATGGCTCATTCGAAAGTAGGTTTAAAATGAATTGGACCGCAATGCGCTGCGGTCCCTGCAAATTACGTTAAAAGATGCAAAATGCCTTAGAATTTCCAGGTCGAACCGATGGAAAGGATAGAGCGCTGTCTCATTAGAGCGAGCGACTCGGTGTAGGCAGCACTGAACGGATAATATTGGGTGGCTTGACGGAGTTGGCTCCAACTCATATAAAAGGTGTTGCCTTCGCTCTGCAATGAGATGCCTAAACTGCGACGCCATTGCGCAGCACGCCCTTGTTGAAAGGAGTTGGTGTAGCCGCCTCCACCGCGCAAAGTGATTGGGCCTAATCGCAGTTCTGCGCCTGCCGCTAGGGTGTGTTGGTCACTTAATTCTTCGTTGATAATGGGGTTCAGGTAGCGCTCGGCTCTGCTTAAAGCGGCGGAAAAACTGTGTGGGATGTAGGTGTGACTGAGGGTGATGAGGCCTAATCGGCCACCGACTAGTGTGAGGCCCGACTTCAATTTCGGCGCAGTCATCATACTCCACTGGTAGAGCAGTCCATAGCCTTCTGCTTGCGTAATGATTTGGTTGACAGAAGAGCGGTAGGCAATCATTTCTGTATCCCAATTTTGAGTGAAACTGTATACTTGCGGTAAGTCGACAGCCAGCCCAAAGCGAAGCGCTTGATTTGGGCGGTAAAGAAGACCAGCATTTGCCGTAATTCCCACGCCGCTATTGTCCCAATAGTCCAAAACATCGAAAGACGTGAGGTCTGTGGTTTCGCTGTAACTCTCTTCGTGCGCTACCGTTACCTTTTCGTACGAATGCACGATTTTAACGGAGGCTCCATAATACAATTGTTTGTTGGCCGATGCGCCAAAACCTAGGGTCCACTGATTTTTCATCCCGGATCTGTGGAGGTCGTGAACGAAATTCGTGTTGTTTAGATTGGCGGTGCTGTAGTATTCACCCGTGGTATCGTTACGGTCCGATGCGTAGCTTTGATAGAGCATATCTTCATACGGTCCTACCCAAGGCAGATCGTCTGGAGCAACATAATGGCTGTTCTCAATCCATTGTTGCTGTATGCTTCCTCCACCATTTTGGGTGTAGCGTAAATTTTGACGGAACAGGTCGTCGGAATTGTAGGTGAAGAATACGTTCCATCCGGTTTCAGGTTCTGTGCCGACGTAGCCCACATTGGCCATATTTAAGGTCAAAGCGTTGCCGGTCGGGAATGCGTTGCTACTTTTAAAATTAGTAGTGCTGTACATGGAAAGATCGCTTCCGAAGGCGGCTTGTCGATAAAGGCCTGCTCCAGCGGGATTTTCCGCAAGTGCCGTAAAAGAACCGCTCATTGCAGTCATCGCACCTGAAAGACTGTTGTAGCGCGCATCTCCCCAGAGCACGGGCTGGTTGAGCTCAGCGAAATAGTCTACACTTTGTCCGCTTCCTTGAAAACAAAGGAAGATCAGCAGTGCCAGTACGGGTGTTTTTTTCATCGTCTACGTGAACCGCTAGAATTAGAGGTGGAACCACTGCGTGCAGGTGCGGATGGGGTATAGGTGTTTGAACTGCGTGTTGCCGGTGCGCTTTCAACGCGGTAATTGCCGCTGCGCTCGTAAGTAGATCTTGTATTGGGTTGCGAATAATTTACTTCGCTGCGAACCGACGGTGCAGGTTTTACCGTTGTGCTGGGTCTGCTGCTGCCGCGAGGGCTTGTGGTTGCAGACGTGCGTAGGGATTTTTGTGCCGTTTCAAGGAGCGGTTGTGCCCAGCCTCTGGNGGTGGAAACGGGTGCAGTGTTGGGTGCTTGCACGGTGGGTGCGCGCCAATCTGTAGAGTAGTTGTCTGTGCGGCCGCTTGTACTGCCTTGACCTCCGCTTCTGCGGTATTTGTTCGGGCGTCTGCCGCCATAGTTGATGCCGGTCCGAGTGGGCTCGTTTGAAGGCGATGAGGCGGTAGATCCGAAATTGGTCACGCCGTTCCATGCATTCCAGCCAAATCCATAAGGATTGTAACCATAAGGA
>JGI26082J51739_10002676_pt1 | contig 10786 bp, 9 predicted proteins | sample SaaInl5LU_22_DNA_FD_51739 | JGI IMG/M metagenome (IMG submission 51739)
GAGGTGTTGCCCTACGGCCCGATCCTGATGGATCCGTCTTCGGCCGTGCTTCACTACGGGCAAGAAATCTTCGAGGGTATCAAGGCCTACCGCCACCAGGATGGTTCGATCTGGACCTTCCGCCCAGACAAAAATGCCAGCCGCCTGCAGCGCTCAGCGCAGCGGATGGCGTTGCCTGAACTGCCAACCGAATTGTTCATTGAGTCGCTTCGCCAGTTGATAGCGGTCGACGGAGCTTGGGTTCCGGAACCAACGGGCGAAAAGACCCTCTACATGCGTCCGTTTGAAATCGCCGCAGAGAACTTCCTGGGAGTCAGGGCGGCAGAGCGAGCCGAGTATCGACTAATTGCAAGCCCAGTCGGCCCCTACTTCACCGGTGGCATCAAGCCGGTGTCGATTTGGATCGCGCTTGATAGTGCCAGGGCTGGAAAGCATGGCACCGGCGAGGCCAAGACCGGCGGAAACTACGCTGCCAGCCTTTTGGCTCAGCAAGAGGGNTATGCCCAGGGTTGCTCTCAGGTTATGTATTTGGATGCCGAAACCTCCACCTATGTTGAGGAGCTTGGCGGCATGAACCTGTTTTTTGTCTACCAGGACGGCTCAGTGGTGACACCGCCGCTTGACGGAACGATTCTGCATGGAATCACCAGAGATTCGATCATCACCCTGCTGACAGACGCTGGCCACGATGTGATCGAGCGCAAGATTAGCCTTGACGAAGTACGGGAAAAGGTTAAGTCAGGCGAAATTGCAGAGGTGTTTGCCTGTGGCACTGCCGCGGTGGTGACACCGGTTGGGCTGTTGAAGTCTCGCGAGGAAGAAATTACCATCGCCAACAACGAACCGGGTGCTGTGACCGTTGCAATGCGCGAGGAACTAACTGGAATTCAGTACGGAACTGTAAAAGACCGTCACAACTGGATGCATAAGCTGGCAGACTAGGCTCGTGCAAATAGTTAGAGCTCAACATAACGGCGAGGCCAAGTTTGGCAAAATCTCCGATGGAATCATTCACTTCTACCTGGGAGATCCAATTCTTGGTGCCAGCCTCGGCAGTGAAACGGCAGCGCTTTCTGAAGTGAAGCTGCTGGCTCCGGTGACTCCAAGCAAGATCGTTTGCATCGGAATGAACTACTCGGCACACGCAGCTGAGATTGCCCAGGATGTTCCTGATGAGCCACTGGTGTTCTTCAAGCCAGTCAGCGCAATTATCGGACCCGAGGACACCATCGTGCTGCCTCGGCAGTCCGGGCAGGTAGAGCTAGAAATCGAGCTTGCAATTGTTATTGGCAAGCAGGCCAAGGACATTTCCACGGCTGATGCTGCATCCCATATTTTTGGTTACACAATCGGTAATGACGTCACCGCCAGGGATCTTCAGTTTTCTGATCTGCAGTGGGCAAGGAGCAAGGGCTTTGACACCTTCTGCCCGCTAGGTCCATGGATCGAGACCGAGCTGGACCCTGAAGCTCTTGCACTTGAGTCAAGAGTCAATGGCCAGTCCAGGCAGAAATCAACAAGTAATGACATGATCACCAACGTCTTTGACATTGTTTCTTATGTGAGTCAGAACGTAACGCTATTCCCAGGCGATGTAATCCTGACTGGTTCCCCTGCCGGAATCTCAAGGATTGAAGCTGGTGACCAGGTCGAGTGCGAAATCAGTGGCATCGGCGTTTTACACAACCCAGTTGCTTAGTTAGATAGCTAGAAAATGACAAAAATTACCGCACCAACCACCACTGCCCAGGGAGCTGAAGTCCGGGTTAGATTCTGCCCGAGCCCTACTGGAACCCCTCACGTTGGACTGATTCGCACCGCGCTGTTCAACTGGGCCTACGCCAGAAAAACCGGCGGCAAATTTATCTTCCGAATCGAAGACACCGATGCCAATCGTGACTCCGAGGAGAGCTACGAGCAGCTTGTTTCAGCGCTTCAGTGGCTGGGTATCGACTGGGATGAAGGAATCGACGTCGGCGGCCCAAATGAGCCATATCGTCAGTCCGAAAGAAGCGACATTTACCTGGATGTAGTTGAGAAGCTAAAGGCATCGGGGCACCTCTACGATAGTTTTCTAACCGGCGAGGAGATCGAGGCTAGAAACATTGCCAACGATCGAGCGGTCCAGCTTGGCTACGACAACTCTGAGCGCGATCTGACCGAGGAAGCTCGCGCTGCGTACCTAGCCGAAGGCAGGCAGCCCGCACTGCGGCTGCGAGTNCCAGATCAAGACATAACTTTTACCGACTTAGTTCGTGGCGAGATTACCTTCCCTGCCGGTTCCTTNCCTGACTTNGTNGTGGTCCGACCAGGCGGCGCACCGCTATACACGCTTGTGAACCCGGTCGACGATGCACTCATGGGAGTCACTCACGTGCTGCGCGGTGAGGACCTACTGTCTTCAACTCCGCGCCAGATAGCGCTTTATAACGCGCTCTATGAGGCTGGCGTGGCCAAGTTCATTCCCCACTTCGGTCACCTGCCGTTTGTGATGGGCGAGGGCAATAAAAAACTTTCGAAGCGAAACCCGGAGAGCAACCTGTTCTTGCACCGCGACCGCGGCTTCATTCCCGAGGGACTGCTGAACTACCTGGCCCTGTTGGGTTGGTCAATTTCTGCAGATCGTGACATCTTCTCGATGGCAGAGATGTGTGCCAATTTTGAGGTCACTGACGTCAACCCAAACCCTGCCAGGTTTGACCAGAAGAAGGCCGAGGCGATCAACTCCGCTCACATCCGCCTGCTCACGGACGAAGACTTTATGGACCGGGTTCTGCCCTATTTGCAGTCCGCTGGCGTCATTGGCGCAACGGTGACAGAGCACCAAGCCGAGGTTTTGGCAAAGCTTGCTCCATTGACGAAGGAGCGCGTGACTGTCTTGAGCGACGTAGTTGGAATGATCGAGTTCATGTTCGTAGCCGATCAGGACCTATCAATCGATGAGGATGCTAAGAAGCAGCTGCCTGAAAATGCAGCTGAAATTGTTAGTGCAGCCATCTTGGCGATCAAGGACCTGGCTGATTTCAGCACCGAAGCGCTGCAGCAGGCACTCAGCGACGCTCTCGTGGAAGGCCTAGGGGAGAAGCCTCGTAACGCCTTCGGGCCGGTTAGAACGGCTATCAGCGGTAGAAGGGTTAGCCCTCCGCTTTTTGAGTGCATGGAGATCTTGGGAAAGCAAAGCTCACTAGCTCGACTAGAGGCATTCGCTCAATCCCACTAGGATAGGACCTCGGGTCTAGGCCCGACCCTTGGGGTATGGTGTAATTGGCAACACGGATGATTCTGGTTCATTTGTTCTTGGTTCGAGTCCAGGTACCCCAGCAAGACGCAGCAGGAGCGTAGATGTTAGACGCCTTTTCAGCTTGGTTTCTAGTTTTCGCTTTTATTTCCACCGCCCTATTTCATGTGGCGATTGTTCTCGGAGCACCGCTTGGTGAGTATTCCTATGGTGGTCAAGCCGCTGGCAAACTTTCACTCCGCCTGCGCGCAACCAGTATTTTTTCGGTGATTGTGATGCTCGGGCTGGCGGGTCACTGCCTGGCTCAAGTCGGTGTTTTTCAGCCGCTTTTTGATGGGCAGTTCAATCAAATTGGAAACTGGGCGATGGTCGCCTTCTGCGCTCTAGCAGCAATCATGAATAACATCACCAAAAGCATGAAAGAGCGCCGGCTCTGGGGTCCAGTGACGCTCGCCATGCTGGCTGCATCGCTGGTAGTGGCAATCTAGATTTCTAAAACCTGCCCCGGCTCCAGGTAAACAAACTCGCCTCCGAATTTCTCAGTGACTTCCTTTACCCGAGCATTTTGCAGCGCGTGACCATTTTGATTTACCAGACCGTTGTGGGTAGCGAAAGCTCGCTTCGGCTTTATGGCAGCGACAAAGTCCATCACATCCGAAATTTTCAGCCATGGGGCACTGGTTGGGCAGGCCAGGACCTGAACCGGAGAATCCGGAATCGTGTAGCTGTCTCCTGGGTAATACAGCTTGCTGTTCACCATTACGCCCAAATTTTCAACCAGGGTAATGCTGCGATGAATTTCTTGGTGGAGGTAGCCATAGAAATCCAGAACAAAATCGCCAATTTCATAGTGGTCACCGTGATATGCGAGAGTCACTGGAAGGCCAGCGAGCTTGGTGGCAACTTCAGGGGGACCGAAGATCACTGCTTCCGGGTTTGATTCCAGAATCGTTTTGATGTGCGGCAAATAGCTGTGGTCGTCGTGGACGTGAGTCAGGCAAACCGCAAGGACGTTTTGAAAATCAGGCAACTGTTCCTGATACATCCCGGGGTCTATCAAAACCGTGCCGGAATCCAAGACCAGTTCCAGAAGTGCGTGGTTGTGCTTGATGATTTTCATGTCTCTCCTGAAATCAGTCTATGTTTATCTTGTTCGGTGAAAGGTAGTGCCAATGAAGCCACTTGGAGTAATTCTTAATCCACAGGCCAATCGAGGCGGAGCCAAGGCAGTGGGCCAGGCAGCGTTTGAAGATTTTGCTGAGGCGGGTATTCCGGTGGTGAACCTCTCCGGCGACACGGCTGCAGGCGCCATCAAAAAGGCCGAGCAAATGATTCAATCGCAGGACCTATCTGGAATTGTGGCAATTGGTGGCGATGGCACCAGCCAGCTGGGTGTGAACTTGGCGGTCCCAAACCAGCTTCCACTTGGTCTAATCCCAGCCGGAAGCGGTAATGATCAGGTGCGCGAGCTTGGGATTTCGCTCACTGACACTAAAGCTGCGGTCGAGAACATAATCGCTGCGCTTGATTCTCCAAAACGCGTTGACGCCATGAAGGTGAGTGTTTCAGGTCGAGATTTTTGGTCAATCGGTTCTATTTCTGCCGGTTTTGATGCACTCTGCGCAACCAGGGCGAATTCTTTGAAGTGGCCAAAGGGGCCCAACAGCTATGTTGCGGCACTTTTGCTGGAGCTACCGTCGTTTGAAGCCATCGAATATCACCTGGACATTGACGGCGAAAAGCGAGTGGTTGAAGCAATGCTTTGCGGTGTGGCTAACGTCAAGAACTTTGGAGGCGGAATGAAGATTTCTCCAAGTTCGGACTTTACCGACGGTGAGCTGGAAGTTTTCATGCTGCATAAAGTCTCTAGGGCCAGGCTGCTTCGGATTTTTCCGACTGTTTATAAGGGAAACCACATCAGATTTCCGGAGATTGAAATCTTCAAGGCGAAGTCCATCAAGATCTCAAATGATTCCTTTCCGGTGACAAGCGATGGAGAGCTTGTAGGGAATGCTCCATTTGCCGCTGAGGTCCACCCGGGAGCGCTTAGATTGCTCAGTCTTTAGATTGCTAAGGAACGGGATTTATGGCAGACTTCTGAAGTTGCTTTTCGGCCCCATCGTTTAGCGGCCTAGGACACTGCCCTCTCACGGCAGCGGCGCGGGTTCGAATCCCGCTGGGGTCACAAATATCGCTCTCGAAGGTAAAAACCTTCTAGGGCGATTTTTTTATCGCCACTTTCTAGAAAAACTAGTTGCCAGAACAATAAATACCACTGGAATCAGCGCCATTGCATTGAGCCCACCAAAGGTGAACAGGGTGAGGATTCCTCCGGCAACGGCTCCACCAAATGCACCCAAGAGGTTCATCAGTGAGTCGCTGAAGCCCTGGACCTTGGTTCTTTGGCCAGTGGCAAGGGTTTCACTCAACAGCGCGCTTGCAGCGACAGTTGAGCTGGACCAACCGAGGCCCAACAGGAACAGCCCCAGCAGCACCGCGTTGAACTCAGATTGCCAGAAGCCTGAAACTGCCAGTGAGACGATGAAAACTAACTGCCCCACCACAACTATTGGTACCGCCCCAAACCGGTCTGTCAGCCAGCCAAATACTGGCGAGAATGCATACATACCGGCGATATGAAGTGAAATGGTGAAGCCAACTTCAGCTAGCGAATGACCCTCTGCGCTTAGGTGCGCGGGGGTCATCGACATGACCGAGACCATCACCATGTGACTCAGGGCAATGGTGAGAACTGCATAGCCGGCAATCGGGAATTCCTTGATAACGGCAATTGCGTCCCTGAGTCCGCCGGATTTCCGATTTGGGGAAAGCCCAGCGATGTCNCTGGCCACAATTAGTGGATCAGGGCGCAGACCAAACCAGAAAACCAGGGTGGAGCTGAGCTGAGCAGCAATGGTGAACAAGAATGGCCCAGACAAGTGCGGCATGCCAAGGCTGAGGCCAAGCGCTTCTCCAGGGGCAATCAAGTTCGGTCCGATTACGGCTCCGAGGGTGGTGGCCCAGACCACAAATGACAGGTCCTTGCCCTTGGGTTTCCCAGTGGGGATGTCGGCGGCCGCGAATCGGGCCTGNAGNGAAACCGCAGAGCCGGCACCAAGCAGCATCAGGGCGACAATCTCAACAGCAAAAGACTGGGCATAAGTGGCCGTAATCATGAGCGAGGCACCCAGAATGGCCAAGAAGGCGCCAAAAGCCAGTGCAACTCTTCTACCTCGTCGGAAAGCCAGATTTGCAAGCGGGATGGCCGCCGCAGCAGACCCAAGGGTGCTGAGCGTTGCTGCGGCACCTGACCAGGCAGTGGTTCCCGAGAGCTCAACGGCCAGCAGTGCCCCAACTGAAAGCGTTGCCCCAAGCCCGAAACCACCAAGGGATTGACCCAGGGCCAGAACCTTGACGGTACGCCTCTGTAGAGTTTCTAGACCCTGTTCACTAAACTGACTCACCGCTAAAGAATAGCGGTTTGAGATAAAGTAGTGGTTTACGCAATCGCGAGGTGGAGAACATGTCAAATAAGCCCTTAACCCTGGCTGAAAAGCTATGGAGAGACCACCTGGTGGTCAAGGGAGAAAACGGCGCCCCAGACCTTCTCTACATCGATTTGCACCTAATTCACGAGGTAACCAGCCCACAGGCTTTTGATGGACTTCGCCTTGCTGGACGAGACATCAGGCGCAAAGACCTGACAATCGCCACAGAGGACCACAACACGCCAACTGCTGACATTCACCTGCCAATTGCTGATGCGACCTCCAGGGCTCAGGTCCAGGCGCTTAGAGACAACACCGCAGAATACGGAGTCAGGATCCACTCGCTGGGGGATAAGAACCAGGGAATTGTTCACGTTGTTGGTCCTCAGTTGGGACTCACGATGCCGGGCCTCACCGTTGTTTGTGGAGACTCCCACACTTCAACTCACGGTGCCTTCGGTGCGCTGGCAATGGGAATTGGAACCAGCGAAGTCGAGCACGTGCTTGCGACTCAAACCCTTCCGCTGCAGCCGTTTAAGACCATGGCGATCAATGTCGAGGGAACGCTTCGTCCGGGCGTTAGCGCCAAGGACATCATTTTGGCGGTAATTGCCAAGATCTCGACTGGTGGTGGTCAGGGGTACGTTCTTGAATACCGCGGTAGCGCCATCAGGGCCCTGTCCATGGAGGGTCGAATGACCATCTGTAACATGTCGATTGAGGCTGGCGCCAGGGCGGGATTGATCGCTCCTGACCAAACAACTTTTGATTACCTGAAGGGCCGCCCCCACGCACCTGAAGGCGCTGATTGGGACCAGGCATTAGCGGACTGGAGTGACCTCGTCACCGATGACGGGGCTGTGTTTGATAAAGAAGTTTTCATTGACGCTGACACCCTGGACCCGTTCGTAACCTGGGGAACCAACCCCGGCCAGGGCGTGTCTCTAATGGACAGCGTTCCTGACCCAGAGAGCTTTAGCGATCCAAGCCAAAGGGCAGCTGCTCAAAAAGCTCTTGATTACATGGACCTGAAGGCCGGCACCAAAATGAAGGACATTCAGGTTGACACCGTCTTTCTTGGGTCTTGCACTAACGCTCGCATCGAGGATCTTCGCGCCGCAGCCGAGATCATTGAGGGCAAAACCAAGGCCCCAAACATTCGCATGATGGTGGTCCCTGGTTCTGCCAAAGTCCGGCTCCAGGCTGAAGCAGAGGGCCTAGACAAGATTTTCAAGGACTTTGGAGCGGACTGGCGTTTTGCCGGTTGCTCAATGTGTTTGGGAATGAACCCGGACCAGTTGGCGCCTGGCGAGCGAGCCGCATCAACTTCCAATAGAAATTTTGAGGGGCGCCAGGGCAAGGGTGCAAGAACTCACCTCGTTTCTCCCATGGTTGCTGCCGCAACCGCAATCCGGGGCACGCTTTCGGCCCCTGCAGATTTGGAGCAGTAATGGAAAAGATCTCTAATTTCACCGGTATTGCAGCTCCACTAAAGCTCAGCAATGTCGATACTGACCAGATCATCCCAGCGGTTTTCCTGAAGCGCATCACCAAGACTGGCTTTGAAGACGGCTTGTTCGCTAACTGGCGCCAAAAAGAAGACTTTGTTCTAAATCAGGAGCCCTATCAGAACGCTTCAGTTTTGATCACCGGTTCAGACTTTGGCACCGGATCCTCCAGAGAGCATGCGGTCTGGGCACTGAAGGACTATGGCTTCAAGGCTGTTTTCAGCTCCAAGTTCGCCGACATTTTCCTTGGCAATTCTGGCAAGCAGGGTCTTATTGCAGGTGTTATCTCTGAGGCCGACACCGAAAAGCTATGGAGATTGATTGATGAAAACCCGGGCGTGCAGGTTGAGGTTGACCTGCCTTCTCAGGAGATTCGGCTTGGCGCTGAGGTGGTCTCATTCGACATCGACGAATACACTAAGTGGCGTCTCACTGAAGGGTTGGACGACATTGGAATAACCCTTCAAAACGAAGCGGCGATTGCGGCTTACGAGGCGAAAAGAGAGTCTTGGANGCCCAAGACCCTCCCAGCCAAAGGAGTTTGATTGAGCCGGATCACCATTGAAGGCGGCAAGCCACTAAAGGGGCGAGTCGACCTCAAGGGAGCAAAGAACCTGGTCACCAAGGCAATGGTGGCTGCGTTGCTTGGTGAAACCCCGTCAACTCTGCTGGACGTCCCGCACATTTCCGATGTNGAGGTTGTGCAGGGTCTACTNAGGCTCCACGGCGTGATAATCACTCACGATGATAAAACCGGCGACATGGTCCTTGACCCCTCAAAGGTTGAGCAAGCGCACATGGCTGACATTGACACCCANGCTGGCTCGTCCAGGATTCCAATCTTGTTCTGCGGTCCGCTGCTGCATCGCCTAGGGGAAGCCTTTATCCCNGGTCTTGGTGGTTGCGAAATTGGCGATCGCCCAGTTGATTTTCACTTCGACGTGCTGCGTCAATTCGGTGCGGTTATTGAAAANCTTCCTACCGGAACCAGGCTTAGTGCTCCCGATGGTTTGGTTGGGGCCAAGATNGACCTCCCATACCCATCGGTTGGTGCCACCGAGCAGGTGCTGCTATCAGCAACCACCGCCAAGGGCCTAACCGAGCTGCGGGGAGCGGCAATCGAGCCAGAGATTATTGACCTGATTGCAATCCTGCAGAAAATGGGTGCGATCATCTCGGTTGACACTGACCGTGTGATTCGGATCGAGGGCGTGAAGGCACTCAAGGGTTACACACACAAGGCTCTGTTTGACAGAAACGAAGCTGCCTCTTGGGCTGCTGCGGCGCTGGCAACCAAGGGCGACATATTTGTTGGCGGTGCCAAGCAGGTTGAAATGATGACCTTTTTGAACACCTACCGGAAAGTGGGCGGGGAATTTGAAATTGAGCCGGATGGAATCCGCTTTTTCCACCCTGGCTCGCCACTGCAGCCGGTAGTGATTGAAACCGATGTGCACCCGGGTTTCATGACTGATTGGCAGCAACCGCTAGTGGTTGCGCTGACTCAGGCAGAGGGGCTTTCAATTGTTCACGAGACCGTCTACGAGAACCGCTTCGGCTTTACCGATGCCCTGAATCAAATGGGTGCTCAAATTCAGATCTACCGCGAGTGTCTAGGNGGAACACCTTGCCGATTTGGTCAGCGCAACTTCAACCACTCAGCGGTTATTTCTGGGCCAACCAAGTTGCACGCGGCCGACATTCGGGTTCCGGATTTGCGCGGCGGCTTCTCTCATGTTGTGGCGGCGTTGGCGGCCGAGGGAAGATCGACAGTTTCAAACGTGCAGTTGATTTCCAGGGGTTATGAGCGCTTCATAGATAAGCTTGCNGCACTTGGGGCCGACTTCACAGTTGAGGGCTGATAATGAGCGAACACTCAGTTCCAATCGTTCCTGGCAAGGAACATAGCTGGCAGTTTCGGCTTGTGGCATTATTTGCCGCGCCACTATTGCGCCTGTTGTTCAACATAAAGACCACTGGAGTGGAAAACCTTCCAAAGGGTGGTTACATCCTGGTTGGAAACCATGTCAGCTATCTAGACCCCTTCGCTTTTGCTTATTCGGTCTACATCCACATGAAGCGAGTCCCGCACTACCTGGCCAAAGAATCAATTTTCAGGATTCCCGTTATCGGCAAGCTGCTTCCCAAAGTTGGGCAGATCCCTGTGTATCGAACTGGCCGATCAAACGATGAGCCACTCAGAGCAGCCAAGGAGTTTTTGGCGGCAGGGCAGGTCGTGGTTGTATTCCCCGAGGGGACTTTGACTCGTGACCCAAACCTGTGGCCAATGCGCGGTAAGAGTGGGGCGATTCGACTTGCCATCGAGCTTGGATTGCCGGTTGTTCCAGCAGCACACTGGGGTGTTGAGAAAGTCCTCGGCAATTACTCAAAAAAGTTCCGACCAAATCCATTCCATGTTGTGAATGTTCGAATTGGCCAGCCAATGCATTTTGAAGAGCTTCAAAAAGACGGAGTCACCAACAAGGAGTTGGCCGAGGCGACCGACAAAATTATGAAGCAGGTAGCCGCACTGGTTGGACAGATGAGAAACG
>JGI26082J51739_10002677_pt1 | contig 10785 bp, 9 predicted proteins | sample SaaInl5LU_22_DNA_FD_51739 | JGI IMG/M metagenome (IMG submission 51739)
GCCCGAGCCAAAATCTTCCACTTGAATCTTCACATACTCTCCCGCTGGGATCACCGCACTGTCGCGCTCGTGCGCCTTGTCAAAGTTTTAGATTGCGTGCGGATGACAACATCGCCCCCCTCGACCATTGCATCGCGCGCATTCACCACAAGGTTCATTAACACCTGTTCCAATTGCCGCTTGTCCGCCCGCACAATGGGAAGTTTCGTGCCATGGTACAGCAAGAGATTTACTTTCTCGCCCACCAAACGATCCAACAAATGCGCCAAGTCAGCGATAATTTCACGAATATTGAGCAGTTTAACCTGTAGGTTTTGCTTGCGTGAGAAAGCCAGCAATTGACCAATCAACGCAGCGGCCCGATTGGCATTCTGATGGATTTGCATCAGATCACTGAAATCAGGATCATTTTTGTCATGGCGCAACAGAAGTAGACCACAATGACCGGAAATCGCAGTTAACAAATTGTTGAAATCATGCGCCACACCTCCGGCAAGCTGCAAGCGTCAGGCCCTGACCGCCGATGGTCACACAATCTTGTGCCCAACCTTTCGTGACAGCCCGGCGCATCAAACTTTCCAGTTTTGGCGCGAGATCCCCATAAGCTTTTGGCAACACGCGATCAATGGAACCGGGCTCAATGGAAAACCCTTGCTCTTTTGCCGCGCGATTCACCTGCGTCACCCCGCCGTCCAGCCCGCTGATCACCACGCCATAGTCACATTTTTCATAGGTTTGCGCCAATATTGCTGAGCGGCGCAAATCTGCAAGATAGCGCACCACCCAAAAACAAGCCAAGCCAGCCGCGCATATCACGATCGAGAGTGCGAGAACCAAAAGCCAATGCCCTGTGCGCAGAAACCCAGTTAAAACAATTAAGAAAGCAACGGAAACACAGAAGCTAATGAGGGCGAAAGAATGGTGCCAGGCGTCAAATATTCTTAAAATACTTTTCATTTAAATTGTGCGCTCGTTGATAAAAATTCCAATGCGACACATACAAAAAATTGGTTAATTGATTATTAATTACCACAGCAAAGCCCGCGCTCAAATACCTTTCTTAAAGATAACCAAATAGAGCCCATCCTGCGTTGCACTGGGTAAATATTGCTCTGTGCTGCAAAAGGTTAAATCCGGGAAATTTTCGCTGACAAATTGCCGCTGCCCTTGATTTTCGGCCTCNAAAATTGAGCAAGTGATNAAAGCGAGACATCCATTTGGNGCCAAATATGTNATGGATTTGGCAATGATATCCCGTTGAAGCCGCACAAATGCCTCCAGGTCCTTTGGTGTAAGGCTCCATTTACCTTCCGGAGATCGGCGCCACGCCCCGCTGCCCGAACAGGGTAAATCACACACCACAGTCTCAAATTTTGCCGATTTTGCCAAATCTTGCGGCGCTATGACCTCAATGTCATGCCCACCACGCGCCGCCCGCGGTGCTATTTCTGCCATACGCGCGGTTGAAATATCATGAGCAAAGATCTTCGAGCCGCTGCGCGCTGCCAGGGCCAAGGACTTGCCACCGCCCCCGGCACAGTAATCCAAAACCCGTCCATTGAGTGCAATAGCATCCGCCACGGCCTGAGACGCCGCGTCCTGCAGCTCAAACCAACCCTGTTCAAAACAAGGTTGAAGCACGGCGCGGCGCGGATTGCTTAAGACGGTCAGCGCCGTATCAGAGGCCAAATTGGGGGTTGTTTCAATCTCCGCCTTGGCCAATTCCGCCTGGAGCTGGGCCCGCGTCGTCTTTTGTAGGTTTACCCTCAGCGTAATTGGTGCGCGATGTCGCAGGACCGCGCCAATCTTTGCAGTTTGCTCGGCTCCATATTGCTGGGTTAATAGGTCGATCACCCAATCTTGCAGATCCAAACGATCGCGGTCTGAGGGAAGCGGCGTGACATCGTCAGCACACAATGCCGCTGGCGCATGCGCTATTCCGGTAAAAAATTCATTTGGATCTTCGCCATTGGCGCGCAGCGTCCCAATGGCCCAGGCGCGCGCAGATTGCGGCGCCGGCCAGGCGCCAGCTGATCGGCGGCAGCGCAGCGCTTGAAAGACCAAATCGCGCAATGCAGCCCGATCTTTTGACCCTGCNAAACGATTGCCCCGCGCCCAATTGGTCAGAGCCTTTTCTGCCGGCACGCCAGATAGAATAGCCTCGAGTATATCAATCTGTGCCGCAACGCGGGCGCCGGGTGTCATCAGCCGACCCGATAGTTCGGACTTTCGCGGGTGATTTGAACGTCATGCACATGACTTTCCTTCAATCCTGCGCCGGTGATTTTCACAAAGCTACAATTTTTGCGCATCTGATCCACGCTCGCGCATCCCGTATACCCCATGGCCGCGCGCAGACCGCCAACCAATTGGTGCAATACTGTTCCTGCCGCGCCCTTATAGGGCACTTGCCCTTCAATTCCCTCGGGAACCAACTTATCGCTGGCGGCATCTTTTTGGAAATATCGATCCGCAGAGCCGCGCGCCATTGCGCCCAGAGAGCCCATGCCGCGATAGGATTTAAAGCTACGACCTTGGTAAAGGATGACCTCGCCGGGGCTTTCATCGGTGCCGGCAATCATAGACCCAACCATGGCACAAGAGGCCCCTGCCGCAATGGCTTTGGCAAAATCGCCAGAAAACTTAATGCCGCCATCCGCAATGACCGGAATATCATGCGGAAGGGCTGCGCTTGCGCAGTCCATAATCGCCGTCAATTGCGGCACACCCACGCCTGCAACCATCCGCGTTGTGCAGATTGAGCCTGGACCGATACCAACTTTAATCGCATCNGCGCCCGCCTCAATCAANGTGGTGGTCGCCGCCGCNGTGGCCACATTACCGGCGATGATTTGGGTCTTTCCAGCCACTTCCTTCGCCCGCGCCACNGCCAAAGCCACCCCTTCAGAGTGCCCATGCGCCGTGTCGATCACAACCATATCTGCGCCCGCTTCGATCAGCGCCATCGTGCGCTCAAAACCCGCATCCCCAACGGTACTGGCCGCAGCCACGCGTAGGCGCCCTAAGTCGTCCTTACAGGCACTTGGGTTCAAGACGGCTTGCTCAAGATCTTTTAACGTCAACAGTCCGGTCAATTTGCCTGCACTGTCTGTCACAAGCAGTTTTTCAATCCGCCGCGCCGCCATCAATTGCTTGGCTTCACGCGGATCGGCTGGTTCTTGCAAGATTGCAAGGTTTTCAGTCGACATCATAGCGGAAACCGGTGTTTTGGGATCTGTGGCGAAGCGCATATCGCGGTTGGTCACAATGCCGACAACGCGGCCATCCTGCACCACTGGAAAACCGGTCACGCGGTAACGTTCTTGCAAGGCTTTCGCATCAGCAAGGGTTTGCTCCGGCGTCAGAGTGACGGGGTTATAGACGATCCCACTTTCAAATCGTTTGACCCGCCGGACTTGCCGCGCTTGCTCGTCCAGATCGAGATTGCGGTGGATAACCCCCATGCCGCCCGATTGCGCCATGGCAATCGCCATGCGCGCTTCTGTCACCGTGTCCATGGCCGATGACAGCAGCGGAATGTTCAATCGGATGGATTTTGTGACCTGCGTGCGGGTATCTGCCGTGGAGGGCAAGACCGAAGACTGAGCCGGTACCAACAAAACATCGTCAAAAGTTAAAGCCTCGCGAATCTCCATGGGAGTCCTCCTAGAGCATGTATCACTTGGCGCTTTCCTATCGCATGGGTTGACGTAAACCGAAAGGGGGTTGGGTAGATTAATGCTCATTCGGGTCATCATGGCACAGCCCCCGGGCTTTTTGTCGGCTAAATGCCGATGCCCGGCTCGTGAATTAACCCGATCTGCCGCGGATTGACCATTTTCAGCCGTTCCCGCTCTTTACCCTTCGCTGAAGCGCAGTAAGTTAAGCGCAAGTTTTTCTTTAAAGGTTCCCCATGACACAAGAGCATCTGGTGCTGTTCACCCCCTCAGGCAAACGTGGACGTTTCGAAACCGGCACACCGATCCTCACCGCAGCCCGGCAATTGGGCGTGGATCTCGACTCGGTGTGCGGCGGTCGCGGCATTTGTTCCAAATGCCAGATCACACCGGGCTATGGAGAATTTTCAAAACACGGGGTCACAGTCGCCGAAGGCGCGCTTTCCGAATGGAATGCGGTTGAGCAGCGCTACAAAGACAAACGCGGCTTGATCGATGGTCGCCGCCTTGGCTGCCAAGCCACGGTTCAGGGCGATATCGTGATTGACGTGCCGCCTGAAAGCCAAGTGCACAAACAGGTCGTCCGCAAACGCGCAGAGGTGCTCGACATTACGCTGAACCCTTCGACACGGATCTACTATGTCGAGGTGGAAGAACCCGATATGCACAACCCATCGGGAGATTTAGAGCGCTTGGTTGCGGCCTTGGAAAGCCAATGGCAACTGCGTAACGTGCAGGCAGATTTCAGCATTCTGCCGCAGATGCAGCCAATTCTTCGCAAGGGCGGTTGGACAGTGACCTGCGCGGTTCACCATGCGGATGCCGGCAGCGACCCGCAGATCATCCATCTGTGGCCGGGGCTCTATGAGGGCACAATCTACGGCATGGCTGTGGATCTTGGATCAACCACAATCGCCGCGCATCTGTGCGATCTGCGCACCGGTGAAGTTGTCGCCTCCTCTGGATTGATGAACCCGCAAATCAGGTTTGGCGAGGATCTGATGAGCCGGGTCAGCTATGCGATGATGAACCCGGGTGGTGATCAGGAAATGACCCGAGCCGTGCGCGACGGTATGGACGCATTGTTCACCCAAATTTCGGCTGAAGCGGAGATTGACAAGAGCTTGATCATGGATGCCGTCTTTGTTTGCAATCCCGTGATGCACCATCTTTTCTTGGGAATAGACCCTTTTGAGCTTGGGCAAGCGCCCTTCGCTTTGGCCACGTCCAACGCCCTGCGCTTATTTGCCCATCAGTTAGACATCAACATCCACCCCAGCGCCCGCGCCTATATCCTGCCCTGCATTGCCGGCCATGTTGGAGCCGATGCGGCCGCGGTTGCTCTGTCAGAAGCGCCAAATCGCTCTGAAGATTTAGTGCTGGTTGTGGATGTTGGAACGAATGCGGAAATTTTACTCGGAAACCGGGACAAGGTGCTGGCCTGCTCCTCCCCCACCGGCCCGGCCTTCGAAGGGGCGCAGATCAGCTCGGGGCAGCGCGCGGCACCAGGGGCCATTGAAAAGGTTGAAATTGATCCGGTGACCAAAGATCCCCGCTTCCGCGTGATCGGATGCGAGCTTTGGTCTGATGAGGAGGGTTTTTGGGAGGCCATTAAAAGCAGTGGCATCACAGGCATTTGCGGCTCAGGCATCATCGAAGCCATTGCCGAAATGCGTATGGCTGGAATTTTGGACCCTTCCGGGCTCATCGGGTCGGCGGAACAAACGGGCACAGAGCGCTGCGTGTTAGACGGGCGCACCCACAGCTATGTGATGTATGACGGCAGCGCCGAAGGCGGGCCAAAAATCACCGTCACAAATCCCGATATCCGCGCCATTCAAATGGCCAAAGCTGCTCTCTATTCTGGCGCGCGGCTCTTGATGGATAAATTTGGCGTGGATAAAGTGGATCGCGTTGTGCTCGCCGGTGCTTTTGGGGCTCATATTTCCCCCAAACACGCGCTGGTTTTGGGAATGATCCCCGATGTCCCCTTTGACCGTGTGACCTCTGCGGGCAATGCTGCGGGATCCGGGGCGCGGATTGCTTTGATTGACACAGCGCAGCGGGCTGAAATCGAGCAAATTGTGCGCCAAATTGAGAAAATTGAAACCGCGATTGAGCCACGGTTTCAGGAGCATTTTGTCAATGCCTCGGCAATTCCCAATTCCGATGATCCATTCACAACGCTGAAATCTGCGGTGCCTTTGCCGGATGTAAATTTCAACACAGGTGGCGGGGATAGTGCCTCAAGCGGGCGGCGGCGCAGAAGGCGCTAAGGGCGCCAATCGCGGCTTGACCCCTTGTCATGAAGCCGCTAGGCATCGGCGCAGCGCGGGTATGGTGAAAAGGTATCACGCGAGCTTCCCAAGCTTAAGTTACGGGTTCAATTCCCGTTACCCGCTCCAAATTTTGGCAAAACTATAGCATGTTCCGTTATGCGCGCTGCATTCACCTAGCCAAAGAGCTCGTGGCAGAACTCCAAGCCCTCAACCAGCGCATCCACCTCCGCCTTTGTATTATACATGGCGAAGCTGGCACGGCACGTGGCGCTGACGGCGAGGTGATCCATGAGCGGTTGCGCGCAGTGATGCCCGGCCCGCACCGCGATGCCCTTTTTGTCCAAAACCGTNGAAATATCATGGGCATGGGCNGCACCATCGAGGGTGAAGGAAAAAATNGCGCNTTTNCTGGCGGAATGCCCTTGGACGTTCAACCAGTTGAGCCCATCGAGCCTTTGACGCGCATAGGCGCAGATCGAGGCTTCATGGGCGGCGATCTGTTCCATACCGATCCCCATCATATAGTCCACAGCCACACCAAGCCCGATTTGCTGGACAATGCCGGGTGTTCCGGCCTCAAACATCATCGGAGGGGTATTATAGGTGACCTCTTCGCGGCCGACGTCTCGGATCATATCACCACCGCCCATGAAGGGCCGCATTTCAGCCATGCGTTCGGGTTTGATGTAGATGGCCCCAGAGCCGCTTGGGCCATAAAGCTTGTGGCCTGTGATGGCATAGAAATCACAGCCGATATCCTGCACGTCGACCGCCATATGGACCGCCGCTTGTGATCCATCTACCAAGACCGCAACCCCGCGCGCTTGGGCCGCTTGGGTGATGGTTTTCACATCCACCACCGTGCCCAATACATTTGACATTTGGGTAATGGCCACGAGCTTTGTCTTGGGTCCAATGGCGGAAATAACGGCCTCGGGATCCAAATCACCGTTGATATCCACATCGACCCAAGTCAGTTTCACACCCATCCGCTCACGCAGAAAATGCCATGGGATAATATTGGCGTGATGCTCCATAATGGACAGCACGATCTCATCTCCGGCCTCGAAGCGCGGCATGGCCCAGCCATAGGCCACCAGATTGATGCCTTCGGTGGTGCCTGAATTGAGCACGATATGCTCTTCTGACGCTGCATTTAGAAACCGCGCCAGCTTACCGCGGACGGCTTCATATTTGTCCGTTGCCAAGTTGGACAGATAGTGCAGCCCTCTATGCACATTGGCATATTCAGAGCTATAAGCCTGGGTGACAGCATCGATCACCACTTGGGGTTTTTGCGCCGAGGCGCCATTGTCGAGATAGACCAATGGCTTATTGTTCACCTGTCGCGACAGGATCGGAAAATCAGCACGAATACGGGATAGATCAAAACTCATAGCGCCACCTGTCCCGGAGCAAATCCGAGGAATACCAAAAGAAATGCACCGCCCAGAGACAGCGCAACCAAACCGAGAACAAAGCAGAGGGCTGCTTTGAACATGGACCCCAAGTCAAGCCAAGCATTGATCAAACCAAATAGGATCCAAAACATCAAAACTGTCGCGAATAGGCCAACAGTCCCGGCGATGGTCACAGAAATCACCATCAAAGCCGTTTGCACAATGTGCAGCAATATTTGCAGCACCTGGATCCAGGCAAATACCAATATCCCATCGGCAAACCGCCCGGTTTGACTGAAAGCTCGAGAGATCAGCCAAATACAGCACACTAACCCCAGGGTGCCGCCCCCCATGATCGCAGTCAAAGACCATGGAGAAAGCGGCGCAACGCCCGGCAGGACCGTGACGCCCTGAAAGCCGGTCAGGGTGAACATCAAGAGCACCGCGCCGATGATAACAAGCGCAAAAGCGCTAAAGGCCGTGCTGAGGTTGAGGCGCAGATCAACCAATACCTGCCCCGCTTCCGTTGGGTTGGTCAGACTTAGCCTCAAAAGCACAAGGATCAGGTTCATTGTTCTGCCTCAATAAGGGAGTTGATTAAGATCCACAGGAAAATCATCAGCCACATCACGCCCACGGCCGTATTGGCCGGCCCCGGACCGATGAAGCCCTTGACCATCCCAGCCAATACCACCGCAGGGCTGCTGGCCAACAGAGACCAAAACAGCGCCAATCGAGCGGAGTAGAAATCTGCCTTCGCCCCGAAGGCACGGGTCACCAGACGCAGGAGCGCCGCCAAACCATAGGCCAGCAGTGGCAGGACAAAGATCAAACCCACCGCGTCATGCTGGATCGTATCGGTCAGCGTTCCGCCGGTCTCATGCGCCTGCCGGGCGCGGTAGGGCCATTGCGACATAAACAACAAAAGACAAGAGCCCATGAGCATCGCCAAAGCCCGATCCTCACGCACGCCCATAGCCATGAGCCGCGCCATAACGCGCCTTGGGCGCCGGTGCGCCTCCACAATATCCCGCGTCACAGCCATGCGCGCTACCGGGCCGACAGGGTTTCTGTCAAATGGTCGAGAATGTCCTGCGCCAAGTCTTCATCCTCAATTTCTTCAATCGCTTCGGCCACAAAAGATAGGGTCAAAAGATCCACAGCTTTGGCCTCCGGCACCCCGCGCGAGCGCAGATAGAACAAAGCTTGCGCGTCAATCGCCCCGGAGGTGGACCCGTGCGAACAGGCCACGTCATCGGCATAGATTTCAAGCTCTGGTTTGGCCAAAAACTGGCTGTCATCATCCAACAACAAGGATTGGCTGATCTGATAGCCATCGGTTTTTTGTGCACCGGCTTTGACCAAGATTTTACCTTGGAACACCCCTACGGCACCATTGCGCAAGACCTTCTTGAACACCTGGCGGCTTTCACAATTCACCGCATCATGGGTGATGAACACCGTATCATCGTGATGAAAATCGCCATCCCCCAAACAGGCCCCGGCCACAGATACAGAGGCGTCATCGCCCAACAGCTGCAAGACGCATTCGTTGCGAGTCAATTGACCACCTGCCGTGAGGGTAAAGGATTTAAAACGCGCCTCTGCGCCAATCCTGGCGAAGATATGCGTCAGCATGTGGCGCTCATTGCCGTCTTGCACACGAATATGATGGAAGCGGCCTCCATCAGCCACATCAACTTCCAAAACAATATTGGAGCGCGCACCATATTGCCCGGTTTCAATCAGGGTGACCTCTGCGCCAGCGGCCACTTTGATCACATGGTGAATANTNGCATCACTTTGGCCCGATGAGGTGGCATGGATATGGATGGGTGCCTCGACGGCACCGGTGACATTGACCAGCAGCCCATCGCGCGCAACAGCGGTGTTNACAGCGGCCAAACTCCGTTTGACCGGATTTTGTCCTGCCTCTTCCAAGCGCCCGTAAACATCNCGCGCCCAATGCAGATCTAGAANGGAGGCAGAAGCCAAGCTCTCNAGCGTGCACTGCGCCGNGNTTGGNAGCGCTGCCGCTTGAATTTTTCCATCTTCAAACGNCACTGAAATGGTGTTTCGCTGATCGAAAAGACCCAAGCTGCTGCGCAGAGACGCTTGNAGCGTGACATCAGCTTGAACAAAGGCATCCGGGCGGGTGTACTTCCAATATTCATCCCGCCGTTGCGGCAACCCGGCCGCCTGCGCCCGATCAGAGGCCGTCAGCCGCGCCTCTTTGGCCCAAGCGCCTGAGCCGTCAATGAGATCCGCATCGCGCAGTGCGCGGGTGGGCAAGGTCTTTTGTGAAGATGCGGCCATTAGGCGATCTCCTCCAAAAGGTCCGCATAGCCGTTGTTTTCAACTTCCAACGCCAGCTCAGGCCCGCCTGTTTTGATGATGCGGCCATTGGCCATGATATGCACCACATCTGGTTTGATATGGTCCAAAAGCCTTTGATAATGGGTGATAACAAGGAAGGTGCGCTTATCATCGCGCAAAGCGTTCACGCCCTGGGCCACAAGTTTCATCGCATCTACATCAAGGCCGCTGTCTGTTTCATCCAAAATACACATTTTGGGCTCAAGCATTGCCATTTGCAATATTTCGTTGCGTTTCTTTTCGCCACCGGAAAATCCCACATTTACGGGGCGTTTGAGCATGTCGGCGTCAATTTTCAGGTCCTTGGCCTTGGCCCGCACGACTTTCAAGAATTCGCCTGCGCTCATTTCCTCTTCACCACGCAATTTGCGCTGGGCATTCACAGCGGTGCGCAAAAAAGTCATATTCCCCACGCCGGGGATCTCAACAGGATATTGGAAGGCCAGGAATAGACCGGCTGCCGCGCGTTCTTCGGCCTCCATATCCAAAATATCCACACCCTCCAGCTGTGCAGAGCCGTCAGTGACTTCATAGCCGTCTTTGCCAGACAGCACGTAGGAGAGGGTCGATTTGCCAGATCCATTCGGGCCCATAATCGCATGCACTTTGCCAGGCTCCAAGGACAGGTTCACACCCTTCAAGATCTGCTTATCTTCTTCTTCAAGTTTAACGTGTAGATTTTTGATATTTAGCATTTTATATTCCCGCGAGCCTTTGCGGCCCTCATGAGTTTAGGCGCAGATCGCGCCGATGTTATTATCCGACTGACCCTTCAAGCGAAATCGCCACCAGCGCCTGCGCTTCCATGGCAAATTCCATGGGCAGAGCTTGCAGCACTTCCTTGCAAAACCCATTGACCACGAGCGCCACGGCTTCCTCTTCATCCATACCGCGTGAGCGGCAATAAAAGAGCTGGTCATCATCAACTTTCGAAGTGGTCGCCTCATGCTCAACCCGAGAGGAGTTATTTTTCACCTCGATATAGGGCACCGTATGCGCACCGCATTTATCCCCAATCAAAAGGCTGTCGCATTGGGTATAGTTGCGGCTATT
>JGI26082J51739_10002683_pt1 | contig 10776 bp, 8 predicted proteins | sample SaaInl5LU_22_DNA_FD_51739 | JGI IMG/M metagenome (IMG submission 51739)
TTTGTCGCTCAGTTCAGCGACTTGGGTCTCGAGTTGGGTGCAGCGCTGCTGCAGCGCATCGCGCTCCTGCTGCAGTTTAGTGACAACGTCATTATGCTGCTTCGCCGCGCTGCGCAGAGATTCGGAGTTCTCGATAGTCTGCTGGTGCGCGGCCTTCTCCGCTTCAACCGCGGCTCTGGCCTCGCTCAAGCTCGACTCAAGCTCGGCTCGCTGCGCTTCAAAAGCAGCACGATCGGCAGCAAGGGCTTGTTTTGCGCTCTCCAAATCGGCGGCGGCCGCTCTGTGAGCTTCCTGCATTACCAGACTCATCGCCTCAACGACGGGCCCGGGGATTTTGCCCAGAACTGGAGGTGAGTCGGCACTCTGTGGTGCTTCATCTCTATCCATGTCGTCGCTCTGCATACTGCTTTCCTCTGTGGCACTCATAACAGTATAGAACGCGCGCGCTGTTATTACAGTGCAGTATTTGCATGCAGGCTTCGCTACAGAGTGCTTGCAGTATCGATATATATCTGTCGCAATTGCCGTGCGATCGGTCCCACACTGCCATCGCCAATGCGGTGGGAATCTATTTCCACAACCGGCATAACGAAGGTTGAAGCCGAAGTCGAGAAGGCCTCTTTCGCGTTATACACCTCTTNAGTTGTGAACGGACGCTCGACCAGTGTTAATCCTGCACTCTCAGCCAACCCGATCACTGCCTGACGCGTGATGCCGTGCAAAATGTCATGGCTGGTGTTGCGCGTTAGCAGCTCATTCTGTTGAGTCAGGATAAACGCGTTACTTGAGGTCGCTTCGGTAATGTAGCCCTGATCATCAACCAGCCAGGCATCCTGAGCACCCTGCTTCTTGGCTTCGGTCTTGGCCATTGACGAGTATAAAAGACCGACCGTTTTGATATCGCGTCGCCCCCACCGTAGGTCGGGCAGCGTTATAACGCGCAGGGCGGATTGGTCGATATCCAACGCGAGAATATTTTTCCGTTGGGTAAACATGACCAGTGACGGTTGTGGCTTCTCGGGGAACAGAAAATCGCGATCAGCGACGCCGCGAGAGATCTGAAGGTATACAACACCTTCAGTCAGTCCATTCTTCTCTATCAGCGTTTCTTGAATCTTAACCAGCTCTGCATTAGAGCAAGGTTTGGGCATAGAGAGCGCCGCTAGCGAACGATCCAAGCGCTCAAGATGAGATTTATTATCAATNAGTTGCCCGTTTATTACAGAAGATACTTCATATACCGCATCACCAAAAAGTGTGGCTCGATCAAAGACCGAAAGCTTTGCTTCTGACTCAGGCAATAGCTCNCCATTGACGTAGACTACGGAGCTCATCGGAGCTAACTCCCTCTCTCAATTTTGGCGCGAATATACTCCCGAGGCGGCGCGATAAGGAAGCTCTATTTTGCGGATTGCAGCGCGAGTTCAGTTTTCAACCAATCTAAAAACTTCAGTATGGTGGAGTTGTGCGCTTGATAGGTAGGCGTCAAAAAGTAGAAGCCATATCCACTGGGGTAGTGAATATCNAGCGGCGATACTAGCTCTCCACTCGCCAAGGCATCATTCGCCATAAAGTCCGGTATCAACGCGATTCCCTGCTTCAATTTCGCGGCCTCTAGAGACATGTAAAAGTGTTCNAANCCATGCCTGTAATAGGGTTCGGACAGATTAGTAATACCGAGATTCTTCAAGAAACTGATCCATAGCTGAGGCCGTGTGATGTGCGCCAGCAAAGGGTGTTTCAACAGATCTTCGGGCTCTACAATCGGATTCTTCTCCAGCAGGCTGGCATGAATCACCGGCACTAATGTCTCGGAGGCGAGAAGCTCAGCATTATGCATAGAGAGCGAAAGTGGCAGGCAGCGAATCGCCATGTCGGCGCTATTCGCTTCGAATTTGTAGGGGCCATCGCCCACTACTTGGGTGAGGTTCAACTCAGGAAGGTAAGCCTGTAACTGCTCGAGTCGTGGTATCAGCCAGAGCATGCTGAACGAAGGGATAACGTCGAGTCGGAAATCTGTTTTATCACCTTTTGACTGCTGCACGCGCGCAGTTGCTTTGCGGATGGTCTCCAGTGATTCGCTGATAGCGGAGAGATACTCCCGCCCCTCATTCGTGAGTTTTAGCCCCGCCGCACTGCGCTCAAATAGCGCGCGTTCAAGATACTCCTCTAGCAATTTGATCTGTTTGCTCACCGCACCTTGAGTGACGTAGAGCTCTTCAGCTGCTTTAGAGAAACTGAGGCGGCGTGCTGCAACTTCAAAAGTTTGCAGCGCTTTAAGTGGTGGGAGTGCACTTGCCATATAGAGAGGCTCACTCAGGGTATGAATTTAAGTAATACCCTGCGAGATTATATCGTTTGGCTGATCGAGGGAAGCCACGTTTAATGGCACGCTCAAATTGGGAGCGCTTATGAGCCACGTTCTGCACAGACACTGTCACACCCCTCTAGCTACGGTCGCTCGCGGCGACGGTGTCTATCTATTTGATACCAACGGTAAGCAGTATTTGGATGCCAGCGGTGGTGCTGCGGTCTCTTGTCTGGGTCATAGCCACGCGGGCGTGCGTGCAGCGCTGCACAAACAGATTGATCAGGTTGCCTACGCCCACACCTCGTTTTTCACCTCAGAGCCTGCCGAGCACTTGGCTGATCGACTGATCGCTCGCGCGCCAGGCCAGCTCAACCATGTCTACTTTGTTAGCGGTGGCTCAGAGGCGATGGAGTCGGCGCTGAAGATTGCTCGCCAGTACTTTGTTGAGCGCGGCGAACCCCAGCGTAAACACTTCATTGCACGTCGCCAGAGCTACCACGGCAATACGCTGGGCGCACTGGCGGTTGGCGGCAATGCATGGCGCCGGGCGCCCTTCGCGCCCTTGCTGATCGACGTAGAGCATATCTCGCCCTGCTACGCCTATCGAGATATGCGCGCCAATGAGAGCGAGTTTGAATATGGCCAGCGTGTCGCCGATGAACTAGAGCGACAGATTCTAGAGCTGGGCTCAGATAGCGTCATGGCATTCGTCGCTGAACCGGTCGTCGGTGCTACAGCTGGCGCAGTGCCTGCCGTTGAGGGCTACTTCCAGCGCGTACGCCAGATCTGCGACAGATACGGTGTGCTACTGATCTTGGACGAAGTGATGTGTGGCTCTGGCCGCACCGGCACCTTCTACGCGCATGAACAGGACGATATCACCGCAGATATCGTTGCAATCGCTAAGGGCTTGGGTGCTGGTTACCAGCCGATCGGCGCCATGCTTCTGACCTCCGAGATTCATGACACGATAGCCGGTGGCAGTGGCTTCTTCCAACATGGCCACACCTATTTGGCGCACACCACAGCAATGGCCGGCTCAATTGCGGTAATGGACGCGCTTGAGCACGAAGGCGTGCTCAAGCGGGTAACCCCCACGGGCGACAAGCTGCTAGAGATGCTTAAACAGCGCTTTGCTGAGTGCCCTTATGTTGGAGATATCCGTGGTCGCGGCCTGTTTTTAGGGGTAGAGCTTGTCTCGGATAGAGAGACTAAGTTACCTTTTGGCCCGGCCAGTAAACTGGACTCTAACATCAAGCGTAAAGCGATGGAGTTGGGTCTGATGTGCTATCCCTCGGCTGGAACCATTGACGGAAAACTTGGCCACCACATTCTACTGGCACCGCCTTACATTATTGATGAGCCTCAACTGGACGAGCTCGTAACTAAGCTTGGAGAAGCTATCGACAAGCAGTGTGCTATTGCTGCTGGAGAGTGTAGTTAAGTGGCTCCATCCTCTACTCGCCCGTTTGTAATCGTCGCGCCCAACGGTGCGCGCCGCACCAAAGATGATCATCCGGCTCTGCCGATGACGCCGGCTGAGCTGGCTGAGGTCGCACTGGCCTGTGCCGATGCGGGCGCTGCAATGATTCATATGCACGCGCGCAAAGCGGACGGTAGCCACTCACTTGAGATCGATGACAACCGTGCCACCTACGCCGCGGTAAAAGCTGCTGTTGCTGACCGGATGCTGGTGCAGGTTACAACCGAGGCTATAGGCATCTATCGCCCCGAAGCCCAGATGCAGTTGATCCGTGANCTCCAACCCGAAGCGGCCTCTTTTGGCTTGCGCGAGCTCATCCCGTCTGAAGAGCATGAACAGCGCGCTAGTGAGTTCTTCANCTGGGTCAGTAATACCGGAATTATTGCGCAATATATTCTCTACTCTGCGCAAGACCTGCTTTACTACCTTGACCTGCGCGAGCGCGGCCTGCTGCCTGCGCAGAACCACCACCTGCTGTTCGTTTTGGGTCGCTACTCACCCGGCATGCGCTCGACACCCGAAGATTTAACACCCTTTGTTCCGCACCTCTGGAAGCTAAAGCCCGTTCGCTGGGCTGTGTGNGCTTTTGGAGAGCGTGAGCATGACTGTCTAGTCGAAGCCGTACGTCTGGGCGGTGATGCGCGGGTAGGCTTTGAGAACAATCTCTTCGCCGGTGATGGCCGTCTTGCACAAGACAATGCCACTCAGGTGAAACAGCTCTACCGCAGTATTCAGATGGAAAAGATTCAGCCGCTCTCTACCAAGGAGGTGAGAGAGCAGCTACTAGCAACTGTTGAGACATCCGACATTAGTGCGGTTCTCAACTAGACTAACGTGGATAGTATCCACACATTAACAACGAGGAAAACAACATGACAAAAATGAAATCGGTGTTAGTTGGTGCAGGCCTTGCTGCAGTACTCAGCACTGCGCCAGCTCAGGCACAGCAGTTTATTACCATCGGTACCGGTGGTGTTACTGGCGTCTACTACCCAACGGGTGGTGCGATCTGTCGTCTGGTAAACAAAGATCGTAAAGATCATGGTATTCGTTGTTCGGTAGAGTCTACCGGCGGTTCGGTTTACAACATCAATGCCATTCGCGCAGGCGAGCTGGATATGGGTGTTGCCCAGTCTGACTGGCAGTTCCACGCTTACAACGGCACTAGCAAGTTTGAGGAAGCGGGTAAATTTGAAGATCTGCGCGCGGTATTCTCGGTTCACCCTGAGCCATTCACCGTTGTTGCTCGCGCTGATGCCGGCATCAAAACCTTTGACGACCTCAAAGGCAAGCGTGTCAACGTGGGTAACCCAGGTTCAGGCCAGCGCGGCACTATGGAAGTCCTGATGGCAGCCAAAGGTCTGACTATGGATGACTTTGCTCTGGCTTCAGAACTTAAGTCAGCTGAGCAGTCTAAAGCGCTATGTGATAACAAGATCGATGCGATGGTCTTCACTGTTGGTCACCCAAGCGGCTCTATCCAGGAAGCGACAACCTCATGTGACAGCGTCCTCGTTGATGTTTCTGGTCCAGCTGTAAAAATGCTGATTGATGAGAACGACTACTACCGCTCAGCAACCATTCCAGGCGGCATGTACAACGGCAACGCGGAAGATGTAATGACCTTCGGTGTGGGCGCAACCTTTGTTAGCTCAACTGCAGTGCCAGAAGAGGTTGTTTACCAAGTCGTTAAAGCGGTCTTCGAAAACTTCGACGACTTCAAAAAGCTGCACCCAGCATTCGCTAACCTGAAGAAAGAGGAGATGATCAAAGATGGTCTTTCTGCGCCTCTGCACGCAGGTGCTGCGAAGTACTACAAAGAAGCAGGCCTGATGTAATACTGNATCATCGCTGATTTACACGCGTCACCCAGCAGGGCCTGATAATCTCAGTGCCCTGCTCTGTTTTACCCCCTGAGGATAAGAGTATGAGCCAAACCAACAGTGCAGCCACCGACAATCAGGTTGTTGATGATCTTCTTAAATCTGAAACCGGTGCGCGTTCACTCTTGGGCTTTCAGCACAAACTGGTCATTACGCTGCTGATCGCTTGGTCAGCTTTTCAGCTCTGGTACGCCTCCCCCCTGCCGTTCATCTTCAACTTCGGCACGTTGAATGAGGATCAAGCGAAGTTTATCCACCTCTCTTTCGCTATTTTCCTGACATTCTCCCTATTTCCTGCGGGCCGTCATTCGGACCGCACACGCATCAGCACGCTAGACCTGCTGCTTGCGATTGGCGGCGCAGCCGCCTGTATGTACCTCTTTATCTTGCGCAATGATATTGCCGATCGGCTTGGCGCGCCGACCACCACCGATGTCGTTGTTGCCGTAGTGGGCATGGTCGCGCTTCTAGAAGCCGCACGTCGCGCGTTGGGGCCACCACTAGTTGTCGTTGCCGTTGTATTTCTGATCTACACCTTCGGTGGACAGTACATGCCCGACGTCATTGCGCACAAGGGCGCCAGCCTCAACAAAGTTGCGTCACATCAATGGCTAACTACCGAAGGGGTATTTGGCGTCGCGTTGGGCGTATCCACCGCCTTCGTCTTTCTTTTTGTCCTACTCGGGTCACTGCTTGATAAGGCCGGCGCGGGTAACTACCTCATCAAGGTGTCATTCTCCCTTTTGGGACATATGCGCGGCGGTCCTGCTAAAGCGGCCGTTGTCGCTTCGGGGCTCAGCGGGATTATCTCGGGCTCGTCCATCGCCAACGTTGTCACCACTGGTACGTTTACTATTCCGCTGATGAAGCGTGTGGGCTTTCCATCAACCAAAGCGGGCGCGATTGAGGTAGCTGCATCGACCAATGGCCAGCTAACACCACCGATTATGGGCGCCGCAGCTTTCTTGATGGTTGAGTATGTGGGCATTCCCTACATTGAGGTCATTAAACACGCAATTTTGCCGTCGCTGATCTCATACATTGCGCTGGTCTACATTGTTCACCTCGAAGCGCTGAAACTTAACATGCAGGGCATTGAGCGCTTACACAAGCCAACTCTGGCGCAGCGCATGCTCTCTTGGTTTAGCAGCACTCTCATCCTCATGGTACTTGGGACTGTGGTCTATTACGGCTCTAACCTGCTTGAAGCTTGGTTGGGCAGCCCGGGTTACCTCGTTATGCTGGCCGCGTTAGTTGCAGCCTATCTCTGGCTTATCAAAGTCTCAGCCGCTTACCCGGATCTGGCCGAGGACGACGATAGTATTGAGCTTGATCATCTACCCGAGGTGAAACCCACAGTAAATTCAGGACTCTATTTCGCACTGCCGATCGTTGTGCTGCTTTGGGCACTCGCGGTCAAACAGTACTCTCCGCAGCAGTCCGCTTTCTACTCTCTGGTATCGCTGATCGCTGTGGTACTGACGCACAAGCCGTTAAAGGCTTGGTTCCGCGGCGAGTCAGACTGGGGCTCGCTCTTTGGTGTCTGCTGGAGCGACTTCATCGAAGGGTTGATCGCCGGCGCACGTAATATGGTGGGCATCGGTATCGCCACTGCTGCAGCGGGTATTGTGGTTGGTACCGTGACGCTAACCGGGCTTGGCCAGATGATGACTGAGTTTGTCGAGTTCATCTCTGGCGGTAATCTGCTACTGATTCTAATTTTCACGGCCATTATCTGCATCATCCTAGGGATGGGGCTGCCGACAACAGCAAACTACATTGTTGTCTCGACGTTGATGGCACCGGTCATCGTTAACCTCGGAGCCGAGAATGGGCTGATTGTACCGCTGATTGCCGTGCATCTATTTGTCTTCTACTTTGGCATTCTGGCGGACGACACGCCGCCGGTGGGGTTAGCGGCTTTTGCAGCTGCAGCGATTGGCCGCTCTGATCCAATCAAAACCGGTATTCAAGGTTTCACCTACGATATCCGCACGGCCGTGCTGCCGTTCATGTTTATCTTTAATACCCAGTTGTTGCTGATCGGTATCAACTCGGTGTTCGATCTGCTGTTAACCGTGGTCAGTGCGATTGTAGCCATTCTAGTCTTCTCGGCGGCCACCCAAGGGTACTGGCTGGTTAAGAGTCGCCTGTGGGAGTCTCTGGCGCTGGTGCTGATTGCTTTTACGCTGTTCAGACCCGGTTTCTGGTGGGACGAAATCTATCCTCCCACTCAATCGCTGCCGGCAAGTCAGCTAGAGGCCGAAGTTGAAAAACTGGGGGCTGGCGAGTTTNTCCAACTCACCATCAACGGTATCTCCATCGAGGGTGATGAGGTCAATAAGACCGTGGCGCTGCAGCTTGATGATACGAGTGGCGATGCAACCGCGCGCCTGCAGTCGATGGGCCTAATGATCAACGCCATCGGTGATGAGCGTATAGTACAGATGGTGAACTTCGGTAGTGCCGCTGAAAAAGCGGGAGTCGACTTTGGCTTCGATATCACCGGCATAACGGTAGAGNCCAAGCGCCCTGCAAAAGAGTGGATGTTTATCCCCGCGCTGCTGGCACTTATTGGCATCGCCCTACTTCAGCGTCGCAGACGCGCCCAGCTGGCGAGCATCTGAGGAGACTCCTATGTACAACAAAATTCTCGTACCCGTGGATCTCTCTGAAGAGGGATTCGCAGACCATGCGGTTGCAGAAGCAACGAAGGTCTGTGCGGCCGGCGGTACACTTGTTCTTCTAACTGTCGTAGCTGGCTATCAGATGCCGGTCGTGGGCAGTTTTTTTCCTGACGGCGCTTTTGATAAGGCATTTCATGCTATCGAGCGTCAGCTTAAGGATTTCGCGGATACCCATCTGAACGATGCTAACTTGACCCTGGAGTTGGTCGTTAAAGAGGGCGGTAGAGCGGAAACCATTCTGCAGCAAGCGCAGAGCCACCAAGCGGACCTAATTGTTATGGCCAGCCATAAACAAACAGGTGTTAAGTCAGGTATATTGGGATCGGTGGCGAATAAGGTGGTTAACCTGTCACCGATCCCAGTCATGGTGGTCAAATCCTAACGCCCTGAATAGTTGGAAGAACGATGTCTAAACTCTTGTGGCAACCCTCGCAGGAGCGCTGCGCGTCAACGCGCTTGAGCGCCTTCACTCAATATGTGAATGCAGAACATCAGCAAAATTTTACAAACTACGCAGAACTCTGGCAGTGGAGCGTCGACGGTTCAGGAGACTTCTGGCAAGCGATCTGCGAATTCTGTGATATCGAGTTCAGCGCGCCCGCACAACATGCTCTGCATAGCGGTGTGGGTATTCGCGATGCGAAGTGGTTTGAGGGTGCTCGGCTAAACTTTGCGCGCCACCTCTTAAAACGCCGAGATAATGCCGAAGCGCTTGTGTTCCGAGGTGAGAACGGAGCGCGCCGCGCTCTCAGTTACGNCCAGCTCTATATCGCGGTAGCGCAGCTGCAATCCTATCTTAAAGCACAGGGCGTAACCGCCGGTGATCGTGTTGCCGGCTATCTGCCCAACGCGCCCGAGGCGGTTATCGCGATGCTGGCGACTAGCGCACTGGGTGCTGTTTGGACCTCCTGTTCGCCTGATTTTGGCGTCAACGGTGTGGTCGACCGCTTTGGTCAGGTTGAACCCAAAGTTCTGATTACCGTGGATGGCTACCACTACTCGGGTAAGCGCATCGATAACTTGCCAAAACTTCCCGAAATTGTTGAACGAATTCCAAGCGTCCAAGCTTTGCTGGTCTACCCCTTCCTACAGGAGACGCCTGACCTATCGGCAATAGACAAAGCGATCAGTTGGAATGATGCGTTGGACAGAAGCGCGACTGAGGTTGAGTTTGTTGAACTCCCCTTCGATCACCCGCTCTATATTCTCTACTCTTCCGGCACCACAGGCGTTCCTAAGTGTATTGTGCACGGTGCAGGTGGCACGCTGCTGCAGCATGTTAAAGAGCTAGCGCTGCACACTGACCTAGGGCCAGATGGCCGGCTGATGTACTTCACCACCTGCGGTTGGATGATGTGGAACTGGATGGTTTCTGGGTTAGCAGTGGGCGCTTCTCTAGTGCTCTTCGACGGCTCACCCTTCCACCCGGGTGCGTCAGCACTGTGGAAGATTGTCGATGAGGAGGGTGTAACCGCCTTTGGCACTAGCGCTAAGTATNTGGCGGCTGTTCAATCAGCCCGCTATCTACCGAAAGCTAATGTAAATCTCGATCGCCTAAGATCAATTCTCTCTACCGGCTCTCCGCTCTCACCCGAGAGTTTCGAATTTGTCTATTCAAACGTCAAAGCTGATCTNCATCTGGCATCTATCTCGGGCGGAACCGATATTGTCTCCTGCTTTGCGCTTGGTGTACCCACACTGCCGGTCTACTCTGGTGAGTTGCAGGCGCGCGGCTTGGGTATGGCGGTCGATATCTTCGACGATGAGGGTCAGCCCTTGCGCGAAGAGAAAGGCGAACTCGTCTGCACGGCCCCTTTCCCTAGCCGCCCTATCGGCTTTTGGAATGACCCTGAGGGTAAGCGCTACCAGGCTGCCTATTTTGAGACCTTCGACAACATTTGGGCACACGGCGACTACGCTGAACTGACAGCACGCGGTGGACTGATTATTCACGGTCGCTCAGACGCGGTGCTAAATCCAGGTGGTGTGCGTATAGGCACGGCAGAGATCTATCGTCAGGTTGAGAAGATCAGCGAGGTGGTCGATAGCATCTGTGTTGGGCTGCCTAAAAACGGTGACGTGGTCGTGGCGCTCTATGTAGTACTGAGGCCTGAAGTTGAGCTCAGCGCTGAGCTTATCAGCCGTATCAAAAGCACAATCCGTGACAACACCACCCCGCGTCATGTGCCAGCCATTATCAAAGCGGTAGCGGATATCCCTCGGACAAAGAGCGGTAAGATTGTGGAACTCGCCGTGCGCAATGTACTGACCGGCCAGCCGGTGAAAAACATTGAGTCACTCGCGAATCCAGAAGCGCTAGAGCTGTTTAAGAATCTCTAGGAGGGATGTACGCGAAGCGTATTTCCCGACCCCTCGCTAATTTTCGCGAACATGCGCTGCGCGCAGATCGCT
>JGI26082J51739_10002686_pt1 | contig 10769 bp, 10 predicted proteins | sample SaaInl5LU_22_DNA_FD_51739 | JGI IMG/M metagenome (IMG submission 51739)
ATTTGTTAGCACAAAATAAGCCAGAATTGGTTTTATTAGACGATGCTTATCAACATAGAAAAGTAAAAGGGAGTTTTTATATTTTACTTACAAAATACAGCGATTTATTTACGGATGATTACCTATTGCCAACAGGAAGTCTTAGAGAAAGTAGCAAAGGAGCAAAAAGAGCCAATGTTATTTTAGTAACAAAATGTCCAGAAAATTTATTGGAAAAAGAGCAAAAGGTAATCAAACAAAAAATTTCAAAATTTAATAAAAGTGTATTTTTTACAAGCATCACATATGCAAATACTATTAAAGGATTTTATAATTTTAATTTAGAAACTTTAAAGGAATATAGTGTTTTGTTAATTACAGGGATTGCCAACTCAAAACCTTTAACTAGTTTTTTAAAACAGCATCAAATAACGATACAACATTTAAAATATAGAGATCATCATAATTTTACAGATATAGAAATTGTAGATATTATAACCAAATTTAGAGAAGATACAGCTTCTAAAAAACTAATTTTAACTACAGAAAAAGATTATGTTCGATTATCATCAAGCATCGAAGAACTCTCTTATTTGCCTATAAAAACAAGTTTTTTACAAAATCAGCATAAAGAGTTTGATCATCTGATTTATAAACATGTGAAAGAATTTAATTAATGTAAATTTTTTTATAATGTATTGTTAAATAGCGATTTAATGATACCGTCAGAAAGCCCAATTTTTGGCACATAAATTTTTCTAGCTCCACTCCATTTCATAGCAGAAAGATAAATTTTAGTTGCAGGAATAATAACATCTGCTCTATCTGGGTTTAAGCTAAGTTCAGAAATTCTATCTTCATAGCTCATGTTTTTTAAAAACTGATATTGAGCATTCAGATAAATAAAAGAAATAGGTTTACCTTCTGTTCTACCAGACATTTTAAAGAGTTTGTTAATATTTCCTCCAGAACCAATTAGAGATACTTTTTTTAAGTCATTGGTGTTTTTCTTAATCCATTTTTCTACGTTGGCAAAAATTTCTTTGTTTACAGATTTTTTGTTGTTTAATAAACGTACTGTACCCATTTTAAAAGATTTAGAGGTGGTAATTTTTCCTTTAGAAAAAATAGTAAACTCTGTGCTACCACCACCAACATCAACATATAAATAAGAATTGTCTCCTTCTATTAAGGTATTTAAATCTGTAGAAGATATAATTGCAGCTTCTTCTTTACCACCAATAACATCTATTTTTACCCCAGTTTCTTCAAAGATTTTGGCAACCACTTCATCTCCATTTTTAGATTCTCTCATAGCAGAAGTTGCACAAGCTTTGTATTTTTCTACTCCATGTACATTCATTAATAGTTTAAATGCTTCCATGGCGTTTATCATTCGGGTAATATTACTATCACTAATAATGGCATTGCCAACAAAAGCATCTGCACCTAAACGAATGGGTACACGAACTAAAGATGATTTTTTAAATTGAGGTTCTTTGTCTTCTGCTACAATTACGTTTGAAATTAATAATCTAACGGCATTAGAACCAATATCTATTGCAGCATATTTTTTTATTTCTAACAAAATATTTTATTTATGATTTTTAGGAAATTCTATTAAAACAGTTTTTCCTTTTCGAATGTTTTTCCAGTGTTTTTCTTTAAATTGGATACCAATTACTCCACAAGTGGTAACGTGTGCAATAGGTTTGTCTCCAAATTTGTTTACAAAAGTATTGATACCGTGATCGTGACTAAATATAATTGCAGAGTTAAAGCCATCATCTAAAGCATTTACTGTTTTTACTAAATAACCATCGCTAAAACTATACAATTGTTTTTTTATTTGAAGATTTGCATGAGGAAAACCAAATCTTTCGCAAAAAATTACAGCAGTATGTAAAGCTCTATTAGCGCTACTGGTAATAAAAGCGTCTGGTCTTATAATTTTTTTAGATAAATACTTAGATATTAAATGCGCATCTTTAATCCCTCTTTTTTTTAAAGGTCTATCTATATCATCAATACCTTTGTAGGTCCAAGATGATTTTGCGTGCCTAACTATATAGAGTGTTTTCATTTAATTTTTGGTTGTAAATAGGTAAATATAAAAAAATTAAGGTGCTAATCTTTCTAGTTTCCAAGAAAAATCTTCTTGCAAAGTATATAAAATTCTATCATGTAACCTGTTAGGTCTGCCTTGCCAAAACTCTATAGAAGTTGGTTTTGTTAAGTAGCCTCCCCAATGTTTTGGTCTTGGTATTTCTTTACCTTTAAACTTCTTTTCTAAGGATGATAAGTTTTCTTCTAATGCTTCTCTAGAGCTAACAACACTACTTTGGTTAGATGCCCAAGCACCTAATTTACTTCCATCTGGTCTAGATTCAAAATAACCATCAGATAAATTTTCTGCTAATTTTTCTGCTTTCCCTTTGATAATAATTTGTTGTTCTAAAGCTGGCCAGAAGAAAGATAAACAAATATTGTTATTTTCTTGAATTGCGGCCCCTTTTTCCGAAGAATAATTGGTGTAAAAAACAAAACCCTCCCAAGTAATTTTTTTTAATAAAACCACTCTACTTTTTGGGTATCCATCTTTGCCAATTGTGGCAATTGTCATAGCATTGGTTTCTTCTACTGTTTCAGATTCGTCTGCGTTTCTAAACCAAGTTTGAAACAATTCCATTGGATTTTCTGGACAGTTACTTTCTAGAAGTTCTTGTTTTTCGTATGATTTTCTGTAGTTGCTTAAATCTTTAGGCATTTTTTGTATTTCTTTTAAACAAATATAAACCCAAAAAAGTTAAAAACCCATTTAAAACTAAAACAAAAAAACCAACATCGAAATCGAAAAATTTTAAACTGTGGTAACTAATTATAAATGTTAATATAGGCGCTAAAATACAAATTGCAGGTACCATTTTGTCCTTCACTTTTAATTGGGTAAATAAGCCAAAAGCATATAAGCCCAATAAAGGGCCATAAGTATAACCAGCTGCTTTAAAAATATTGGCAATAACACTTTCATTGGCAATAAAATATTTAAATATTAATATGATTAAAATTAAAAGGATAGAAAATACAACGTGAATTTTCTTACGAGTTTTAATTTGATCTTTTTTGTTTTTCTTTTTGTCGATCTCTAAAATATCAATACTAAAAGAAGTTGTTAAAGAGGTTAATGCAGAATCTGCACTAGAATACGCTGCTGCTATCAACCCTAAAATAAAAAATAAAGCTGTTGCTAAACCTAATTTTCCACTTGTAGCAATTACAGGAAAAAGTTGATCTTTATGTGCATCTATACCTATTAGTTGTGCGTAATCTGTAAGTAAAATACCTAATGCTAAAAAGAAAAAATTTACAATTACCAATACAATTGTAAACCAAAACATATTTTTTTGTGCATCTTTTAAATTTCTACAGGTAAGATTTTTTTGCATCATATCTTGGTCTAAACCTGTCATAACTATAGCAATAAAAGCTCCTGAAAGGAATTGTTTCCAAAAGTAATTTCCTTTGCTAATGTCATCAAAAAAGAATGTTTTAGATAATTTGTTTTCTGAAACATAGGTAAACAAATTAGATATTTTCATTTCGCTAGAAATGGTGTAAATACAAACGCCAACAGCAATCAACATAAATAAAGTTTGCAAAGTATCTGTCCAAACAATGGTTTTAATACCGCCTTTAAATGTGTACAACCAAATTAGTAAAATGGTAATAGAAACAGTAACCCAAAAAGGAACCCCAAAATCATCAAATAAAACTACTTGCAATACTTTAGCTACCAAAAATAAACGAAATGCAGCGCCAATTGTTCTAGAAAGTAAGAAAAAGCTTGNGCCAGTTTTGTAAGAAAATNTACCAAACCTATCNTCTAAATAAGTGTAAATAGATGTTAAATTGAGTTTGTAATACAAAGGCAATAATACCAAACCAATTACAGCATACCCAACAATATAGCCCAAAACCATTTGAAAATAACTCATGTTCTGTGCTTCTACCCAACCAGGAACAGAAATAAATGTGACGCCAGAAAGTGAGGCTCCAATCATACCAAAGGCCACCAAATACCATGGTGATGCGTTATTTGCCTTAAAAAATGTAGTATTATCTGCCGATTTTCCTGTAAAATAAGAAATAAAGATTAAGATTGAAAAGTAAGCTACAATTAATAAAATTATATAGTGTGGTTGCATTTTTTAATTACGAATTATACATTGTGATTTACGAATATAATCTATTTAAAAAATAATGCAATATTTTATATTTCGTAATTGTGAATTCGTAATTTTGCTATATGGATTTTTCATCAAAATTATTAGAGAACGCAGTAAACGAAGTAAGCAGATTACCTGGTATTGGTAAAAGAACTGCTTTGCGTTTGGTTTTACACTTATTAAAGCAGCCCAAAGATCATACAAAATTTTTGTCTGAAGCGTTATTACATGTAAGAAATGATGTAAAAACCTGCGAAAAATGTCATAATATTTCAGATACTGTTTTGTGTGATATCTGCCAAAACACCAAAAGAAATCCAGAGATTGTTTGTGTGGTAGAAGATATTAGAGATGTAATGGCTATAGAAAGCACTTCTCAATTTAATGGTTTNTATCATGTTNTGGGGGGTAAAATTTCTCCAATAGAAGGTATTGGTCCACAAAATTTACAAATAGAATCTTTAGTTAGTAAAGTAGAAAAAGGAGANGTTAAAGAATTAATTTTTGCNCTAAGTTCNACAATGGAAGGTGATACTACNAACTTTTACATTTTTAAGCAAATCGAAAAATTTGATATTACAACCTCTACGATTGCACGTGGTATTTCTGTAGGTGATGAATTGGAATATGCAGATGAGGTTACTTTAGGAAGAAGTATTGTAAATAGAATTCCTTTTTCTCAATCTTTGAAAGCATAAGAAAAAACTTATTAAAAAAATGAGTTTTAACTTATTCTTTATTGCTTTTCATTTAAAACCTCTTTTTCAGCTTTTTCCCAAGATTTTTTTTCTCTAATCTTTTTATAGAGTTTAATGCCTAACATCATTAAAATACCAAAAAGGATAATACCAACAACGCCCCAAATCCAGTTGATGGCACTTTTAACAGTCACTAAAAAAACAACTGCAAACAGAATTATGGTAGAAACTTCATTTAGTATTCGTAATTTAAAAGCAGAATATTTTACAATATCATTTTGTAGTTTTTTGTAAATAGTATGGCAAAAACCTTGATAAAAATACAGCGCCAATACAAAAGCTAGTTTGACCAACATCCAAGGTTCAGATAAGTAATAGGGATTTTGGTACAACATCCAAAAGGCAAAAATACTGGCTAAAATTGCAGATGGCCACGTAATTATGTACCATAAACGCTTGCTCATTAATTTATATTGCGTTTGTAAAATAGACTTTGCGGGTTCTAGTTTATTTTCTGCCTCTGTTTGATAAATAAACAAACGAACATTGTAAAATAAACCAGCAAACCAGGTTACTACAAAAATAATATGTAACGCTTTTATGTATAAAAAGTCCATAATTTTGTTTTAAGTTTCAGAGTTTCAAAAGTTTTTTATTAATCATTAGCCACAACTACTCTTCAATCCAATTTACTAAAACATCTACCCAATCATCGTTATCATTTATACAAGGAATTGCATGAAATTCTTCGCCACCAGCTTCTAAAAATTCTTCTTTACCTTCCATGGCAATTTCTTCTAAAGTTTCTAAACAATCGGAAACAAAAGCTGGGGTAACTACCGCTAACTTTTTAATACCTTCTTTTGGATATTTTTCAATCATTTTATCTGTATAAGGTTGTAACCAAGGGTCTCCTGCTAATCTAGATTGAAACGAAACAAAATATTCTTCTGGTGTTAAGTTTAAATATTCTACCACTTGTTTTGTAGTTTCATAACATTGATGTTTGTAGCAAAACTCATGAGCAGGAGAGTTTGTTTTACAGCATTCAAAATTTACACTATCATTTGGTTTGCAGTGCGATTTTGTAATGTCTGATTTTCTAACATGTCTTTCTGGAATACCATGATATGAAAATAAAATCTTGTCCCATTCTTTGCCTTCTAAATAATTTTTTATGCTATCTCCTAATACTTTTATATACTCTTTTTTGTGATAAAAAGCAGGAATGTGTTTGAATTTCATCTGTGGAAAAAATTCTGCTCTTAATTCTTCTGCCAGTACTAAAATGGTGTCTGTAGTTGCCATTGCGTGTTGTGGGTATAGAGGTACAATTAAGACGTCAGTTACACCTTTGTCATGCAATTCTTGTAATCCCATTTTTATAGATGGTGTTCCATAACGCATGGCTAATGCAACAGGCAATTCTGTTTTTTTTTGAACTTTATCTAATAATCTTTCTGATAAGACTATTAGCGGAGAACCTTCATCCCACCAAATTTTTTTGTAGGCTTTTGCAGATTTTTTTGGTCTTGTATTTAAAATAATTCCTTTAACTAAAATAGTACGTAACCATTTTGGTGCGTCTATTACGCGTTCGTCCATTAAAAATTCATCTAAATATTTTCTTACATCTTTGGTAGATGTGCTTGCTGGTGATCCTAAATTTACTAATAAAACTCCTTTCATTTTTTTATGCTGAATTTATTTAAGTATCTATTTGTTTATTTTGATATTTCCTAATTCTTAGCTGTCAACTGACTTGTAACCTCATATAAAGTAATAGCCAAACTATGTATAACATTCATACTCGAGTTTCTCCCATACATCGGAATTGCAATAGTGTAATCAACCAAATTTATATGTTCAATTCCATTGCGTTCGCTACCCAAAAGTAATACGATTTTTTTGTGATTTTTAAAATTAAAATCTTGAATATTGATGCTTTTATCAGTAATTTCTATACCAATAATGGTATTTCCAGCGGCTTTTAATTGCTGAATAGTTTCTTCAAAATTACGATAATAATCATAGTTAATTTGATTGATCGTATTTCTGGCAGTATTGATTACTTTTCTATTTTCTATGGAGGGAGAAGCTTCATGAAAATAAATTTTTTCGACCCCAAAACTCTCAGAAATTCGAAAACACATCCCAATATTTTCTGGAGTTCTAATCGCATCACAAACAATGGTAATAGGAAACTGTTTCTGAATATTTTCGATATCGTAATGTGTTAATTGTTTCATTTTTTTATCTCAAAGTTAAAACACTAATATTTTCTTACTGCTTCAAACTCATTANATATTTTTTTGGTGTTGTACCAAACTTCTTTTTAAAAGCNGNAATAAAATGGCTTGCTGTACTATATCCAACTTGCAACCCAACTTCATTAACATTGTATTGATTGCTTTCTAGTAGTTTTCTGGCATGTTCCATTTTGTAATCTAGTAAAAAGCTAAAAACAGTATCACCATAAATTTGTTTAAAACCTTCTTTTAGTTTTTTTAAATTAAGTCCAATTTCATTGGCTAATTCTTGTAAACTTGGTGGTTCTGCCATTCTAGAAATAATAATTTCTTTCGCTTTTCTAATTTTTAGAACGTTTTGTTCNTCCACTAAAAAAGGGCAATATTCTCCAGCAATATTTTCTTCTTGTTGAAAATGTAAACTCAACAATTCGTAAATTTTTCCTTTTACATATAATTCTCTAATCGAACTATTAATATTAGAGTTGATGATTTGTTGCAAAACAATTAAAACTGTAGGTTTAATTTCAGTATCATCATAATATTTTTTATTGCTATTTTCATCACTTAAAAAAGGAATGTAATTAGACTCTTTAGAAAATAACGAGTGAAATTTTTCTATAGAAATTAATAAAGATAATAAGGTTGTTTTGGGTTGAATTTCTAAGTGAATAGGTAAAGTTCTTTGCGGATTGTATAGTAAAATAGACCTGGTGTCTAAAACGTCAAAAGAATAACTGCCATTATTGAATAAAAATTTAGATTTACCACGCAAGCAAAAATGCATTTGTATAAAAGATTGGTCTATTTCTCTTTCAAAATTTACAGCATCTTTGCTTTCGTTCTGAAAATGAAGTACATAAAAACCTTTTTCAAGCGTAATTTCATCTAAAGTACTTTCTCCGACATTTTTAAACATAGAAAAGACTATTTTTTAGTTTGTTTTTATTTAGAATCATTCTATATAAAAAATAATTAAAACCTAATATATAAAGCAAAAATAAGGTATTTGGTTAATTTAATTGTAAAAAAAACTCAAAAAACACATATCGTTATTAAAAGTTCTTTTGTCGATACTTTTTTATAGATATACTAATTATTTTTGTGGCATCTTTTTAAATTATATGAAAGAACTAGGGCAGGAGCACTTTTACAATATTGGTGTAAGTTATAAAAAAGCAGATGCAGAAATACGTGGTAAGTTTTCTGTGTCTGCAGAAAACCAGATTGCACTCTTAAAAGCTGCAAAAAATAAAGGTATTTCTGGGGTTTTAATAATTTCTACATGCAACAGAACAGAAATATTTGGTTTTGCAAACAGACCTTGTTTGCTTATAGAGTTATTGTGCGGTTTTTCTGAAGGTACCACAAAAGAATTCTCTGCATTTTCTCATGTTTACGAAGAGCAACAAGCCATCAATCACTTATACAGAATTGGTACGGGTTTAGATAGTCAGATTTTGGGCGATTATGAAATTGTAGGACAATTAAGGCAATCGTTCAAATTAGCAAAAAAAATAAAAACCACCAATGCCTATACAGAGCGTTTGGTAAATAGTGTTTTACAAGCTAGTAAAAAAGTAAAAAATCAAACCCAATTAAGTTCTGGTACAACTTCAGTTTCGTATGCTGCAGTGCAGTACATTACTAAAACTATACCTAATTACAACACTAAAAACATNTTAGTTTTTGGTTTGGGTAAAATGGGNAAACACACATGNAAAAACCTTGCAGAATATACAGATAATCAGAAAGTTTGTTTAATTAATAGAACAGAAGAAAAAACCACAGAATTTGTAAAAGAGCATAGTTCTATTAGAAAAGCTGTTATAGAAAACTTAACTGAAGAAGTTGCAAATGCAGATATTTTAATAGTTTCTACAGGTGCAGAAAAACCTACAATTACAAAAAAACACATTTCTAAAAATAAACCGTTGTTAATTTTAGATTTGTCTATGCCAGAAAACGTGGCTCATAATGTAGAAGACCATAAAGGNGTTTCTTTAATAAATGTAGANGANCTTTCTAAAATTACAGACNAAACTTTAGCCAAACGTTTGGCAGAAGTACCATTAGCAGAAAAAATTATAGACACTCACAAAACAGAATTTAAAGATTGGTTAAATCATAGAAGATTTACTCCTGCAATNTCTGCTTTGAAAGATTCTTTAGAGTCTATAAAGAAAGATGAAATTAATTTTCAAAAAAAGAAACTTTCTAATTTCGATGAAAATCAAGCAGAAATCTTAACTTCACGTCTTATTCAAAAAATTACTACGCAATTTGTAAAGCATTTAAAAAATGAAAATACTTCTGTTTCAGAAAGCATAGATGTTATCCAAAAAGTGTTTCAATCTTAACCAAAAATAAATGCAAAAAATTATTAGAATAGGAACTCGCGATAGCCAATTAGCGCTTTGGCAAGCTAATAAAGTTCGTAAAGAATTAACAGAATTAGGTTACGATTCTGAGATTGTTCCTATTAAATCTGTAGGAGATATTGTTTTAGATAAACCACTTTACGAATTGGGTATTACAGGTGTTTTTACAAAAAATTTAGATATTGCAATGCTAAATGGAGACATTGATATTGCTGTTCATTCTTTAAAGGATGTGCCAACAGTATTACCAGAAGGTATTTTACAAGCAGCTGTTTTAAAAAGAGCAAACTATAATGATATTTTAGTTTTAAAAGACACAGAAGAATTTTTTGGGCAACCCAATGCAACCATTGCTACAGGTAGTTTACGTAGAAAAGCAATGTGGTTAAATCGTTATCCCACACATAATGTAGTAGATTTAAGAGGTAATGTAAACACACGTTTACAAAAACTAGATGATAGTGATTGGAATGGAGCTGTTTTTGCAGCAGCTGGTTTAGAAAGAATAGGAATTCGTCCAGCAGGAGCAGTTAATTTATCTTGGATGATTCCAGCTCCAGCACAAGGGGCAATTATGATTGCAGCTTTAGAAAAAGACAATTATATTTTAGATGCTTGTGAGCAATTAAATCATCATGAAACCAAAGTTTGTGTTGGTATAGAGCGTGAGTTTTTAAGACTGTTAGAAGGTGGTTGTACAGCGCCAATAGGAGCATTAGCTTATGTAGATGCTAAAACTGAAGAAATTAATTTTAAAGGAGTTTTGTTAAAAAAAGATGGCTCTAAAAAAATATCAGTCACTAAAACAGCAGTGTTGGGTAAACATCACTTATTGGCAAAAGATTGTGCAGATTATGTTATCAATAGAGGGGGAAAAGAGTTGATGTTAGAAGATCTTGAAGGGGAGNCAATTGTAACTCATAAAGTATTTTCAACTAAAAAGTTATCAGAAATTCAAAAGAAAACTTTACCAAATACTATTGGTATAGAAGATAGCGATTTTATTAAAATCCGTTTTAATAGAATTCCACCAAAGGTGATGAAAAACGAGCTAGAAAATGTTGTAATTACTAGCCAAAACGGAGTAGAGGCCATTTTAAATTCTTTTACTAAAAACGAATTAAAATTTAAGAATATTTTTTGTGTTGGTAGAAGAACCAAAAAATTAATTGAAAATAGAATAGGAGCAGTAACTTACGTTGCAAAAAATGCTTTAAAATTAGCAGAATATATTTC
>JGI26082J51739_10002689_pt1 | contig 10759 bp, 11 predicted proteins | sample SaaInl5LU_22_DNA_FD_51739 | JGI IMG/M metagenome (IMG submission 51739)
CCAGCCGATAGCGCAGCACCATCGGGGGTAAGCTGACCAATAACTGGCTCTACTGGGGGCTGCCAAGGCTGCAGGCCAAATGCAGCAAGAGGGGACTCTCGTTCAAGATCAACTCGCCAGTTTGCAAGTGGGACTGAATATGACTTTAACCAACCACTCTCAGGCTGACCGGCGCGCACCTCAAGCACACCCTCGTCACCAATTCGTGCAACTAATGCCAGATTAATCTCTTCCCACGAGCGTACGTCGCGCCCATCGATCTGTGTTACCACCTGATCAGGCATCAAACCCGCCTGCTCAGCAAGCGAGTCAGCGGTAACCGAACCGATAACAGGTTTAACCGTGGTTACACCCCAAACAAAAAGGAACCAGTATGCCAATACAGCAAAGATAAGATTAACCAGAGGACCTGCCGCAACGATCGCGATACGCTGCATGACGGGTTTATTATTAAACGCTTGGTTGCGCAAAGACTCGGGGACATCGCCTTCACGTTCGTCCAGCATACGCACGTAGCCGCCCAAGGGTATTGAAGCAATTGCGTACTCGGTACCGTCGCGGCCTTTTCTCATCCAGAGAGGTTTACCAAAACCAACCGAGAAACGGAGAACCTTTACGCCACAGCGCCTGGCAACCCAGAAGTGGCCCCACTCATGAATGGTGACCAGAATACCCAATGTCACTAGCATCGCTAGTATTGTCTGTATTAAATCCATATCGCCTTCTTAGTAGACCTGTGTTTAATAGATCTGCATCCAGTAGTGACCAAGAAGAAAGATTGGCGCCGCGGCCGTCAAACTATCTATACGGTCGAGTATTCCACCGTGACCTGGCAAAATACGACCGCTATCTTTTATGCCCCGTTCGCGTTTAAACATCGACTCAAACAGGTCACCTAAGACCGAAACCATTCCGGTTACGAGCGCCAGCAGGAGCAAACTTGTTGTTGCAACCGCATCAAGCTTGGACGTAATTGAAAAACCTATACCTACAAGTACGCACACCGCGAGCCCGCCGAGCACACCCTCACGGGTTTTTCCGGGACTTACTTTTGGTATCAGTTTGTTACGACCAAAGCGCTTACCGGTAAAATACGCACCTATATCTGCGCCCCACACAAGCAGAAAGAGCATAAATATCAGCAGGTTACCCTGCGGATGCCCTTTCATACCCACCATAGCAACCCAGGCAGGTACTAACACAAGATAACCGATGAAAAGCTTACTTGCAGTACAACCTATACCGGCGGTTTGAGGGTATCGACCCACTCGTGAAAGCGCAAAGCCCCAAAAAATAAAGGCCGCGATAAGCAACGGTAGCTCAACCCACTCAAGATAAACATGGGTAACACCCAAAAGGGCGGCTAGGCTGATAACAAAAACGGCTCTATGGGTGCGCCTGATCAATGCAAGGTTAGACCACTCCCATCCACCGACTAGCGTCAGCGCTGCCATCAACACAGAGAAAGGCTCTAGTGGCAATAAAAACACAGCAGCCAAGGCTAGCGGCGCCATCACTAGCGCAGTCATTAAACGTTCTTTAAACATGCTGATCCTGCGCTAACTGCTCTTGAGTACGACCGAAACGACGTTCACGGGTTTGGAAATCCTGTAGCGCATCAAGCATCTGCTGATAGCCGAAATCAGGCCAAAAAAGAGGACTAAAATAGAGTTCAGTGTAAGCAAACTGCCAAATTAAAAAATTACTTATACGCTGCTCACCGCCGGTGCGTATACAGAGATCTGGCAGAGGCTGGTCTGCGAGGCTTAACCTATCACCCAAGGCGTCAGGCGTAATTTGATCGACTGTGATATGACCATCAGCAACCTGCTGAGCAAGTTGGCGTGCGGCTTGAGCTATATCCCATTGCCCACCATAGTTGGCGGCAATATTAAGTGTAAGCCCCGTGCAATTGGCCGTAAGAGCTTCGCCTTTCTCGATTCGCGCCTGCAGGCTGTCACTAAAACCGGACTTGTCACCGATAACTTTTAGTCGAATATTGTTCTTGAACAGGCGTTTAACTTCACGGTCTAACGCCCATTTAAAGAGGTCCATCAACCCCTTAACTTCATCTTCAGGGCGACGCCAATTTTCACTGCTAAACGCGAAGAGCGTAAGTGATTCAATACCCGACTCAGCGCAGGCACGAATGACATCACGAACGCTATCAGCGCCCGCCTTATGTCCAGCTAGGCTTGGCAAGCGACGCTCTTTAGCCCAACGATTGTTGCCATCCATTATGATGGCCACATGGCGCGGCTTGGGGCGCAGGCTAGCCTTATTATCGGTATTATTAACGGCCATAAAACTTAATCCAGAGACAGTCATCAATGATGGAGATTAAATCTCCATCAAATCCTTCTCTTTCTGCGCCAACAAACTATCCACTTCAGCAACATGCTTATCAGTCGCCTTCTGAGATAGATCTTCACCACGACGCGCGTCGTCTTCTGAAATCTCTTTCTCTTTTAGAAGATCTTTGATGGTTGCATTCGCATCGCGGCGAACATTACGAATTGCGATACGGGCGTTTTCTGCCTCTTGGCGCGCCTGTCGGATATAACCCTTACGAGTCTCTTCAGTCAGCGCAGGCATTGGNAAGCGGATTACACTACCCGCCGTCGATGGATTGAGACCTAGATCTGATTTCATGATCGCCTTCTCAATNACAGGAATCATGTTCTGTTCCCAAGGGATAATTGACAGGGTTCGTGCNTCTTCAACCGTCAGGTTAGCCACCTGATTGATTGGCATCATAGAGCCGTAATAATCAACCTGCACACTATCCAGTATCGCCGGCGTCGCACGACCTGTACGAATGCGCTTGAACTGTTCAATTAGGGATTCAGCACTTTTTCCCATACGCTCATCAGCGTCGAGGATAATCTCATCAATCATCTTATTCTCCAGTCGACTTACCGCTGTCGATCAGCGTGCCTTCATCGCCACCGACTACAAGATTTACCAATGCACCGTGCTTATTCATATTGAAAACACGAATCGGCATATCATGGTCGCGCGTAAGACAGATAGCCGTCATATCCATGACGCCAAGTTGTTTTTCCAGAACTTCGTCAAAGCTTAAGCGGTCATAACGCACGGCCGATGAATCTTTCATTGGATCCGCTGTATAGACGCCATCTACTTTGGTTGCTTTCAGTACGACATCTGCATCTATTTCAATGCCGCGCAGGCAGGCTGCAGAGTCTGTTGTAAAGAATGGGTTACCCGTACCAGCAGCGAATATAACGACATCGCCCTGCGACAAGCAACGCATAGCGTTACGGCGATCATAGTGATCTACCACACCGCTCATAGGGATAGCCGACATAACTCGGGTCGCTATATTACAGCGCTCCAAAGCATCTCGCATTGCTAAGGCGTTCATTACGGTTGCAAGCATACCCATATGGTCGCCTGTAACACGATCAAGCCCAGCAGCACTTAGTGCAGCACCGCGGAAGAGATTACCACCGCCAATTACTATACCCACCTGAACGCCGATACCGACCAACTGGCCAATTTCCAGCGCCATACGATGAAGAACCTTAGGATCAATACCAAAATTCTCTTCACCCATCAGCGCTTCACCGCTGAGTTTTAGCAAAATACGCTTGTATTTGGAGCTAGGTTTAGAAGCAGGCATGAATTCCTCCAGGGCGGGCGATTAAGGTGCGTCTAACTTATATCTAAAAACAGCGATCCCGCAAGCAAAATACGGGATCGCATCAGCAGAATTAGCCGCGAAGCTGTTCTGCAACCTCTGCAGCGAAGTCTTTAACTTCAACTTCGATACCTTCACCGACTTCTAGACGAACGAAGCCGTTGAGATCAGCGCCGGCATCTTTTATCAACTTACCAACCGTGATTTCAGGATTCTTAACAAAAGCCTGCTCAACCAAAGAGTTCTCTGACAGGTATTTCTTAATACGGCCGCCAGCCATTTTCTCTTTAATCTCTTGTGGCTTTCCATCCATGTCAGGCTGAGCCATGATGATCTCTTTTTCGCGATCCAGCTCTTCCTGCGGCATGTCTTCAGGCTTAGCAACACGTGGGTTAACTGCAGCAACGTGCATTGCAACATCACGAGCAACTTCTGAATTACCAGCGGTCAATGAGACGATTGTAGCGATGCGGTTTGTGCTGTGCACGTATGCATCAACCATAGCACCTTCAACAACGACTACACGACGAACAGAGATATTTTCACCGATTTTCTGAACCAGNGCTTCACGCGCTGATTCTAGCTCACCAGCCATTAAAGCCGCTACGTCAGACTGCTTGTCAGCAAATGCTTTTGCAAGAACAGCATCAACAAAGCCCAAGAAGTTATCGTCGCGAGCGACAAAGTCAGTTTCAGAGTTAACTTCAAGAACGACCGCGTAGCTGTTGTCTTCAGCAACACGAACGCGAACCACGCCGTCAGCTGCAGTACGGCTAGCTTTTTTAGCTGCCTTAAGACCTGATGCTTTACGCATATCGTCAATCGCTTTTTCGATGTCGCCTTCAGCTTCCACGAGTGCTTTTTTGCACTCCATCATACCAAGACCGGTGCGCTCACGTAGCTCTTTAACCATTGATGCAGAGATGTTTGCCATTTCGCAATCCTCTATTTTTAACTATTTAAATCAGACTTAAAAAAGGGGAGCTTGGCTCCCCTTCTCATGAACTTCCATCCGTAGATGACGCTCTAGCGCTGCTTATTCAGCCGCTGCCTGCTCGTCTACTTCTACGAAATCGCTCTTAGCAACGGCGTTGCCTTCACCACCTTCAGCACAAGCATCAGCGATAGACTGAGCGTAGATCTGAATCGCACGCAGAGCATCGTCGTTACCTGGAATGATGTAGTCGATACCATCTGGGTTACTGTTAGTATCAACGATACCAATAACAGGAATGCCCAGTTTGTTAGCTTCGTTTACTGCAATGCGCTCATGGTCAACATCAATTACGAAGAGTGCGTCTGGAAGACCACCCATATCCTTGATACCACCGATAGAGAGTTCAAGCTTCTCCATTTCACGACGACGCATCAAAGCTTCTTTTTTAGTCAGCTTTTCAAACGTACCGTCCTGAGCCTGAGCTTCGAGGTCACGCAGACGACGAATAGACTGACGAATAGTTTTGTAGTTTGTCAGCATACCGCCCAACCAGCGGTGGTTTACGTAAGGCATGCCAGCGCGGCTAGCTTCTTCTTTAACCACTTTCGCAGCAGCACGCTTAGTACCAACGAACAGGATCTTGTTCTTGTTGGCAGCCATGCCTTTAACGACAGCAAGCGCTTCGTTCATAGCAGGCAGAGTGTGCTCAAGGTTGATGATATGAATTTTGTTACGCGCGCCGAAGATGAACTTCGACATTTTTGGGTTCCAGTAACGAGTCTGGTGACCGAAGTGTACACCTGCTTTAAGCAGGTCACGCATGCTGACTTGTGCCATTTTCAATAATTCCTCTAACGGGTTCTAACCTCCACAACCCCCATCTACCAACCGTTTCCGGCACCCAGGCAGTATGTGTCGAGCTGTGTGTGTTGTGGTTAAGCACGTATGTGCTTTGCTGTTTTAAGCGTTCCAGTACTGTTAAAAATACAGGTTCACTTTCTAAAATGTGCCGAGGCACAAATTTTCGAGCGCAGTTTATACCATAACAACCCTAGAAAATGAAGCTAACTTTGGCCAAGTCGCGCCGGTGCTGTACAATAGTTGGGATAAATTTAACTCCAGCCCCTCAGCTAATCCAAATAGCAGCAAGAGTGGCGTCCCGTTAGGAACAATTGATGACAGCCAAGATAAAAACATCCGTCGAAATCGAGAAAATGCGCATTGCCGGTCGCTTGGCTGCAGAAGTGCTTGAAATGATCGAACCACACGTACAGCCGGGCATTACCACGAACGAACTCAATCAGATTTGTCATGATTATATAGTTAACGAGCAAGACGCTATTCCGGCTCCACTCAATTACCATGGTTTTCCAAAATCGATCTGCACTTCGGTGAATTCAATCGTCTGTCATGGAATACCCAATGATAAAGCGCTGAAGAATGGCGATATAGTTAACATCGATATCACCGTGATAAAAGATGGGTATCATGGCGATACCAGCAGAATGTTCTATGTTGGAGAGGTCGCTGCGCATGCGCAACGACTGTGCAAGGTTACTCAGGAGTGTATGAATCTAGGTATAGAGCTGGTCAAACCGGGTGTAAAGCTTGGCGACATAGGACACGCAATACAGAAGCACGCAGAAGCACATAATTACTCGGTTGTACGTGAATACTGCGGCCACGGCATAGGCGCAGAGTTTCATGAGGACCCACAGGTACTGCATTACGGCCGACCTGGTACTGGCGAAGTTTTACAAGCGGGCATGTGTCTAACCATTGAGCCAATGATTAATGCCGGAAGTCGTAATGTAAAATTGAACAAACGCGATGGATGGACAGTTGAGACAACCGACCGTCGCCTGTCGGCACAGTACGAACACACCATACTCGTCACTGATGATGGCTACGAAATTTTGACGCTTCGCAATGAGGAACGCGTCTAACACCTTACTTCAGCGGGATCTATACTATGCAGCTTACCGACACACCTATTAATGGTGTCGAGCGTTTTTTTGATCAGCACCGCTTGCACACTGAAGCCTCGGAAAACGGCAATTTAAAAGCAATGAAGGCCGCCCTAGAGCGATCAACGCAAGCACTGCACAACGCGTTCATAGATAAAGTTGACATCCGTGAGCTGATCTACGGCCGAGCATGGGTCGTTGATCAGCTATTGCGTTTTGCCTGGGAGCAATTTAACTGGCCCGATATGGAGCATATCAGCCTGGTAGCCGTTGGCGGCTATGGCCGTGGCGAGCTGCATCCAAACTCTGACGTCGATATCCTGCTGCTCACTGACACACTTGATGCGACAGAATTTGAAACCAGCATTAGCGGTTTCTTAACGTTGCTGTGGGATATTAACCTCGATATTGGTTCTAGCGTTCGCACAATTGAAGAGTGCTACAACGAAGCGCGCAACGACATTACCATTGCAACCAATCTCATTGAGTCGCGCACTATTGTCGGTAACGATGACTTGCGTCTGCGCATGTATGACCGAGTCACCTCCGAAGAGGCATGGTCTGACGCCGAGTTCTTTAAGGCAAAGCTAAAAGAGCAGACCGAACGTCACATCCGAACAAATAACACCGAATACAACTTAGAGCCCAATATCAAAAATTCACCGGGCGGCTTGCGCGATCTACAGACTGTGGGCTGGGTCGCTAAACGTCATTTCGGTGCAACCTATATTCGCGACCTCGTTAAACACGGTTTTTTGACTGAGGAGGAGCTTGAGATCCTCAACCGAGGCGAGCTATACCTCTGGCGTCTACGTTATGCACTACACATGAAAAACCGCCGCAAAGAGGACCGTCTTCTGTTTGATCATCAGCGTACTCTGGCAGGTCTATTCGGTTACGTGGATGAACCGGGCGCCATGGCTGTTGAGCAGTTCATGAGCCAGTATTACCGAGTAGCGAAACGCATGTCTGCCTTTAATGACATGCTGCTTCAGTATTTCGATGAAATTATTTTGCGTGCAGACGTCGAGCAAGAGATACGCCAGATAAACAGCCGNTTTATTGTTCGGGATAACTATCTAGCTGCAGCCTACCCTTCAGTNTTCGAGCATAACCCCTTCGCCATGATGGAGCTGTTTGTAATCATGGCGCAGAACACCGATATAAAAGGGGTAAGGGCATCCACTATTCGATTGATACGTAACCACCGCCATCTCATCAACGATGAGTTTCGCCAAGACCTCAGGAACACATCCCTGTTTATGGAGCTGCTTCGTTCACCCGAGCGCGTTTCAACTGAACTGAAGCGAATGAACCGTTACGGAATATTGGGAAGCTATCTACCTGAGTTTGGTAAAATTGTGGGACAGATGCAACATGATCTNTTNCACATCTACACGGTCGATGCNCACACGCTNAAAGTCATTCAAATGATGCGCCAATTCAGGCACCGCGACTTTCGCGATATATTCCCGATAGCGCACAGGGTNGTAAACAACATCCCCAAAATTGAGCTNCTTTATATAGCGGGTCTTTACCATGATATTGCTAAGGGNCGTGGTGGGGACCACTCAGAGCTTGGAGCCGATGATGTACTGGCATTCTGTGAACGTCATCACTTAGGCAAATGGGATGCACAACTTGTAGCCTGGCTCGTTAAGAGTCACCTGTATATGTCGATGACAGCCCAACGCAAGGACATATCTGACCCGGAGATAATCAACGATTTCGCTCGTCGTGTCGGTGATGTTACCCATCTAGACTATTTGTATGTTTTGACCGTCGCCGACATCAACGCAACCAATAACGAACTTTGGAATAGCTGGCGGGCATCACTCCTGCGCCAGCTGTATACCGAAACACGACGCGCATTACGCCGCGGCCTCGAAAACCCCATCGACCGTGAGGAGCGCATCGAGCAAACCCAGCAAGAGGCACTTGCCGCACTTGAACGCAAAGGGGTTGACCTTGCGAGTGCTCAAGCGCTTTGGGCCCGCCTGGGTGAGGATTATTTCTTACGCGAAGACGGACGTAATATTGCGCGTCACACGCAAGAGATTCTTGAACACGGTGGCCACCCGTTACCGCTCATAGTGTTGAATCAGCACACCTACAGGGCATATGAGGGTGCTACCGAGATATTTATTTACACAAACAACTCTCCGAACTTGTTTGCAGCGACGGTGGCGGCACTGGACCAGCTCAACCTGAGTGTTCAAGACGCAAGAATCATCGTTACGGATAACGGCTTCACACTGAACACCTACATAGTGCTAACCGAAGACAACCAACCCTTGTCAGAAAATCCTGATTACATTCAAAGTATTCACGACTTCCTGCTAGAGCAGCTTGATGATCCTGCCGACTATCCCGAAATAATTCAACGCAGGGTACCGCGACAACTTAAGCTTTTCCCGATGAAGACTAGCGTATCATCAGTACAGATCCGGGACTTAAACAGACAGTGCTTGAGGTATTCACGGCAGATCGCCCTGGACTTCTCTCACGTATAGGGCACATCTTTAGCCAATTCGGTATCGTCGTTCACAAAGCGAAAATTGCCAATGTCGCGGAACGTGTAGAAGATTTTTTCTACATCACTAGCGCCAACAACCAACCCTTAACCGATCCTGAGTTCTGCAATCAGCTTAAAGATATGATTTGTAAAGAACTCGATGAGCACATGCATTAGGAGAGAACATGGATAAGAACACACAGACTGAAATAGAAGCCGCCGTTTTTCGCCGATTATTAGAACACCTAGACTCGCACAAAGAAGTCCAGAATATCGACCTGATGAACCTAGCCTCTTTCTGCCGTAACTGCTTATCGAAATGGTACGTATCTGCTGCGCAAGAACGCGGCGAAACAGTTGAGTACGCTGCCGCTCGCGAACTTGTATACGGCCAACCTTACGAAGATTGGAAAGAAAAATATCAAACGCCAGCAACACCAGAGCAGGAAGCGGCTCACGCGGCAAAACACAGCCACTAAACAGTCGTTTACTCAGACCCTATCTAACCGCTAATCCAGTCGCTTATCGAGCGACTGATTATCACAGAGCGGTTTAACGAAAAACGGTTTAACGAAGACTGATCAGAGTGAGTCTTTATTGAACAACAAACGGCGCCCTTCAATCTGGATTCTAAGGGCGCCTCTTTTCATATGATTTTAAAATGGGGCTCTTAGATCCAAATATAGCTGATTTTGTTCTAGCTGTTTTTGTTATAGCTATTTTTAAATGAGTAGCGGGTGTTGTTTTGATCAGCCACAAAATCAGTTCAGACAGTATCAATGAGGAGTTAAAAGAGCAGTCACGACCACAACGCTGAAGCGTGGTAATACACATATAAAACTTCGACCGGTAAATTCTGCCTAATTAGCTATTACTTCACCTAGAGGCAACCAAGCCTAGTTCATATTAACCCAAGCACGATCTACCTGGTTTAAGTCGACCTCCAATATGGTCGCGTAAACATCCTCCTGAACAGGGAAGCTTTTAACAACGCGCGCGCCCCTAACAACCCCAGCGACAGCGGTCTTAAACTGATCATCCTTTAAAATCATCGACTCAACGGTCGTAGTACCATAAAGGTACTGACCATTCACAATGCCGGCTAACTCTTGGTAAGCCCGCAGTTTAGAAACACGCATGGCGTTTAACTGCTTTTGCTCAACAGTCGCGCCCGGCTGTAAGCTTATGGGTGCGTAACCTGTTGCTTGTACCCAATTCTGCTCAGTACTTGCGTTAGAGCCTACTGAAGAGCTTGGTGCAATAGCTGCGGTCAGATTTTGACAGCCTGCAAGAAATACAAACCCCATAGCGACTAATAGACGCCTGATTGCCATAAAATGAAACGGCCTACTAGCGAAAACAGAGCATCTCATATCAGCACATTTCCTTATCAATGGGGATATCATTGCGGAACCCCTCCAGTTTCGACAATCATTCCTTTGTCTGCGGCCATCAGTGGATCATAGCCTGGCAAACGACCTTCGAGCAGTTGTGTAGCAACATGCACCTGACCTGCCGCCAGCACTTGGCGGGTAGTGGTATCCAGAACGCGGGCATTGAACACTAGGCCGTCTGCGTACTGTCCATAATTGCCAACTAATACAAAATAGATTCGATTGCGCTGACGCAGATCCCCTAACTGCTGCTGTGAAACATCCGGCATTGCACGATCAGGC
>JGI26082J51739_10002690_pt1 | contig 10759 bp, 9 predicted proteins | sample SaaInl5LU_22_DNA_FD_51739 | JGI IMG/M metagenome (IMG submission 51739)
ATGGAATTTATTCGTTATTAAACCTGTCCTAAGTATGTATTCCAGATTGTCTATATGAATAATTCTATATAAGTAGGTACTCGCCAGTATCATTTTAAATATTTTNCTTTACATGTCACAATTAATTCTGGTGTAGCATAAAAATTAAATTTAGCTATTTAGTATCCTTTATTTTGAGCTTATTAGAAAATTTCCAGAAAACCCATATCATTATAAACTTTTTAGTGAAGTTGCAATTTGTCTTAGTTTTTTAAATTAAAGTAAATTGTTTTTGTATTTACATTGTATTACAAGGTGTACTATTAACAGAACAGCAAATTCTTAGCTTATTCATCAATGGTCAAGAGGGTGAGGTTGTANCATTTAAAGCACTTGGAGGCATTTTCAAAAGCTCGGGAAGGACCGGGGCCGATACCCANTATATGNCCCTCGGCTAAAATACCGTCAAAAAAAAAGAGAAAAAACAGGACTAAACGGACTGGACTCATTAATTTACTTGAGATTATGCAGAAAAACGTTCAATAAAATTAAACTCATTTTTTATTTCATACCTTTTATTGTTTATAATCATATCCGCGGCCTCTTCGCCCATTTTATTAAAGTTGGTGCTCATGACCGTAATACCAAGAAGTTCCTTTAGTGGGGTGTCATTGTAAGAAATTATACCGATATCTTTACCTAGTTTATAATTCTTGTCCCTAACCTGTTTTACAAGATTGACCAAATCAGATTCCTCGATAATAATGTACAGATCCTGGAGCTGAAGCTCCATGCTTTCGTAGATTTCATCCAATACCTCATAATCAAGATCGTATTTAATACAAAATCTTTTAAAGCCCGTTACTATACCTTTTGGGTAGGGGTATACCGCTTTATTGGGATACACCAAAATTATTTTTCGATATTTCTTTATTTTTTCAACTCCCTTGTTCAGGGCATTGTAGATATCCTCGGTAAAATCTTGATACACCCGGCCCGCTTCCATTGAAAGACTTTTGAGATTACGGTCCAGAACAATTAATTTACCGTTCGGAATAGACAGTATGGACTTTAATATATCATCGGTACAACCCATATGCTGCATGTTCTCGTTTTTAAAATGGGGCATAATGACATAATGGTCATATTGATTTTTCTTTTTTTCCAGGATTTTACTGAATACCAAAGGTTCACAGTGATAGATATCCAAATCTACCTTAGCGTTTGCCCCCATTTTATTCACAAAGGCATTAAAAATGCGCATCTTATAGGCACTTAATTTATTGATCAAAAATAGGATGTTGGTTTTGATGGAAAGGTCGGTTTTAGAGATATAATAACCCTTGCCCTTAACGGACTCAATAATGCACTGTTTTTTCAATAGCATATATGCCTTCTCTACGGTATCCCTTGATAACAGATGCTCTTCGCTAAATTCATTGATTGAAGGTATTTTTTCACCTAACTGCAGATCTCCACTGTTAATGCTCTTCAAAATGGAATCCATCACCTGCTTGTACTTCGGAATCCTTGAATTTTCATCAATGTTAATATTCTCAAGTGTGTTCAAATCGTTTAGTATATTTAGTTATTGGTTGAAGGAAATTATAATATTAACTTAAAAACGAAAATGAAATATTACACCATTTTTAAAACAAAGTAACTGAACAGTACAGCACAGGATGCTTTGTTTCTGATTAGGGTCTATTTTCGTTAACGTTATTTCAAATTTAAATATTATGGCGTTCAAAACCTATAAATATGTGGATTATCTCTGGAACGAAGCAAAAGCTTTGGAATTAGGCGATAACCAAGTAGAATTGTTCCTTTATCGTTCTAACATCCTCGGGGCAGATTTGCGGATTACCAACTATGGCGGTGGCAACACCAGTTGCAAGACCATTGAAAAAGATCCTTTGACCAATGAAGATGTTGAAGTAATGTGGATCAAGGGTTCCGGTGGTGATATTGGTACATTGACCAAAAAAGGAATTGCAGGGCTATACACAGATCGTTTACGTAACCTTAAATACATATATGGCGGCCTTGAAGACGAGGATAGAATGGTTGGCCTTTTTAACCATTGCATTTATGATTTGGACAGTAAGGCACCGTCCATTGATACACCCTTGCACGGCCTTTTACCCTTTAAGCATATTGATCATTTACACCCTGATGCGCTGATTGCAGTTGCCGCAGCAAAAGATAGTGAGAAGGTGACCAAGGAAATTTGGGGCGATACCATGGGGTGGGTGCCTTGGCAAAGACCTGGTTTTGACCTAGGGCTACAGTTGGAAAAATGTTTGAACGATAATCCTGGCATTCGCGGCATCGTATTGGGTAGTCATGGGCTTTTTACATGGGGAGATACCTCTTATGAATGTTACATCAACAGTCTTGAGGTTATTGAAATGGCCTCTAAGTACATCAATAAAAAAATCAAGGCAAACGGTAGCGTGTTCGGCGGTCAAAAAGTAAAAAGCTTGCCCAAGAACGAGCGTTCCATGAAAGCTGCGCAGTTGATGCCACTATTAAGAGGACTCTGTTCTTCGGAAAATAGAATGATCGGTCATTTTAGCGATAGTGATGTCGTTATGGAGTACATTAACAGTAACGATTTAGAGCGTTTGGCCCCAATGGGAACCTCATGCCCAGATCATTTTTTGCGCACAAAAATCCAACCGTTGGTTTTGAAATTAGGCACCTCGGAAGACCTTTCCGATTCTGGCAAAGTTTTAGAAAAATTGAAGCCTGCTTTTGAACAGTACCGTAAAGAATACAAGGAGTACTACGACACCTGCAAGCGCGACAACAGTCCTGCCATGCGCGACCCGAACCCGGTCATCATTATTTATCCGGGGGTAGGAATGTTCAGTTTTGCCAAGAACAAACAGACGACGCGGGTAGCAAGCGAATTTTATATCAATGCCATTAATGTAATGCGTGGTGCAGAAGCTATTTCAGCGTATACTTCACTGCCACGTCAAGAAGCTTTTGATATTGAATACTGGCTGCTGGAAGAAGCTAAATTACAACGTTTGCCCAAAGAAAAACCACTTTCAAGAAAAGTGGCTCTTGTTACTGGTGCGGGAGGAGGCATTGGCAAGGCCATTGCAAATAAACTTGCAGAAGAAGGTGCCAACGTGGTGTTAACCGACATTGACGAAGACCGTTTAAAAGAGGCCAACGAGACCTATCCACGTGATGTTTCTTCGTTTGCTGTCTGTGACGTTACCAATAGCGCATCAATAGCAAGTGCCTATAAAAAGGCATGTCTTGAATTTGGCGGTGTAGACATTGTTGTGCATAGTGCCGGTCTTGCGATATCGAAACCATTGGAGGATACCACTGAAAAAGATTGGGACCTTTTGCAGAATGTTTTAGTAAAGGGCCAGTTTGAATTGGCCAAACAAGCCGTTGCCATTATGCGCAACCAAGGTTTGGGTGGTAATTTTATAAGTATTGCGAGCAAAAACGGACTGGTCTCCGGACCAAATAACGTGGGCTACGGTACATCAAAGGCCGCACAACAGCACATGTCAAGATTGCTTGCCGCTGAATTGGGCAAAGATAAAATAAGAGTCAATGTAGTAAATCCGGATGGTGTTATTGTTGGCAGCAAAATATGGGAAGGCGACTGGGCCGAAGGCCGAGCCAAAGCTTATGGTATTACTGTTGAAGAACTACCCGCCCATTACGCCAAGAGAAACCTCTTGAACGAAATCATTTATCCTAAAGATATTGCCAACGGTGTTTTTGCTTGTGTGGGCATTTTGGATAAAACCACAGGAAACATCATCAATGTAGATGGCGGTATGGCCAATGCATTTGTGCGATAGTAGTTTAGTTAATTTTTTTTAAATTCAAGCTTCTACGGTTTCAAGCCAGTAGGAGCTTATTTTTACTTCAACCCATTAAAATATCCTGTCATGAAGCTGACCGATACCCATATAGAAACAAGTAACAAAGCATTTGGCGCATTACACGAAACCCGATTTAACGCTATAGGTGAGACACTCTCAGGCGAAGGAAAAGATATAACTGCCATTGTAAAAAAATTGGAAGCTTTTCAAGTAGCCATTCCAAGTTGGGCTTTGGGCGCGGGCGGAACCCGATTTGGACGTTTTGGTTTTAATGGAGAGCCTAGCAAACTTGAAGAAAAAATGGATGATGTTGGCGTATTGCACAAACTCACCCAAACGGCAGGAGCCATATCATTGCACATTCCTTGGGATGTTCCCGAAGACTATAAAGCCATTAAAGAGCTTGCTATATCGCACGATATTGTTTTCGATGCGGTAAATTCCAATACTTTTCAAGACCAGTCAAATGCCAAGGCGAGCTACCGTTTTGGTTCACTTTCTAACACGAGCAAGGTTTCGCGTGATCAGGCGGTCGCCCATAATATTGAGGTAATTAAAATTGGAAACAAATTGGGTTCCAAAAGTCTAACCGTTTGGTTGGCGGATGGCGCCAATTTTCCAGGACAGACCAATTTTCAGCATGCCCTTAAACATACCGAGGATAGCCTCAAAACCATTTATAAGTCCCTACCGGAAGACTGGAAATTGTTCATTGAATACAAACCATACGAACCAAACTTCTACAGTACAGTCATACAAGATTGGGGTACTTCCTTTATGTTGGCTAACGCCTGCGGAGATAAGGCATACACTTTGGTAGATTTAGGACATCATCTTCCCAACACCAATATTGAGCAGATTGTTTCTATACTTATGATGAATGGCAAATTGGGTGGTTTTCATTTCAATGACAGCAAATATGGTGATGATGATTTAACCGTAGGCAGCGTTAAACCCTATGCTTTATTTCTGATTTTCAATGCCTTGGTTTATGGAATGGAGAACAACGGTCACAATCCATACCCCGCTTGGATGATCGATGCCAGTCACAACATTAAAGACCCATTGGAAGATCTTATACAATCTTTGGAGGCTATTCAAGAGGCTTATGCTAAGGCGCTGCTTATAGATCAAAAGTTGTTGGCCGATGCACAACAGGAGCAAGATGTGGTCAAATGTCAGGAAATTTTACAGGATGCTTATCGCACCGATGTACGGCCCTTATTGGAAAAAGCTAGATTGAACACCGGTGGTGCCATTAGGCCTATAGAAGCCTATCGCAGCTTGGGCATCAGGAACCAACTTATCAAAGAACGTGGAAAAAATACGGTAGCATCCGGCTTATAAGAATATAATATGAAAGATGAGGTCACCGCCATATTCGACATTGGTAAAACCAATAAAAAATTCTTCCTGTTCGATACGGATTATCAAGAAATTTATAGGGAATATATCTCGTTCGATTTAATCGAGGACGAAGATGGGCATTCCACGGAAGATCTAGTAGCCTTGATATCTTGGATGAAGGAAGTTTTTGAAAGAATTTTGACCACCAAAAAGCACAATATCACGGCCATCAACTTTTCTACCTATGGTGCCAGTTTTGTGCATTTGGATGAGTTTGGAAAAGTACTCACTCCTCTCTATAATTATACTAAACCATTGGACGAAAAGTTGACCAGTCAATTTTACGATACCTATGGGCCACAACCCGAATTTGCCAAGTTGACGGGCTCTTCTAACGATGGAATGTTGAATTCAGGCCTTCAGCTGTATTGGCTTAAACATTCGAAACCTGAAGTGTTCAAGAAAATTAAATACTCACTTCACTTACCCCAGTATTTAAGCTATATTTTTACAGGAATTCCCCTAAGTGAGTATACCAGTATTGGTTGTCATACGGCTCTATGGGACTATTCCAAAAAAGACTACCATGACTGGGTCTATACCGAAGGAATAAATCAAAATTTACCGGGTATTGTTTCAACGGAAACAAGCATCAACATGAATTACAATGGTAAGCGCATCAAGATTGGCGTGGGTATCCATGATAGTTCAGCAGCTTTACTGCCTTACGTAAGAAGTATTAAAAAGAAATTTATTTTGGTATCAACGGGTACATGGAGTATTGCTTTAAATCCGTTTTCAGAGAAGGCATTGACTGATCAAGACATTAAAAACAACTGTCTTAGCTATATGCGTATCAATGGTAAACCAGTTAAGGCTAGCCGTATCTTTTTAGGGAACGAATACGGTATCCAGGTCAAAAAATTGGCCAAGCATTTTAACCTCCCTGAAGACTATCATAAAACGGTCAAATTTGATTACGATACCTTCTTTGCCATCATCAATGATTTCGAATACTGTTTTCATTGGGAAAGCATATCCGATGAGAACATGCCTGATAAGACCAAATTTGCATACAATAAATTTGAACACGCCTACCATCAATTGATGATTGAATTAGTACTGTTACAAGTGGAAAATATTAAAATTGCTTCCGGTGAGGATAAGATAGAGAAGTTATATATTGATGGAGGTTTTAGCGATAATGATGTTTACATAAAACTGGTTTCCCATTATTTGAGGAATATGGAACTACGCACAACGGACTCCTCTCTTGGTTCTGCTTTGGGTGCGGCAATCGCCATTTCAGATAGCAAACTCAATTCCAAATTTTTGCGAAAGAACTACTCCTTAAAAAAACATGTCCCATTAATTATAAAGTAATCCTATAATGAAGATTGACTCCCAGTATCCATCAATGGATGATTTAAGAAACAAGGCTCAAAAAAGAATTCCAAAATTCGCTTTTGAGTATTTAGACGGAGGTTGCAACGAAGATGTGAGCATCACTAGAAACACCGCTGAAATACGCGAGGTACAACTACAACCAAGGTATTTGCGTAATCAGGGAATCAGTTCCACAAAAACTAAAGTATTGGGAATGGAATTTGATGCGCCTTTCGGAATCGCTCCGGTCGGACTTCAAGGACTCATGTGGCCCAACTCTCCAGAAATTTTAGCAAAAGCTGCTTTTAACCATAACATTCCCTTTATCTTAAGTACGGTCACTACCATGGATATTGAACGTGCCAGCGAACTCACCGAGGGCAACGCCTGGTTTCAATTGTACAACCCTTCAGAAGATGAACTACGAAACAATATCATTGACCGTGCGGCCGCGGCCGAATGCCCCGTATTGGTGTTGCTGTGTGATGTACCCACCTTTGGGTACCGCCCAAGGGATATCAGAAACGGACTGGCGTTACCGCCCAAAATGTCAGTGGCAAACATTTTACAAATTTTGGGCAAACCCACTTGGGCATTCAATACCTTAAAGTACGGCCAACCCACTTTTGAGACCTTAAAGCCATACACCCCTGAAGGCTTAAACTTGAAGCAATTGGGACAGTTTATGGACAAAACTTTCTCAGGAAGGCTTAACGAAGAACGCATTAAACCTATTCGTGACAAATGGAAAGGGAAACTCGTATTAAAAGGAGTAGCATCTTCACAAGACACCGAAGATGCCATTCGATTGGGTTTTGATGGCATCATCGTTTCAAACCATGGTGGTCGCCAATTGGATGCGGCAGAGTCTACCATAAATTCCCTTTCCGAAATAGCGACCAAATATGGAGACCAGATTGAGGTCATGATGGATAGCGGATTGCGCTCAGGTCCCGACATTGCCCGAACGATGGCTTCAGGTGCCAAGTTCACCTTTATGGGCCGTTCATTTCTCTATGGTTGTGGCGCTTTGGGAAAAAAAGGTGGTGACCATACCATTACCATGCTAAAAACACAGTTCAAACAGGTAATGGACCAGCTTTGCTGTGAACGGGTAGAAGATCTGCCGAAACACCTAATAACCAACCAAAACCAATAACCAATGAGTCAGTATTATATTGAAGAGGAAATAGAGGAAATCGCTGGTGGTGAATTTGAAAGAACACCAGTACCTCAATCTAGGCTCAAAGGTTGGAAGAGTTTCCTAGGGATGTATGCCGGTGAGCATGCTGCCGGAACCGAATTTATGATTGGTCCATTGTTTCTGGCCGCAGGAGCTAGTTTAAAAGACCTAGTATTTGGTTTGCTAATAGGTAATATCCTGGCAATCCTTACTTGGAGGTACATAGTGGCTCCCATAGCTGTATCCAAAAAACTCACTTTATATTATCAACTAGAAAAAATTGCAGGAAAGAGCCTAGTAAAAGTATATAATGTTGTTAATGGTGTGCTTTTCTGTTTTTTAGCAGGAGCTATGATAACGGTTTCAGCAAGTGCTGTTGGGGTTCCATTCGATATAAGTTTTTCTGTTCCCGAAAATATATTTGGTTTAAGTACTGCAGCTTTTTCTATGATTGTAATTATTGTAGGCATAGTAATGACCATTGTAGCCGCAGCCGGTTATAACACGGTTTCTAAGTTTGCGAACATTGCAGCACCTTGGATGATAGTTGTTTTTGCTGCATGCGGTATATCTGCCTTAGCTCAAATGGAAGTTGATTCTTTGAAAAGTCTATTAGACGATTGGGATAAAGGCATAAGTGTAGTACAGTCTGTTAATGGTAAGTTGGACTTTGGTTTTTGGAAAATTGTATTTTTCGCTTGGTTGTGTAATGCTGCTATGCATTTTGGAATGTCTGATTTATCGATTATGCGTTTTGCTAAAGACACTCGTGCAGGATGGGGCCCCTCTATAGGAATGTTTTTAGGGCATTATATGGCATGGATTTGTGCTTCATTTATGTTAGCAGCCCAAATTAAATTGACCGGCGATATTACTGCCAATCCAGGTGCTTTGGCTTGGAGTGTTGTTGGTTGGACAGGAATTATTTGTGTTATTATAGCAGGTTGGACAACTGCAAATCCAACTATTTATAGGGCAGGTCTTGCGTTTCAAAGTTTATTCCCTTCCAAGGCGAAAGCATATTCAGGTGTAATTTTAGCAGGTTTAGTAGCGACGGCAGCTGGTATTTTTCCTTCCCTTTCAAGTAAACTTCTGGATTTTGTAGGTTTATATGGTACTATCCTAGGACCTATGGGAGGTGTAATCTTTGTTAACCATTATTTAGCTAAAAAAATGAACTTTAAACAAGATTATGCTGACGAAAATGGTTCTAGTTTTAATGTAGCTGTTCTAATAGCTTGGTTGATTCCTGTAGCGCTTGGATTGTACTTTATCTTCGAAAAAGGCTTGTTCCCTGCATACGCAGTAATTCCTGCATGGATCGCTTCTTGTGTACTATATGTGATTATTATGAAGCTTCAAAAATCTTAAATTATGAAAATACTAAAATTAATTAGTGGTTTATCAATAAGTGTTTTGATACTGTTGGTGAGCATACTTTCATTCCTAAGTGAAATAGGAGTGGCCAATATGAAAATGTTAATGTTAATTGGAACAATCCTTTGGTTTGCTGCCACACCTTTCTGGATGAAAGAAGAAAAATAGCATTACACTTTTCTTCTTAGTTCACTATAATAAACGCCTGCAACAAGAAAATAAATAAATTATGAAAACCCATGAGCTACTACATCCAAGGGAACAGATCATAAAAATTATCGATAGGATCTACACACGTGTAATGACCACAACCTCCGGGGGTAACATTTCAATCAAAGATGAGGACGGAAATATTTGGATTACACCTTCGGCAATTGACAAAGGCACTCTTGGAACATCTGATGTGGTCCGTATAAAACCAAATGGCGAAATTATAGGAAAGCACAAACCTTCCTCGGAGTTTCCGTTCCATAAAGCAATCTACGATGTTCGACCTGATATTAAATCGGTGATACATGCCCATCCGCCGGCATTGGTTTCTTTTAGTATCGTACATCAGTTACCCAATACAAATGTTATTCCGCAGGCCAAAAATATTTGTGGCCCCATTGGATATGCAAAATACAAGTTGCCCGGTAGTGACAAGTTGGGTGATGTGATTGCTGCAGAATTTGACAAAGGACACAAAGCCGTTATCATGGAAAACCATGGTATTGTGCTTGGCGGAACCGACCTGGATGATGCGTACCAACGCTTTGAAACTTTGGAATTTTGTGCCAGCACATTATTGTACGCACAAATGGTAGGTGAACCTACCTATCTGAAGGATACCCAGATAAAAGCATTTTACGACCAGGTAAAAGAGCTTCCTGAAGCAACCAAGATGGCCGACTATCCTTCCGCAGAAAGGGAGAAAAGGGCTGAAATCTGCACTATTGTAAAAAGGGCATGCCAGCAAGGCTTAATGATAAGCACTTACGGCACGGTTTCAGTAAGATGGAAAGAAAACGATTTTTTGATTACCCCGAGGGATTTCTCACGTTGGGAAATTCAATTGGAAGACATTGTCCAGATTAAGAATGGCACTCGTGAAATAGGAAAATTACCGAGCAGGGCGACCTTGATTCATCAAGAAATCTATCGTAACAATCCTGATGTAAATTCCATTATCATGACCCAATCGCCCTATCTCATGGCTTTTGGGGTGACCGATGTTCATCTGGATGTGCGCACCATCCCTGAAAGTTGGATTTTCTTGCAAGATGTAATTGCCCATCCCTTTGGAAATCATTTTACAAATGGAAATCATACGAAATTATTTGAGAAGGCCAAACCAGCCTTGATCATAAAAAATGATTCCGTTTTGATTACGGGGGATGAGTTGCTACAGACTTTTGACCGACTTGAAGTTGCAGAGTTTAGCGCAAAATCGTTGGTAATGGGAGCCTCATTGGGTGATTTAAAACCAATTAACGACCAACAGATACAAGAATTAAAAGAGAAATTTTTATAACGATGGGTCAATTGAAGTACCTAAAATGTATTTTTTGAATGGAAAAAGCGGGTATTTTTCCGACAGATGAACAACCCTAACCCATCTTTAAACAATAAACAATAAACAATA
>JGI26082J51739_10002691_pt1 | contig 10756 bp, 9 predicted proteins | sample SaaInl5LU_22_DNA_FD_51739 | JGI IMG/M metagenome (IMG submission 51739)
AACGCATGTTGTCACGAAGGTAATCGAACCCAAGCTCATTGTTGGTCGCGTATGTGATGTCGGCGGCGTAGGCTTGCTTCTTCTCGGCCTCTGGCTGCTGTGGATAGACAACACCCGTGCTCAAACCCAACGCGCCATAAACTTTAGACATCCATTCCGCATCACGTTTGGCCAGATAATCGTTGACCGTCACGATGTGTACGCCCTTGCCGCTAAGCCCGTTCAGATAAGCGGGGAAAGTCGCAACGAGGGTTTTGCCCTCACCGGTTTTCATTTCAGCGATGTTGCCTTGATGCAGGAAAATACCGCCCATCAATTGCGTATCAAACGCCCGCAAACCAAGCGCACGGCGCGCGCCCTCACGACAGTTGGCAAAGGCTTCGGGCAGAAGACTATCAAGACTTTCACCGCCGGCAATACGCTCGCGAAACTCATTCGTCTTTTCAATTAGTTGCTCATCGGTAAGCGCTTGGAAATCAGGCTCGAGCGCATTGATTTTCTCAACAAGTGGACGCGTCGATTTAACTTTACGATCGTTTGGAGTGCCAAAAACCTTCTTGGCGATGGTGCCTAAACCCAACATGTGTCTTCCTTGGCCGATGGCCCCAATAAAAATGTCATAAGACGGGTGGTTGCCCGTCCCGACCTGCAGCCATACATAAGAGCTTAACAGGCAGTCTCAAACCTTGAAGGCGTAAGTGCTGTAAAGGATGTAAGGGCCGCCTATGTTAGTGTCAACGGCACCACCCATGGGGCCACGAAAGGATCACGAAATGGTAAAACCCCTTAATTTTACTGGCGCAGCTTTGTTGAGTACTTTTGCCGCCACGTCCTTGCAGGCCCAAGATGCCTCAACCGTGATTACCTCGGTCAATGGCACCGACATTACACTTGGCCACGTGATCGCATCGCACGCGCGCTTGCCACAACAATATCGTGATTTACCGCCAGAGGTCCTGTTTCAGGGCATCATTGATCAACTGACACAACAAGAGCTGCTCGCCCAATCTCTTGAAGAGATACCCGCACGCGTTACGACTACTTTGCAAAACGAACGACGCTCGCTGCTGGCAGGTGAAGTGATTGACACTCTATCATCCGATGCTGTCGCGGAAGACGCGCTTAAGGCGGCGTATGAAGCGCAATACGCTGATGCTGATTTGGGCAAAGAGTACAACGCCGCGCATATTTTGGTGGAGACCCAAGACGAAGCAACCGCATTGGTTGAGCAGCTATCAAATGGTGCTGACTTTGCAGAATTGGCTAAAGAAAAATCAACTGGCCCCTCTGGTCCGAATGGTGGGGATTTGGGCTGGTTTGGAACCGGGACTATGGTTGCCCCGTTTGAGGAGGCAGTCGTTGCGCTGTCTGTCGGCGAAGTTTCACAACCCGTGGAAACCCAATTTGGCTGGCATGTGATTTTGTTGAAGCAAGATCGCATCGCATCCGCCCCCAGCCTCGATGAGGTGCGTGCAGACCTGTCACAACGACTGCAACGTGAAGCCGTTGATAGCTATGTCGCCAATCTTCTTGAGGGCGCTGATGTCAATCCGGCAGACCTTTCCGCAATCGACCCATCAATCATTTCTAACTACGAACTGTTGTCTGAATAAATGACCATATCGCCCCTCGCCCCAGCTAGTTTTCCCGTTGTTCCGATGATCTCGGGCGTCCGCTTTGCGACTGTCGAAGCTGGCGTACGCTATTCAGGCCGCAAAGATGTGATGCTTGCGCATCTTCAAGCCGGCACATCAATCGCTGGGGTTTTCACAACTTCCGCAACCCGCGCAGCACCGGTGCTGGACTGTCAGGCTAAACTGGGTGGCGACCCCTCTGGCGAGGCAGCAATTATTGTAAACTCCGGCAACGCCAACGCGTTTACAGGATCAGGCGGTGCTGAAGCGGTGACGAATATCTGCATAGCGGTCGCCGATACACTCGGGATTGCCCCTCAACGGGTGTTCTCATCGTCAACTGGCGTGATCGGTGAAGCCCTACCATTTGAGAAGATTACAGCCAAGCTTTCTGAGCTGAAAGAAGGTCTCTCACCGGGCAAGCTGAAGGGTGCCGCCGAAGCAATAATGACGACGGACACGTTCCCCAAAGCGGCAGGCGCACAGATTGATATTGACGGAAACACAGTATCGATCACCGGCATCGCCAAAGGGTCCGGCATGATTGCGCCCGATATGGCCACGATGCTGGTTTATATCTTCACCGATGCAAAGATCGCACAGCCAGACCTGCAACAAATGGTGTCCGCAATTAACGACAGGACCTTCAATTGCATCACTGTAGACAGCGACACATCTACTTCCGACACACTCATAATGGCCGCGACGGGCGCATCGAACGTTGACGTGACGGGTGACGCCGACTTTGCACAGGCACTTGAGACATTAATGCGGGACCTCGCTCATCAAGTCGTACGTGACGGCGAAGGCGCAACCAAATTTGTGACAGTGAACGTGACCGGTGCTGAAAGTGAACCTGATGCAAAGCGTTGTGCGCTCTCAATCGCGAATTCACCCCTCGTCAAAACGGCGATCGCGGGTGAAGATCCGAACTGGGGCCGTATTGTTGCAGCTGTGGGTAAATCCGGTGCAAAGGCGGACCGGGACACCCTTTCAATCAGCTTTGGTGACATCCGTGTGGCCGAGAATGGTTGGGTCAGCCCAAGCTACGCGGAAGAACAAGGTGCAGCAGTGATGAAACATCAAGACATTGCAATCAACGTAGACCTCGGCGTGGGAACATCCGATGCAACTGTGTGGACATGTGATTTGACCCACGGCTACATCACAATCAATGCAGATTACCGCTCATGAAAACGGTTCTTGTGTCCGCTGTAGCCTTGATTGACGTTGATGGTCGCGTTTTACTTGGCCAGCGCCCAGAAGGCAAATCTATGGCAGGTCTATGGGAGTTTCCGGGCGGAAAAGTCGAAACCGGCGAAACACCAGAGGCGGCTTTGGTGCGTGAGTTAAACGAAGAGCTTGGCATCGATACATGGGAGAGCTGCCTTGCCCCACTTACCTTCGCGTCGCACTCCTACGAAAAATTCCACCTTTTGATGCCGCTGTTTGCTTGCCGAAAATGGAATGGCACACCCCAGTCACGCGAAAACCAAGCCCTAAAATGGGTGAAAGCGAACGAACTAACCAATTATCCAATGCCTGCCGCAGATATTCCGCTCATCCCCATTTTGCGTGATTGGCTTTAGTTTCGTACTTTCGACACCGATCTTCGGCCTCAAGATAGCAAGATTTCTTGGTTACCATTTGGTTAAGGTACTTGAGTTGGTCGTATGTGGAACCCGAAAATGCTTAGAACAATTCAGATTGGAAGTGGCGTGTCCGTACAAGGGATCCTGATTAAGGCTCTTGAAAACGGCAAGCTACTCATCAGAGTTGGTGACAAAACCTTTGAGGGTTTTCCGGTTTAATCAGTATGCGCTGAACCCAACAAACCGCTGAAATGAAGAAAGGGCGCCAATAGGGCGCCCTCTATAATTTCAAATTACCGGTCGGAACCGAGGCTACTTCCAATCAAGAAAGCGTGCGCTCAACTTCTTCGCGCTCAAAGATTTCGATCACATCGTTGGCACGAATGTCGTCATAGTTCTCAAACGCCATACCACATTCTTGACCTGATTGAACTTCGGGCACCTCGTCCTTGAAGCGCTTCAATGTCTTCAATGTGCCTTCATGGATCACCACGTTGTCACGCAGCAAACGTACGCCAGCAGAACGACGGGCAACGCCCTCAGTAACCAGACAACCGGCCACTTTACCCACATTAGACACCTTGAAGACGTCCTTGATGTTCGCATAGCCAATGAAGTTCTCTTTGATTTCCGCAGAGAGCAGGCCACTTGCGGCTGCTTTGACGTCATCTACCAGATCATAGATGACCGAGTAATAACGGATCTCAACACCCTTTTGGTTCGCCACGTTACGTGCGGTAGCATTTGCACGGACGTTAAAACCAAATACAGGCGCGCCAGACGCTTCGGCAAGGCCGATATCAGATTCAGTGATCGCACCAACACCAGAGTGAAGCACACGAACACGGACTTCTTCGTTGCCGATTTTGTCCATCGCTTGGCTGATCGCTTCGGCAGAACCCTGAACGTCAGCTTTTACAACGATTGGCAGCTCAGTCATGGACTCGTCTGCTTTGGCATTTGCCATCAACTGCTCAAGCGTCGTTGCAGCACCAGCGGCCGCACGTTTGTCTTTCGCCGCCTGAGCACGATATTCCGCGATTTCACGGGCCTGCGCTTCGGTTTCAGTCACGTTAAGCACGTCACCAGCTTCGGGTGTGCCGTTAAGACCCAGAACCTCAACAGGAACTGATGGGCCTGCTTCTTTAACCCGCTCACCTTGGTCGTTAACCAACGCCCGGACTTTACCCCATTGCTCGCCGACAACAAAAATGTCGCCTTGCTTAAGGGTACCAGTCTCAACCAGAACCGTCGCAACCGGACCGCGACCAACATCAAGCTGTGCTTCGATCACAGCACCGCGCGCAGCACGGTTGGGGTTGGCTTTCAGCTCAAGAAGCTCAGACTGAAGGCTAATCGCCTCAAGCAACTGATCAAGNCCAGTGCCGTTGATGGCAGACACTTCAACATCTTGCACTTCNCCCGACATTTTCTCGACGATCACTTCGTGCTGAAGCAAATCAGTCCGAACTTTGTCAGCGTTTGCAGCAGGGCGGTCGATCTTGTTGATCGCCACAATCATCGGAACATTGGCGGCTTTCGCGTGGTTAATCGCNTCGATCGTTTGCGGCATAACCGCGTCATCCGCAGCGACCACCAAGATAACGATATCTGTTACCTGCGCACCACGTGCACGCATTGACGTAAACGCCGCGTGACCGGGTGTGTCGAGGAAGGTCAATTGCTTTCCATTTTGCTCGACCTGATACGCACCGATGTGCTGTGTGATGCCACCGGCCTCGCCCGCAACAACGCGCGCATTCCGGATTGCATCAAGCAACGAAGTTTTACCGTGGTCAACGTGTCCCATCACAGTAATGACCGGTGGACGTGCCTCAAGGTTTTCAGGCGCATCTTCGATCTCAGTTATGACATCTTCCACATCAGAATCGGAAACCCGAACCACTTTGTGGCCAAATTCTTCGATGATGAGTTCGGCAGTATCCGCATCAATCGTCTGGGTTTGCGTCGCCATGATGCCATTCGTCATCAAAGACTTCACAACATCTGCAACGCGCTCGGCCATACGGTTTGCGAGTTCAGACACCACGATAACTTCGGGGAGCTGTACGTCACGTACAACCTTTTCGCGCTCAACTGCGCCGCCCATAGCTTTCTGACGTTGGCGTTCTTGCTTACGCTTCATCGCCGCCATTGAACGCTGACGCCCACCTTCACCACCCGAAAGGGCTTGGTTCAGGGTAAGCTTGCCGCTGCGGCGACCATCGTCGTTACCGCGGTTTTTATTGCGTTTGTTGTCACGGTCGTTATCCGCTTCACGACGAGGAGCAGCAGTCAGCTTGCCGGGACCGCGTGGCGCAGCCGGTGCAGCAGGTGCTTCAGCAGGCGCAGCCGCACGTTTCGCAGCTTCTTCAGCTTCGCGAACCTTGCGTGCATCCTCATCTTTTTTCGCTTTCAGCGCTTCTTCACGAGCACGCTCTTCGCGATCTTTGGCTTCTGCTTCTTCGCGGCGGCGTGCACGGCTTTCCGCGCGGGCCTTCTCTTCTGCTTCTCGCTTCGCAGCATCTTCGGCTTCGCGGGCTTTCGCCTGCTGCAAAGCCTTCATACGGCGTTCCATTTCCGCGTCGGAAATACCTGCCGGACGCTTCGATGGATCGCCCGCAACAAGACCTGCACCAGGTTTGGGCTGTGAGCCACCACCCGGCTTGGGCACCATTACGCGCTTGCGCTTAGTCTCCACCACGACGTTCTTCGTACGTCCGTGACTAAAGCTCTGCTTTACGTTACCAGGTCCGCCGCGGCGAACGCCCAATGTCTTTTTACCGTCGTCTTCACTCATCGAGTGCTTTTCCTTTCCGACGTGCCTTCACGCCGTTCCATTCACGTATCGCTTCCAGTTTGGCTGCGGTCTCAACGATACCATCGGTGAGCCCACCAGATGCGAGTGCGCCGTGTATCACACTTTCTCGCCCAAATGCCAAACCCAATTCATTTGCCGTCAAACAGCCGATAAATCGACCATAGTGTGGCGTACTCAACTTTGACTTGCCCCGCTCGGAACCATCGCTTGCTTGCAACAGAACCTCTGCATACTCCTTCACGAGCCAGTCCTTTACTTTCTCAAATCCGACAACCGCGTGGCCTGCTTTGCGAGAAAGCGCCATCAAGTTCCCAAAACGCGCAACCAACGCATGATCCACAACAGCGATCAGATCATCAGGCGCAACCACCTTTGCCTTGGCGGCTTTGCTGAACAAACCCTTCTTCTGGGCAAGCTCCAAAGCTTCTTTGGCTGCTGACACGTATATACCGCGTCCTGGCAATTTTTCCATCACATCAGGGTAAATGTGATTATCCGGCCCTACCACAAAACGGATCAAGCCGCCTTTTGGCTGCACGTCACCTGTCGCAATGCACTTACGTTCAGGGCCGTTAGCCCGGTCTTTATCAGCACCACCGCGCGTCATGTTCAAGGGTTCCCGAGGCCTGCGATCAGACCTCGGCCTCCATTTCAGCTGCGTCGCCTTCGCCCTCAACTTCATCAGTTTCAAGCTCGGTCGGATCAACCCAACCCAACATCACGCGTGCGGTCATGATCATATCTTGGGCTTCCTGCAAGCTCACGTCAAACGGCTCAAGCGTGCCGTCATCTTTTGAGCGCTCACCGTTCACAGTTGTCCAGCCGCCAGCAAGTTCCCAATCGGCGCAAGTTGCGAAATCCTCAAGAGTTTTAACGTCATCATTTGCAAGCGCTTCAACCATTTGTGGCGTCAGACCATCAAACGAGATCAAGCTATCTTCAGCACCCAAAGCGATTGCATTCTCAAGCGCCTTTTTGTTGGCCGCTTCGATGTTGTCACGTGCACGTGCCTGCAGCTCGGACGCGGTTGCTTCGTCCACACCGTCAATAACCAGAAGTTCATCAACTTCGACGTAGGCAACTTCTTCAAGTGATGTGAAGCCCTCAGAGACAAGCAATTGTGCGAAAAATTCGTCGACGTCCAGTGTTTCCATGAACAGCGCAGTGCGCTCAGCGAATTCCGCCTGACGACGCTCAGATTCCTGTGCTTCGGTCAGAATATCAATGTCCAGGTGTGTCAGTTGTGACGCAAGGCGGACGTTTTGACCACGGCGGCCAATTGCAAGTGAAAGCTGCTCATCCGGCACAACAACCTCGATACGTTCAGCTTCCTCGTCAAGCACCACTTTAGTCACCTCGGCGGGCTGAAGCGCGTTCACGAGGAACGTTGGCTGATCGTCGTTCCATGGGATGATGTCGATTTTCTCACCCTGAAGCTCGTTCACAACTGCTTGGACACGGCTACCACGCATACCGACACAGGCACCAACCGGGTCAATTGAGCCATCATATGAAATCACTGCAATCTTGGCACGCGAACCGGGATCACGGGCAACTGCCTTGATCTCAATGATGCCATCATAGATTTCAGGGACTTCCATTTTGAACAGCTCTGCCATGAACTCGGGCGCAGTACGGCTAAGGAAAATCTGCGGGCCGCGCTGTTCGCGACGAACGTCCTTGATGTAGCAACGGATGCGGTCGTTCGGGCGATAGCTTTCACGGCCAATCTTCTCATTACGGCGCAGAACGGCTTCGCCACTGCCCACGTCAACGATGACGTTGCCGTACTCTTCACGCTTAACAAGCGCGTTGATGATTGTACCTGCGCGGTCTTTGAATTCTTCGTACTGGCGGTCACGCTCAGCTTCGCGAACCTTCTGCAAAATAACCTGCTTGGCGGATTGTGCGGCGATACGGCCCATTTCAACAGGGGGTACTTCTTCGATCAGCTGTTGGCCGACCTCAGGGTTTTCCATGTACTGCTTGGCTTGCTCAACTGTGAACTCAGCTTGATAGTTCTCAAGCTCTGCTTCCTCAACAACTGTGCGGACACGGGTGAATGTCGCACGGCCTGTCTTGCGGTCGATGCTGACACGAATGTCCATTTCGGCGCCGTAACGTGACTTTGCCGCACGCGCGAGGGATTCTTCCATGGCTTCGATGACGAGCGCAGGATCAATCATTTTCTCGCGGGCAACAGCCTCTGCAGTTTGCAAAAGCTCAAGCTGGTTCGCTGAGGTAATAGCCATTTATACGTTTCCTTCTTCTTCACCGTCGATGATGGTTTCAACCTCATCGAATTGTGTCTCATCAATGTGACCCGCGTCTTTACGGCCCTTTAGGACCTCGCGGATAAGATCGTCAGTCAAAATAAGTTTTGCATCAGACAGCCAGTCNAACTTTAGCCCGATCGTGCCTTCTTCAATGGTGATCAAAACCTCATCACCTTCAACGCCCGCAAGCTCACCCTTAAAGCGGCGGCGTCCGTCAATCAGTTCATCAGTTTCGATCCGGACCTCGTAGCCCTCCCAAAGCGCAAAATCTTTCAAACGCGTCAGTGGGCGGTCAATACCAGGGCTGGAAACTTCAAGCGCGTAGGCATCCAGAATGGGATCCTCAACATCAAGGGTCGCGCTTACTTCGGTGCTGATCTTNGCGCAGTCATCCACCTCAATGGTGCCATCAGGNTTTTGCGCCATGATCTGCAACGTTGTCTGCTTGCCGCTCATCAATCGCACGCGCACCAGCTCATACCCCAAGTCTTCGATGACAGGTGTAATGATCTCGGCAAGTCGGCGATCAATCGCTGCTTTTGCAATCAGGTCGTTCATTGGTTCGTATACTTTCATCGCCCTAACTGTGGGCACAAAAAAACGGGCGCACGGCCCGTTATATCGCTTCGGTGGATGCTAGGTTTGGACCCCAACATGCCGCTGTTGAGATGCGTATAGGCACAAAGGCACTAAACTGCAAGTGAAATGGTATGGTGACTGATTTAGCGATACCCCAAACAAAAACGCCCCACCAAACGGCGGGGCGCAATTGTTAGTTTAGGGATACGCGCGTTACGCGAACCACCAACGCTCGACCAGACGCGAGCTATCCATCTGGAAGACATTACCAATGGTGCCAGAGTTGGTCAGTTTAGTGCTGTGCGCATCGACGTAGTTTGCATACATCGGGATAACAGTCGCACCATCAACAGACATGATCTGCTGCATTTCGCCGTACATATCGCGACGCTTATCGCTATCAAGCTCTGCACGCGCCGTCAGGAGCAGCTCTTGGAAGCGGCTGTTGTCCCACTTGCTATCCCACCAAGGCACACCAGCTTCGTATGCAGTTGAAAACATCCAGTCCTCAGTTGAGCGACCGGACCAGTAGCAGGCACACCATGCCTTTTTCATCCAGACGTTTGACCAATATCCATCATCAGGCTCTTGGATCACATCAATGTTGATACCCGCCGCTTTAGCAGAAGCTTGATACAGCTGAGCCGCATCAACCGCGCCGGCAAATGCTGCGTTTGCGGCAGAAAGCTGAACAGTCAAACCATCAAGGCCGGCCTCTTTAATAAGGCTTTTCGCTTTGTCTGGATCGTATGCGTTTTGCGCGATGTCATCGTTAAAGTATTGGTTGGCAGGCCCAATCGGGTGGTCATTTGCAACACGGCCGTGGCCAAGCAAAATCTTATCGACCATCTCTTGACGGTTGATCGAATGCTTAAGCGCCTGACGGACCTTCACGTTATCGAAGGGTGACAGGTTGGCCAGCATTGGGAACGTATAGTGCTGGTTGCCAGTTACCTCAAAAATATTGACCGTTGGATTGGCGCGCAAAAGTGGCTCTGTCTTGAAATCAACGCGGTTCACCGCATCCACCTGACCCGTCATCAACGCATTCATACGTGCAGAGGAATCGTTAATCGCAACTGCTTCAACGCTATCAAACCAACCTGCACTGCCATCTTTGTAGTGGCTATCAACACGGCTCAACAATGCGCGAACACCGGGGTCAAAGCTCTCGACTTTGTACATACCCGTACCGATACCCTTGGCGATTGCTTCTTCGACCTGACCGGCCGGATACATCACGATGTGATAGTCAGACAGCAGGAACGGGAAGTCCGCGTTACCAGCTTCAAGGGTAAAGACGATCTCATGATCGTTGATCTTTTCCATGTTCGTGATCGCAGAAACAATCGGCTGAGCCGCAGATTTCGCGCCCTCAGCCACGTGCATGTTCAACGATTCGATCACATCATCGGCGCCAAACGCTTTGCCGTTGTGGAACGTCACACCTTTGCGCAGCTTGAAGTTCCAAACCTTGGCATCTGCTGACGCGTCCCAGCTCTCGGCAAGCTCACCTTTCAACTGGCCGTCCGCACCTACCTCGGTAAGGCAATCGAATACAGCGCCGTACGCCAGCATGATCATAAAGCTGTCAGAATGCGTACGCGCGTCCCAGCTGTCAGATGTGTTGGCACCCGCAATCCCAAGGCGCAGCGTGCCGCCCTTTTTCGCTTCGGCGCGCGCGGGCACACCTGTGGCGGCCAGCATACTTGCGGCAACACCCGTCTTTAGAAGTCCGCGTCTACTTAGTCCTGACATATTTTTTTCCCTTCGTTGAACAGTTTATCGAGTTTTCATAGGCGGGTTCGGCCCGCTCTCACTTAGCTTTATTAGATCGCCTACATTTTACCGACG
>JGI26082J51739_10002702_pt1 | contig 10729 bp, 7 predicted proteins | sample SaaInl5LU_22_DNA_FD_51739 | JGI IMG/M metagenome (IMG submission 51739)
GATGGCACATTCACAGGTAGCGCATCGGATATTGCTGGCTTGGCAACAGGAACACCTCATGGTAATGCGTTTAATTTCGTTTATGAAATGGATCTTGATGTTGACGGTTCAACTTACCGAGTTGCATTTGACGATTGGTTTTTTTCCATAGACGACAATACATTAATGAACCGTTCCTACATAAAAAAGTTCGGTATTGTCATGGCAGAAGTGACAATCTTTATGCAACGTCAAGAGAAGTAAGTGACTGAATTAGACGCTTTGTTTATAACGTCAAATAATCGTATTTTTTTTCTGGATGATAAAAGAAGCTCTTCTTAGGATTGTAGGGGGTAAAGTTAAGATACTTTCCCTCTTTACACATCTGTTGGATTTTTTGCCAATATTCAGGCGTCATCAAGTCACCATGTAATTCTTTTAGTAAATCTTTTAGGTGTTTTTTGCCGACAATAAAATGTTCAAATTGCTCAGGAAAAACATCATTAGGACCTACTGATAAGGTGTCAACCGCAAAGGGATCGTCGGTTTTTGGCATTTTTCTAAAATTACGTTCATTCATAAAACAAATTTCATCATAATCATAAAAAATTACCCTGCCATGTTTGCTGATCCCAAAGTTTTTGTGCAGCATGTCACCAGGGAAAATATTTGCCAAGGCGATTTGTTTGATACATAAACCGAGTTCATCAATCGCGTTACGTATTTTGTCTGGATCCGTTTCTTCGTTAAGATAAATATTCAACGGTGTCATTCTACGCTCAATATACAAATGATTAATAATCAATTTATCACCGTTAATCGTCAAGCTACTAGCACAGGTGTCTTGAAGGTAGGCTAATAATTCAGGATCAAAACGGGCTAAATCAAACGTAAAATTCATATATTCGTGGGTATCGGCCATGCGCCCAATACGATCGGAGGTTTTGACTAGGTTGTAGCGATTTTTGACAAAGTCGCGGGTGATCTTTTTACTTTCGGCAAACTCATCTTTGATGACTTTAAATACAATGCCATAACTGGGTAAATGAAACACAGCCATGACCAAGCCTTTAATCCCTGGGGCGAGTTCAAAGTTGTCATTCGATGCCTGTAAGTGCTGAGTATAATTACGGAAAAACTCGGTTTTACCATGCTTATAAAAACCAAGTGACATGTANAACTCGAAGTGTTTCTTATTGGGCAAGAGCTCTTGTAAAAAGGCAACCACCTCTGCGGGATGATCTATATCAGCCATAAAGTACGAACGAGCAAAACCGAATATCACACTTAAATCGCTNCTCTCAGTAAGCAGTGCGTCGACAAAAATTTGATGGNATTTGTTGATCCGTAAAGCAATCACGAANGGGAGNGTTTTGTCAGGCAGACAAATTCGGCCAATCAGGTACGCCGCTTTACCGCGATAAAACACCGCCCGCAACATCTCTACGGTATGCACCGTCGATAGTGCTTCAGGTGAAAATAAGCCGCGTAAGCCCTGATCTAGATTGTTTTTATCACGTTCTAAATCAGCAAAAGGCGCATTGAAGGTAAACGTATTAAAAATATGATCATACATATGNCGAACAGTGCCGGTGGTGTCAAATGCATAGATGACTTGTTCACGTTCTTTTTGTCCCGGTAAATANCAGCGTGTCGATTGAACAAACATCATGTCATTACTAATACAGTCATGTTTGAAAATACGGCAAATAACCGAATTATAAAAGGTCTCTGCTAATTCGAATTGAGGATGGGCAACGAGTAATTGGCTATAAGCAAGCTTCATTTCAATCCAAAATTCAGCAGAAACTTGATTCGGGTTAATAGCATCATAGAGTTCAGCGACGATATTAGATACACTTTCGTCGTATTGGTTAATACGGTCACGGGTTGCTTGCTGTGATTCAACCCATAAGCGTTGTTCAAAACGTTCTGGGGCGCCACGGGTGATCCGTAAAAACCAGCGATAATTTTTATCAAAGCTACTCATAATTTGGTATGCTATTTTTTTAGCCCGCAGCATGATCAGTCCTTGTGCTTAGTATGCAAATGATATCAACGCTATAATGCGATAAATACGATAGTAAAAGCAGATAGACATTAGTCTAGGCTGGCAAGGTGATGTAACTGAGGTAGACTGCGCAAACACCCGACCAGTCATTTAGCAGTTGACATTTAGACGTCTATACGGCAAATTAAGCATATGAATAAAACAAATAACACTAACGACATGATTATTATTACCACCCTTATCAGGGCGGACGTTGGTTAGTGCATATTCACAAATCATCTGAAGCCCGCTAAATTAGCGGGCTTTTTTGTTTTCAGAGCAATATTTTTGGCGTATTTATTATGTCAGTTAAGGAACTAGGAGTTCATATGAAAGTTTTAAAGTTTGGTGGTTCATCACTCGCTGATGCAACGCGTTATCAGAACGTTGCAAAAATTGTAGCGAGCATTCACCAAACCGATGGCGCAGCAGTCGTGTTATCTGCACCTAAAGGCGTCACTAATGCACTTTCATTATTAACCGAACAAGCAGAGCAAGGTNTTGATTTTGGTGAGTTGCAAGCCAAGCTGTCAATGACCTTACATAGTATTGCTGACGAGATTGCTCAAGACATCCCTAAGTTTGATCATCAGGCTGTCAAACATGTTATTGANTCGACGCTTGATTATCTTGATAAACGTTTAAACGGTATTAAGCTACTTAANTGTGCACCAGATACTACCGCTGCTGAGCTAATGAGCTTGGGTGAATACATCTCGGTTAATTTGTTAAGCCATATTTTTCAAGCGCAAGGTGTGACCAATACGATCCTCGATCCGGTTAATTACATCATTGCTTCAGGACAGTATTTAGACGCCATTGCTGATGTATCAGCTTCCAAAGCTCGCTTTAGCGATGTCGATAATTCTGGCAAGACCTTATTGATTATGCCGGGTTTTGTTGCGGTTAATCCAGAAGGTGAAAAAGTGACCCTAGGGCGTAACGGTTCAGATTATTCTGCTGCCATCTTAGCTGCCTGTATTGATGCGTCAGTATGTGAAATTTGGACTGATGTGGATGGGGTCTATAATGCCGATCCAAATCAAGTCGAAGGTGCAGTCTTGATGGACAAGCTGACATACGAAGAAGCGATGGAGCTATCGTATTTTGGTGCTAAAGTCTTGCATCCAAAAACCATTGGTCCAATTGCACAGCATCATATTCCTTGTTTAATCAAAAACACCTTAAACCCGAGTGCACCTGGTACCTTAATCAGCTCTGAGAAAAGCGAAAAATGGACGAGTGTTAAAGGCATTTCAAATCTTGATGACATGGTGATGTTTAACATCGCAGGTCCAGGGATGAAAGGCATGGTCGGTATGGCGACACGTATTTTTGATTCGTTGGCCAATGCCTCCATCTCGATTACTTTAATTACGCAATCTTCATCAGAGTACAGCATTTCATTTTGTATTCATGCCAAAGACCAACANAAAGCNTTGGACGTGTTACATGATGAGTTTGCCTTAGAGTTGCATAACAACTTACTAGAGCCGATTGATGTGCGTGAAGACTTATCGATTGTCACTTTAGTCGGTGATGGCATGAAGCAATCACATGGCATGGCNGCGAAGTTTTTCCAAGCCTTAGCGCAAGCCCGTATTAATAACATCGCGATTGCTCAAGGCTCATCAGAACGTTCTATCTCAACNGTCATTGAAGCNAGTAAAGCCAAAAAAGCCATCAAAGTAGTGCATCAAAACTTTTTCTCTGAACAACAATGTATTGATGTGTTTTTGATTGGTTGTGGAACGGTGGGCGGTGAGTTACTGCGTCAAATCAACAAGCAACAACCTGTCCTCGCTGACAAGTCAATCCGTTTGCGTGTATATGGTATCGCGAACTCCAAACAAATTTTGTTTAACGACAATGGCATTGATTTATCTGATGATGCTCAGTGGCGCAGTGATTTAACAGCCAATGGTCAAGATTATGGTCTGAAAGAGCTACAAGCGTTTGTGGTGAAAAACAGCTTAACTAATCCGGTATTTGTGGATTGTACTAGCTCACAAAGTGTCGCAAGCCAATATGTTGATATTATCAACGCGGGTTTCCATATCGTGACACCAAACAAAAAAGCCAACACTGATAGCGCTGAATTTTACGCACAAATCAAAGCTGCTGCGCAAAGCAATAAACGCCAATATTTGTATGAAACCACCGTTGGTGCAGGTTTACCTGTGATTGATAATTTACAAAAACTGGTTACTGCCGGTGATCAACTGCATACCTTTGAAGGGATATTATCGGGTTCGTTGTCATATGTATTTGGCAAATTAGAAGAAGGGTTAAGTCTTTCTGAAGCCACCATCGTTGCTAAAAGTAACGGATTTACAGAGCCTGATCCGAGAGACGATCTCAGTGGAACCGATGTTGCGCGTAAACTTCTCATCATGGCACGTGAATCCGGTATGGATCTGGAGTTATCGGATATAGACATTGAATCTGTATTACCGTCAGGCTTTGATGATAGTGGTGATATTGATACGTTCATGGCCAATTTACCCAAAGCAGATGCTCATTACGTTGCCTTATCCGCCGCCGCGCAAGCCAAAGGCGAAGTACTGCGCTATGTCGGTCAAATTAATCAAGGTAAATGCAAGGTAGCCATTCAATCTTGTCCTGCGACGCATCCATTAGCAGCAGTGAAAGACGGTGAAAATGCCTTAGCGATTCATTCAGATTATTACAGCCCAATCCCGTTTGTTATTCGTGGTTACGGTGCAGGTGCAACGGTTACGGCTGCCGGTGTATTTGCCGATGTATTAAGAACCTTAGCGTGGACTCAAGAATTATGAAATTAACCGCATTTGCGCCTGCTTCTATAGGCAATGTTAGTGTTGGCTTTGATGTATTAGGCGCAGGTCTTTCGCCTATTGATGGCACCTTGTTAGGTGATAAAGTCTCGATTGAATCAGCAGATGAGTTTTCTTTAGAAAGCACTGGTCGGTTTGCTGATCGTCTACCACCAGGCATGGAAAACAACATTGTGTTTGCCTGTTATGAGTTTTTTAATACCGCATTGACATTTAAAGGTGTGGACTTAAAACCCTGTAAAATGGCACTCGACAAAGCTCTTCCGATAGGCAGTGGTTTAGGCTCCAGCGCCAGTTCCATTGTTGCTGCATTTTATGCGTTAAATGCCTTTTATGACTATCCATTTGAGAACAATGAGTTGTTATATATGATGGGTGAATGTGAAGGTGAGATCAGTGGTAGTGTCCATTATGACAATGTAGCACCGGCGTTATTCGGTGGCATGACATTGATGACGGGGCTACAAAATCCAATTTGTGAACAAGTCCCCGTATTTGAAAACTGGTACTGGGCAATGTGTTATTCTGGTATTAGTGTCTCAACGGCTGCTGCGCGTGAAATATTACCTAAGCAATTTGATATGGCGACAACGTTGGCGTTTGGTCGTCAATTGGCTAATTTCATTCATGCCAGCCATACTCAAAATGAAACACTTGCAGGCCAAGTATTTTTTGATGTACTGGCTGAAGAACATCGTCAGGTGTTATTACCGCACTTTGCGCACAGTCGTGAATTTGCAATGGCACAGGGTGCAATTGGTTTTGGGATCTCAGGATCAGGGCCAACGGTATTTGCGGCTTGCAAAACCCAAGAACAAGCACAAACGATTGCTGATTATTTAGCACAAGAATATATCCAAAATGAAGATGGCTTTGCCCACGTATGCAAAATAGATACGCAAGGCACACGGTTAGTCTAAATTACACAACATATTACAATTGAAATTGAAAGCGAAAGGAACAACCATGCATTTGGTGAATTTGAAAGACAGTACACAACAAGTGAGTTTTAAAGAAGCCGTCAAAACCGGTCTAGGCCGTCATCAAGGGCTGTTCTTTGTTGAAAGCATTGAGCCGTTAGCGGATCTAGATAGTGTATTAGCACTGCCGTTGGCTGAGCGCAGTAAAGTCGTTTTAGGGCATTTGATTGGCGATGAATTTTCTTCCCAGAAATTAGGTGAACTCATTGATAATGCGTTTACGTTTCCTGCGCCAGTAGTCCAGATCAGCGAACATATTCATACCTTAGAGCTGTTCCATGGCCCTACGTTAGCGTTTAAAGACTTTGGTGGCCGCTTTATGGCACAGTGTTTGACTGACATTTCTCAAGGTGCGCCTGTCACAATTTTAACCGCAACATCGGGTGATACGGGTGCTGCAGTAGCGCATGCATTCCACGGTATTGATAATATCAACGTGGTAATTTTATTTCCGAAAGGCAAAATTTCTCCTCTGCAAGAAAAACTTTTCACGACACTAGGTGGCAATATCCACACGGTTGCCGTGGATGGCGATTTTGACGCCTGTCAGGCGATTGTTAAAGATGCCTTCGAAGATGAGCAAATGCGTAATGAGTTACACTTAAACTCCGCTAACTCGATCAATATATCCCGCTTAGCGGCCCAAGTTTGCTATTACTTTGAAGCATTTGCACAGCTTGATGAAGCTGCACGTAAAGAGTTGGTCATTGCTGTACCGAGTGGTAATTTTGGAAACTTAACTGCTGGCTTAATTGCTAAGGCAATGGGCTTACCTATTAAGCGTTTTATTGCTGCAACGAATCTCAATGATACGGTACCAAGATACCTTGAAGAAGGTGAGTGGTCGCCTAAAGACACGATTGCCACGTTATCGAACGCTATGGATGTGAGTCGTCCTAATAACTGGCCACGCATTGAAGCGATGTTTGAAAAAGGGATTATTGATAAAAATATCCTAACGGGTATGGCGATTGATGAAGATTGCACGCAGATGGCAATGAAACAATTGCAAGCATTAGGCTACACCAGTGAGCCACATGCTGCGTTAGCATATCGTAGTTTATGCAAATCATTACAAGACGGAGAGACGGGGTTGTTTTTAGGTACGGCTCATCCGGCTAAATTTCGTGAGTCAGTAGAAAATATTTTGGGTGAACCCCTTGCTCTACCTCAACCTCTAGCGGATGTTGCAGGCAAAAACTCATATGCAGTAGAAAAACCCGCAGACTATGCCATAATTAAGCAACATATGTTTGATTTGCTTAAGAAATAAATCTTGAGCCGGTCAGGTTTTATTGCAAAATAGAGGTTCTATGACCAGTTGGGATACATTTTTACAAGACCAGCAGGACGCATTATATTATAAGGATATTCACAGTAAGCTAGCGACTAAGCGTGCCAGTGATGAACCTGTGTATCCTCCTGAAGAGCAGGTATTCAATGCATTGCGGCAATGTGCTCTAGAAAATGTCAAAGTGGTTATTTTGGGACAAGATCCTTATCACGGAGCAGGGCAAGCTCACGGCTTAAGTTTCTCTGTGCCTCATGGGGTTGCGGTTCCGCCATCACTTAAAAATATTTATAAAGAGTTAGCAAATAGCATTCCGGGGTTTATTACTCCGGAGCATGGCTGTCTAGAGCATTGGGCACAACAAGGTGTGTTGTTGTTGAATACAGTTTTAACTGTCACAAAAGGACAAGCCCACTCGCATGCTGATATAGGCTGGCAGACCTTCACTACTAAGGTTTTAGAGACAGTCGCGCAGTCACAACCTAATGTGGTATTCATGTTATGGGGTGCACATGCACAGAAATTTGCTAAGCAAATCCGTCAGATTGATTGCAAGCATCATTTGATCTTGAATGCACCACATCCTTCGCCATTATCAGCGCATCGCGGATTCTTTGGTTGTCATCATTTCCTGCATGGTAATGAATGGTTGGTCAAAAAAGGCTTATCGCCCATTGACTGGCAAGTGTAACTTACTCCACGACCATTCAAGGTAATAATGAAAAAAGGGTAGATACTGAAGTATCTACCCTTTTTAACTTAACCTTCGTCTGAAAAATCGTAATCGTAATCAAAATCGAGCGCATTGAGCTCTTTGCGCAAACGATTATCTTCCTTAATGGCCTCGATTTCCTGCCATTTACGTTTTTTGTTTTTACGTTTGGTTTTGTTTGAATGATGTTCACTTTCTAACATTATTGAATCTTCCATGAGAACCTCCGTGTATGATGTCGAATCTTNTGACATCCGAGTAATGTTACGGTCAATGTTACGATCAATGTAACGATTATTATAAGGGTAGTATTCAAATGACATGGGTAAATTTCCTTACGTGATTTACCCATATAACTTAAACACAATATAATAAAGTTTCATGACATTTCATTGACTAAATCATGACAGTTGCATGATGTATTCAGTATTTATTATTAATCGGCAATTTTCCAATAATTGAATAGATATTTTTGGTCTATAGAACTATAAAAAAGATATAAAATACTAAAATAACGACGATCCTTCGCCGTTTTAATGCTGTATATTAATTTTGTGTCTGCACTTATTATTGCTTTAGCGCTGCTCTAAACTGGTTAATTAATGCTTGTGTTGAATTGTCCATAGAGGCATGCATTTCGCCGCTATGAATCGCATCCAATACTTGATTACCTAATACTTTACCTAACTCAACACCCCATTGGTCGAAGCTATTAACTCCCCATACCACGCCTTGTACAAAGACTTTATGTTCATACAGTGCCACCATAGCCCCTAATGTAAATGGGTCAAGTTGGTCAAAGGTAATGGTGTTCGACGGTTTATTACCAGGCATGACTTTATGCGCTGCTAATGTATCTTTTTCAGCATCAGTCAATGAATCGGGTAATTCAGCACGGCATTCTTCAAAGGTTTTACCTTGCATTAACGCTTGGGATTGCCCAAAACAATTAGAAGCTAACATCGCATGGTGCGCGTCGTTTTGGTTAGGCACATTCAACGGCATGATAAAATCAGCCGGGATGATTGTATCGCCTTGGTGGATTAACTGATGGAAAGAATGCTGACCATTAGTGCCTTCTGAACCAAAGATTATCGGGCCTGTCGCGTAATCTACCGCGCTACCATCTGCAACATTGCGCTTACCATTAGATTCCATATCAAGTTGCTGTACGTAAGCAGGGAAGCCTCGTAGGTAATGATAATAAGGGAGAAGCACATGACTCTGCGCATCTTGGAAATTACGATACCACACGCCGAGCATGCCGAGGATCACAGGTAAGTTTTGCGCTAAAGGGGTCTCTTGAAAATGCGTGTCCATAGCATAAGCGCCTTTTAGTAAGGCTTCAAAATTTGCATACCCTATCGCTAAAGCTATCGGCATACCAATTGCTGACCATAACGAATAACGTCCTCCAACCCAATCATCCATTGGAAAAACTAATTCTGGATTCATACCAAATTCAACCGCCGCAGGAACATTCGATGAAATCGCCGCAAAATGCTGAGCAACCGCTTCAGCTGGTGCGCCTGTGCCTAAGAACCATGCTTTGGCTGTGAGGGTATTTTGTTTCGTTTCTTGAGTGCCAAATGACTTAGACGACATCAATACCAGAGTAGTTTCAGGATCACGCTCAGCAAGCACATCTTGAATATGACAACCATCGACATTCGCAACGAAATGCACATTGAGGTTATGTTGATGATAAGGTTTTAACGCCTCTGTCATGATTTTTGGACCTAAAAATGACCCACCAATTCCTATGCTGACCACATCAGTAATTTTTTTACCAGTGTAACCAGTGTGGACGCCATCATGCAGCGCTTCTGTGAAGGCTTTCACTTTAGCGCGTGTAGCTTGAACTTGCGGGAGTACGTCTTGACCTTCCACAATGATAGGGGTGGAACCAAAATTACGCAGAGCAATGTGCAGCACAGCGCGATTTTCAGTGTAATTAATGGGTTTTCCGGCAAACATAGCGGCACGTGCATCTTCGACACCAACTGTTTCGGCTAACGTTAAAAGCTGTTCAAAAATTGCAGGGGTAATTGTATTTTTGGAAAAATCGACATTGATCCCACACGCTGATTGATTAAATGTTTGCGCTCGCGTTGGATCTTGTGCAAACCAATCGCGCATNTGCTCATGTTGATGAGCTTGTGCTAGGTTTGCTAATTTTTTCCAAGGTGCACTATTTGAAATACTCATTTAATGTGATGTCCTTTATCATTCGTGTTGTGTAAATTACAGTNTAGCTTGNAACAATGCTTCAAGTTTAATTTGATCAACGGTGAAGTTACGAATGCCCTCTGCGAGCTTTTCAGTTGCCATCGCATCTTCATTCATGTCCCAACGGTATTCACTTTCGCTTAGGGCTGCAGGAGGTGGGGTGGTTGCCCCTTTATCTTGTAACTTAACCATCAACTCACCTTGAGTATTGGCTAATTCTTCTAATAATGCAGGGGCAATGGTTAAACGGTCACAACCGGCAAGTTCAATGATCTCATCAGTGTTACGGAAGCTTGCACCCATCACAACAGTTTTGTAGCCATGCGCTTTGTAGTAATCATAAATTTTAGAAACTGACTGTACACCTGGATCCTCTGCACCTGGAAAACTATCTTTGCCCGTTGATTTTTTGTACCAATCTAAAATACGACCCACGAATGGTGAAATTAAGAAGACATTTGCTTCTGCACAAGCACGTGCTTGAGCAAAGGAAAATAATAACGTCAAGTTACATTGAATGCCTTGTTGTTCTAATTCTTCAGCGGCTTTAATGCCTTCCCATGTCGATGCCATTTTAATCAATATACGGTCTTTACTGATCCCTTCGTCAGCATACATGGCAATGAGCTTTTGTGCTTTAGCAACGGTCGCTTCAGTATCAAACGATAAACG
>JGI26082J51739_10002703_pt1 | contig 10728 bp, 12 predicted proteins | sample SaaInl5LU_22_DNA_FD_51739 | JGI IMG/M metagenome (IMG submission 51739)
ATTTGAGAAATATCAATAACAATCTCTTTATCAAAAATAGCTTCTTTATCTGAAAATAGATTATTCCAATGCTTTTGAGCTAGGGCTAGGTCATCGACTGAGAGAGGTGAGTGTTCTTTTACATAGTCCATAGTTGTTGAATCAGTGGCGATTAAGCCAACCTTAGCACCGGCCTCAATAGCCATATTACATATCGTCATTCTAGCTTCCATGGATATGCTTTCAATATAAGACCCAGAGAATTCAATAGCATGACCATTACCACCCGCTGTTCCAATTTCACCTATTAAAAATAAAACTATATCTTTAGACGAAACCCCTCTTTGAGGCGTCCCTTCAAAAATTACTTTCATGTTTAAAAGTTTGGAAACTTTTAATGTTTGCGTAGCAAGAACATGCTCTACTTCTGAAGTTCCAATGCCCATTGCAAGACACCCAAATGCACCATGAGTAGAGGTATGAGAATCCCCACAAACTATTGTCATGCCCGGTAATGTGTAACCAAGTTCCGGACCAATTACATGAACGATTCCTTGATTAGCAGAGGTTATATCAAATTGTTTAATTCCAAATTTATTACAGTTCTTATCAAGCTCTACTACCTGAATTTTTGAGATATCATCACTAATATTTTCTACTGTAAAAGAATCCCCTCTTTCAGTGGGAACATTATGGTCTGGCGTTGCAATATTTGCTCCAAGTCTCCAAGGCAAAAGACCTTTCTTTGACAGTCCTTCAAAAGCTTGAGGAGAAGTCACTTCATGAAGATATTGCCTGTCTATGTAAATTAAAGATTCGCCTGAATCAAGAGTTTTTATATGGTGCTCATTCCAAAGCTTGTCATATAAAGTATTAGGCATGTTACTTTTTGAAAGGTAATTTTTGATCAACCTCACCACATTGAGCTCTATTTCTCAAAAGGTGATCTATAACAACTAAATTTGCCATAGCNTCTGCTATAGGCACTGCTCTTATTCCAACACATGGATCATGCCTACCGGTTACTTCTATATCNACNTCATTTCCATCGGCATCAATGCTTTTACCGGTNTTTTTTATACTAGATGTGGGTTTAATGATGAAATCTATATTAATATCNTCACCATTAGAAATTCCACCTAATATCCCCCCAGCATTGTTAGAGGTAAAGCCATCTTCTCTCATTTCATCTCTAACCTCAGAACCTTTAGAAGCCAAAATATCATCNGTATTCCCAATCGAAACTGATTTAACTGCATTAATACTCATCATAGCTTTGGCTAGATCTGCATCTAACTTATCAAAAACTGGAGCCCCTAAACCNACTGGGCAGTTTTCAATAGTTACTCCAAGTTTTGCACCAACAGAATTACCTTCNGCAATTAAATCACTAAATAAATTATCAAGATCNGTAAGNTTCGAACTATCAGCAAAGAAATATTTATTAGTCCCNCTTTCTTTNTGNTTAATAGCATCGGCTTTAATAGCGCCTATTTGGCTTACGTAACTTGTAGTTTTTACACCGANAGTTTCAAGATATTTCTTTGCAATTGCCCCGGCAGCTACCCTCATAGCAGTTTCCCTTGCGCTTGATCTCCCTCCACCCCTGTAATCTCTATGACCATATTTAGCCTGGTAGGTAATATCTGCATGATTTGGTCTGAAAACGTCTTTTATATTTGAAGTAGTCTTTAGACCTTTGGTCTTGATTGTAAATGATTAGACTAATTGGTGTTCCAGTAGTCTTCCCCTCAAAGACTCCTGAAAGGATTTCAACTAAATCATCTTCTTTTCTTTGAGTTGTTACGTCTGATTGACCGGGTTTTCTTCTGTTTAATTCATGTTGAATATCAGATTCATTGAGTTCAATATTAGGAGGGCATCCATCAATAATGCAGCCCAAAGCCTTCCCATGACTCTCGCCATAGGTCGTAACTTTAAATAATTCTCCAAATGTATTGCCTGACATGGCAATAATTATAGTCCAAAAAGGTTTTAAAACCTTAACTTTATAGCTTTGTTATCAATTAAAAGTTATTTGATTCAACAGCAAATAATTCTTGGAAGTCTGTTACCGAAGTATTTTCTAATTCCTCTTGGTTGGTGCAAAGACTATAGATTTTGTTGCTCTTGGTGGCATCGTAGGTAATTTGTAGATTTTTTAAGAACTTTTGTTCAAGAACAGGAATGCCTTCCTCTCTTCTTCTCATATGTCCAATTGGATATTCAACCTCAATAGCATCTGTTGAAGAACCATCTTTGAAATGAATTTGTATTTTATTGGCAATAGATCTTTTATCTGCCTCATGATATTCGGTTGAATATCTTGAATCTTCAGAAATAACCATTTTTTCTCTTAAAGCATCCACTCTAGGGTCTGACGCAACATCATCCTCATAATCTTCAGCAANTAAGTCTCCTTTTAAAAGACCAATAGCAACCATATATTGAAGACAATGATCTCTATCCGCTGGGTTATTTAAATCACCAACCTTAGAGATAATTCTNATAGCAGATTCATGAGTAGTAATGTTGACTGANTCAATATCATCAAGCCTATCCTTAACCTCAGGATGGAGTGTGACAGCAGCCTCAACAGCAGTTTGAGCATGAAATTCTGCAGGAAAACTAATCTTAAATAGAATATTTTCCATTACATAAGATCCAAAAGGTTGAGGTAGAGATAGTTTCTCGCTGTTAAATAGCACATCCTCAAACCCCCAAACAGGAGCAGACAAAACACCTGGATAACCCATTTCTCCAGAAAGAGTAATCATTGAAAGCCTCACAGCTCTAGAAGTAGCATCTCCAGCAGCCCAGCTTTTTCTTGATCCCGCATTGGGAGCATGTCTGTAAGTTCTTAAACTTTGGCCATCAACCCATGCATGACTAACGGCATCCATAATCTGATCTTTACTACCACCCATAAGCTTGGTAACCAAAGCCGTGGATGCAACTTTTACTAATACAACATGATCAAGACCAACTTTATTAAAGCTATTTTTAAGAGCTAAAATACCCTGTATCTCATGAGCCATAATCATAGATTCTAGAACAAGTCGCATTTTGAGAGGTTCTTTTCCTTCAGAAATATTTTTTTGTGAAATAAAATCTGCGATGGATAAAATAGCGCCTAAGTTATCAGAGGGGTGACCCCACTCAGCAGCAAGCCAAGTATCGTTATAATCAAGCCATCTAATAATACAACCAATATCGAACGCACCTTTTATTGGATCAAGTTTAAAGTTTGTTCCTGGAACTCTAACGCCAAAAGGAACAGAAGATCCTTCTACGACTGGTCCAAGCATTTTGGTACATGCTGGAAATTTGAGAGCTAATAGCCCGCAGCCAACTGTATCTATCAAACAATTTCTTGCAGTGTCTAATGCAAGATCAGATTTAATATCAAAATTAACTACATAGTCTGCGATTTCTTTGATTACAGAGTCGTAATCAGGCCTAACGTTTAGATCAACATTTGAAGACATTTTAAGATCTATCTTCTAAATCAACCCAATCAGAACTTTCAACACCAATATAATCTGCACTTGGTCTGATAATTCTATTATTTGCTCTTTGCTCCATACAGTGAGCAGTCCATCCTGATACTCTAGACATTACAAAAATTGGTGTGAATAGTTTTGTTGGAATTCCCATATAGAAATATGCAGGAGCATGGAAAAAGTCTGCATTTGCGAACATTTTTTTCTCATCAGCCATAACTTTTTCAACCTCTTCTGCTACTTGGTAAAGATCATCATTGTCATGAAGCAAGGAAAGTTCCTTAGCAAACTCTTTAATAACTGCATTTCTTGGATCACGAATTGAGTAAACCGCATGACCAAATCCCATAATTTTTTCTTTATTCGCTAACATGGATAGAATTTTTTCTTTGGCTTCGTCTCTTGAAGTCCAATTCTCAATAAGCTCCATAGCTTTTTCATTAGCTCCTCCATGCAGAGGCCCTCTTAATGAACCAATAGCAGCAACCACGCATGAGTGAATATCTGACATTGTTGATGCACAAACTCTTCCAGTAAATGTTGATGCGTTAAATTCATGTTCTGCATACAGAACAAGAGATACATCCATTACCTTTCTATGAAGGTCACTGGGTGTTTTTCCATGAAGGATGTGAAGAAAATGACCAGCCATAGTATCTTCATCATTTACTAAATCAATATCAACTCCCTCATGAGAGAATTTATACCAATAGGTAACAATAGATGGCATCGTTGCGATCATTCTGTTAATTGAATTTAGTTGATTTGAGAAATCTCCTTCAGGCTCTAAATTACCAAGCATTGAAGTTCCAGTTCTCATTACATCCATTGGATGAGCATTAGCAGGTATTTTTTGTAAGACCTCTTTTAGAGCTTGAGGAAGGTCTCTTTGTGTTTTTAAAGATTCTTTATAATCTTTAAGTTCACTTGTATTAGGTAACTTACTATATAAAAGAAGATAGGCAACCTCTTCAAAAGTAGCTTTTTCAGCAAGGGTTTCAATTTTATGACCCCTATAAGCTAAACCTTCTATTTGGCCAACTGTTGAAAGTGAAGTTTCTCCTGCTACCTGACCTCTTAGACCAGCTCCTTCAAGTTTTTTTACCATTTTTTTTCCTCTACTAGTTTTTAATCTTCAAATAGACTATCTAATTTTTTTTCGTAACTGTGATAGTTTAAGTATTCGTATAACTCTTCTCGGGTCTGCATTATATCCAAGAGACCTTCTTGTGTCCCTTCTTTGGCTAGAGAAATGTAAATTTTTTCCGCAGCTTTGCTCATTGCCCTAAATGCAGTTAGTGGATATAAAATCATATCTACATTGACTTCTTCTAATTGTTCTTTTGTAAATAATGGAGTTTTACCAAATTCAGTAATGTTTGCAAGCAGTGGCACATCTAAGGCATTTTTAAATTCTTTATACTCATCAAGTGATGTNACAGCCTCCAAGAAAATGCCATCAGCNCCCTGCTCAATATAACTTGAAGCTCTTTCTATTGCCCCACTCATTCCCTCTGAAGCTAGTGCATCGGTCCTTGCCATGATAAAAAATGATTCGTCATGTCTGCCATCAACAGCTGCCTTAATCCTGTCCTGCATCTCACTAGAGCTTACCAAAGACTTATTAGGTCTATGCCCACATCTTTTTTGTGATACTTGGTCTTCCATATGCACGGCTCCACACCCAGCATTGATCATTTCTTTTATAGTTCTTGAAATATTAAAAGCTCCTCCCCAACCAGTATCGATATCTACAAGCAAAGGAAGTGATGTTGAATTNGATATTCTTTTAACGTCAATTANGACATCATCCATGGATGTTATTCCTAGNTCAGGCATTCCATATGANGCTGCNGCTACTCCTCCGCCNGAAAGGTANANAGCTTTATGTCCTGCTTTTTCAGCTAAGATTGCAGAATAAGCATTTATAGTCCCTGGTATTACTAACGGGGAATCTGATTTTAATGCTTCTCTAAATTTTGTGCCTGCTGTCATAGTTGTGGGATTATAAGTCAAGAAGATGCCTGTTCCCAAATTTATAGCTAGCTATAAAATTTTACGCCTCTAATAATCCTATCTTTATTATTCTTCCGTCTCCATCTATTGGTATCTCTTAAACTGTATACACAGCCACAATACTCTTGCTGATAGAACTCTTCTCTCTTGGAAATCTCAACCATTCTTGAAGAACCGCCCTGCTTCCTCCAGTTAAAGTCCCAGTAAGATACGTCTTCATATCTTTTAGCTGCACGAAGGCCAGAAGAGTTAATTTGCTCCATATCCTTCCACCTAGAAATACCTAAAGTTGTTGCATATACTCCGAAACCATTTTCTTGAGCAAATAATGCAGATCTTTCGAACCTCATATCAAAACACTGAGTGCATCTTTTTCCTCTTTCAGGCTCATCCTCTAAACCTTTGATTCTTTCAAACCAATTGTCTTTGTCATAATCACCGTCAATGCATTCAAAACCTAACTTATCGCAAAATCTTTTATTTTCATTCTTTCTAATTTCGTATTCTTCAATTGGATGAATATTTGGATTATAAAAATATACGGTAGTTTTTATATTTGATGCAGCCAAGGCTTCCATAATTTCACCAGCACATGGAGCACAACAGCTATGAAGGAGAAGATTAGAGTTTTCCTTTGGCATGCTTAAAACAGGCCTAGAAAAATTATCTAATTTTAAATGGTCACTCATTCTTGAAATAATGAATTTGATAAGAGACCTTTTTCAAGATCATCATAATTATGAAAGGATTGTATATTTGGGTGTGCATCTGAAATTTTTTCAGGAGCATTAATAAAAAAACCTTTTTCAGCTACTTCGAACATTTGAAGATCATTGTAAGAGTCTCCGGCAGCTAAGCATCTATATCCTATGGATTGAAAGCTCTCTATGGCCTGTTTTTTTGCTTTATTGTTACGAAGTTTATATGAAATAACCTCATCTTGAACAACTTCTAAGTTATGACATAGAAGTAATGGGAATCCCATTTTTTTCATTAATGGTTGAGCGATTTCATGGAAAGTATCTGAAAGAATTACAACTTGAAAGTTTTCTCTAACATTTGCTAAAAAAGATTCAGCCCCAGGCAGTAGCTCTAATTCATTAGCTGCGTTTTGAATATCTGAAAGCTTAATGCCATGTGTCTTCATAACGCCAAGCCTAAAATCCATGAGGTTTCCATAGTCTGGAATATCTCTAGTCGTTTTATTAAATTCCTCTATGCCTGTATTGGTCGCTACTTTTTCCCATATCTCCGGTGTTAAAGTGCCTTCCATGTCGAAACAAACTATTTCCATTTTGTATGCCTATAGGTTACGTGTTTTTAATTCCATAAGGCACATGGCCTGATGCTGTAGTATTTTGTGTATCTATAATATGTTTTTTTTGGTCATCAAAAAAGATATCTGCTTGAAAAGATTTAAGAAAATCTTTTTTTGACATGCCGCCTAAAAATAGAGACTCATCAATCCTTACTCCCCATTCTCTTAGTGTCTTAATGACTCTCTTATCAGATGGGGCCGATCTTGCTGTAACTAGAGCGGTCCTAATTGGGCAATCATTAATATCAAAATCATTTTGGATATCATTAAGTTCAACAAGAAAGGATTTAAATGGCCCTTCTTTTAATGCAGTTGTTGCAGTTACTTCATTCTCAATAAATGCTTCTAAGCCCTCTTCATGAAACACTTTTTCCGAATCATCTGAGAAAATTACTGCATCTCCATCAAATGCTATCTTTAGCTGACCATCTTCTGAAAGAAAATTATTATCATTATCCCTTGAGATAATTGTTGCAGCAGCAACATTGCTTTTGATTGCTAATTTCACATCTTCCATGCTGCTTGATAAAAAAAGATGAACACCAAAATCTTTAACATACCTATGAGGGCTTTCGCCACCACAAAAAGCAGCTCTACTAATATCCAACCCATGAGCCTCAATTGAGTTTCTTATTCTTAATCCAGTATCAGATGTATTTCTTGATAAGAGGATGACCTCAATTCTCTGACGATCTTCATATAGAGAATTAATATCTAATATTTTTTTAACTAGATTAAATGCCTCTCCTGGATCAAGAGTCTTATCTTCATTAGCTATTTGATAATCGCGATAGGAGTCAAGCCCATCTTTTTCATAAATATCATGACTTTCATCAAGATTAAATAAAGCTCTTGACGAAATTCCTATTATTAATTTTCTATTTTCTTCCATTTAAAAGTTGATATAAATATAGATTCTGCATTATACTGTATATATATTCAGTATTAATAAAACTATTATGAAAGACATAACATCTCAGCAAAATAAGGTACTTAACTGTATCCAAGTATACATAAAGAAAACTGGTTTTCCGCCAACAAGAGCAGATATATGCCAAGAATTGGGTTTTAAATCACCAAATTCAGCTGAAACACATCTTAGAGCATTAGAGAAGAAAGGCTTTATCTCAATTGAAAGTGGAACATCTAGAGGTATTTCTATTATTAACCCAGAAATTGAACATGATGGTAATGATTACCCAATTATTGGGTTAGTTGCAGCTGGGTCACCTACTCTTGCAACTGAGAACGTAGAAAAGGTTTTTAATTGCCCTCAAGGTTTTTTTGGCTCAAATTTTGATTACTTTCTTCGTGTCAGAGGTCTTAGTATGAAAGATGCTGGAATTATGGAAGATGATCTAATTGCAGTGAAAAAAACACAAGACATTAAAAATGGCGATATTGTTATTGCTAGAATTGATGACGAAGTTACTGTTAAATACTTTCATAGACACTCGCCAAAAATAGTTCATCTTCAACCGGCAAATGAAGACTTTAGTAACATTGAAATTGATTTAGAACATACAGAACTATTTATCGAAGGAAAAAGCGTAGGCCTAATTAGAGAAAACTAGTGAAGAATTACAGGTTTTTTAGATAACCTTTCTTTTTGACCATCAAAAAATTCATCAAAATCACTAACATTTCCGCTAACACTTTCTATACCAGCTCTTATCATTTCCTTTGCAACAGATAATTCTTGACCTTGAAGAAATTCTTTAGATTCAGATGAAAAATCAATTTTTACAATTGGATTTTCATGATCATCAGATCTTCTAAGTACTATACTTCCATCTGGTAATTGAGCTAATTCTAGGTAATTCGACATATATTTTCCTCTTATATCAAGCTTAGCATTCCTCGAGGGTTTTGCGAAGCATGATAATAAATTCTTTATACCTATCTAATAACAAATTAAGTTTTTTCAAGTTGAGCGTTTCATTTGAAACTATTATTGACTCATTTATGGGCTCATGAAGTGCTTTTTTAATTAAAACTAACATATTAAAAATGCCGTCTGCATCAAATTCTTTCTTAATGATGTTTTTAGTAGAATGATTCTGCGAGAGCTCCTTCCATTTATTTATATAGTCATAAGAGCTGAATTGAGAGTTCTCAAATTCAGAATTTGAGGCAATACTGATTGCAAGAGAATCAAGACTTTGTTCAACCGAAAGGATAAATAAATACTTATCAAAATCTTCCTCAGAAGAGTTATTCAAAGAAAGTTTAGATAGTAAACCTTCGGAAATATCTAAATATAAATTAACTAGCTCTTTTGAATCCACTAACTTTTAAGGTTTTGAGCCCATTCACCATTATTATAAATAGCAGTCCATTTTGTTTTTTTGCCATCCTTTTCCGAGGCTAAATAATGAACATCTTCTGATTTGTTATATCTAATAACATAAGCATTCCCATCTCTGTCTTTTTCTGGGGCTGACATTAAATATGCGTGTTTATCTTTTTCAGGTAAAAACCTACATGCTTCATTTATTTCATTTGTTAGGTGATTTATTTCAGATACTTTAGGAGCTCTAGTCTCTCTATTTTTTGGATATTTACTTGCAGCTAAGAAAAGACCTTTCATGCTATCTCTTAGTAAGTAATGATCTCGCATTTAATGCAAGCAAGATCAGGCATAGAAATTGGTTCCATTGTTAGAGGTTTTGGTTCTCCATTTCTTTGAAGTGCTCTTGTTGTCCCACAGTTATCGTTAAGGCATCCAAAATACTTACCAAACCTTCCAGTTTTAAGCTGCATTTCAGAACCACATTTGTGACATTCTAATACTGGTCCGTCATAGCCTTTAATCTTAAATAATCCATCTTCAACTTCATAACCATCGCAGTCAGGGCTTTTAGCGCAGACATGCAATTTTCTATGCTCATCTATCAGATAATTGTCCATACTGGTTTCACACTGGCTACACCTTTTCTTAATCAGTAAATTTTCAGCTTCCTCTTTATCATCTACACTAATAGCTTCATCGCCAGAAATAAGGTTGACAGTTTTTTTACACTTATCATCGCCCTCATTGTCATAACCTGAACAACCCAAAAAAACTCCATTTGAGGAATTTCTAATTACCATTTTATTTTTTGAGCAATCTGGACAGATAATATCTGTAGCAGTTGGCTTATTAGTTCTCATACCCCCATCATCAATTGATGCCGATGCTAAGTCATCTTGGAAAGCTTTATAGAAGTCATCCAAAACATTTTTCCAATTTAAATTTCCGCTTGCAACCTGGTCTAAATTATTTTCAAGATTGGCAGTAAAATCATAATTCATAATGTCATCAAAGCTTTCAATTAACCTTTCTGTAACAATGTGGCCAATTTTTTTCACAAAGAATCTTCTATTTTGAATTTCTACATACCCTCTATCTTGGATTGTAGAAATAATATTTGCATAAGTTGATGGCCTGCCGATTCCTTTTTTTTCAAGCTCTTTAACCAAAGCTGCTTCAGAAAATCTTGCAGGTGGCTTTGTAAATTTCTGATCAAGGTTTAGTTCTTCCAGAACCAGATCCTCGCCCTCATGCATTACAGGCAAAATATCATCCTCGGCATCAGTATTATTTTTTGATACCTTGGTGTAACCATCGAATACAACCTCTCTGCCTTTAGCTGAAAAATAATAGTCTCCCACAGCAACTTTTACTGAGGTTGATAAATATTCAGCATCGGGCATTTGACAAGAGATATATTGTTGCCAAATCAAACCATAAAGCCTTCTTTCTTCTTCAGTTGACCCTATAAGATCATCTGGATGCATAAATGCATTTGTAGGTCTTATTGCCTCATGGGCCTCTTGAGCATTTTCTGTACTTGAGTAAATTCTTGGAGCATTTGTAAGATAGTTCTCTCCTAATTTATCATTTATATAATTTCTTGCATCTTGGATAGA
>JGI26082J51739_10002714_pt1 | contig 10702 bp, 10 predicted proteins | sample SaaInl5LU_22_DNA_FD_51739 | JGI IMG/M metagenome (IMG submission 51739)
TGGTGTCTTTCACATCGAAGTATCGCCCGCGCCCTCGTAAAACCACGCTATGCCAAGGCTGATATTCCTCAATTTCATAAACGAGTCGGAGTGATCCTGGGCCCACAGCACAGGCGAGATCAAATTGGCTTCCAAGCCCCACAGGCCCATCAGTGATTTTTAGCGCGTGGGTCGCTGTGGCGTCCCATTCTTTGGCGTTTCTGAAATCGGCGACGTAGCGGAAGCACTGTTCTACCGATCGAGGTACAACAATTTCTTCGTGAAGGGTAATCATTTGCCATGACCAATGTCGTTAGTGTCTTATGGTTACGGCTTAAGGTCGGGCTTAGTTCACTCCACGCCCCACATTGACGCTCTTAGAGAGTGGTTCATTAGTCGTCCTTCCAGACCGTTCGCAACGGTTCACCAAAGTCGTCATAAATCACTTTTTTTCGTGGACGTCGATTTCGTGTTAGCGAAGGCTGGGGTTTGCCGCGTTTGGCTTGTTGGCGTTCGTCGAGTGCAGCTACAACGTCGTCCAGTGGCGTACGCGTCGCTCTAGGTTCAGTNAATAGGGGTGCTTGGAGGGGGCCTTTTCGCTGCTCAAGTGCGGTTTCGCCTTGAGCGACGGCACTAATCTCGCCTCCTGATTCCAAGAAAGCGTCAATGTCACGATCGATATGCGCGCGTAAATCTGATTTCGAAGGTGGTTTGTGAAATAGTTTCTTGCTCATGGCTTACAGTATACAAAGGTCACTGTGCTTTATGTGAATTGCTTGGTTAATAGTCATGACTAATCGCTCCATTGCGGGTTAATTTTTGTTTTAATACGTTGAATTCCTGTGAGCACCGATCATGTTCCTGTTTTTTGTCACTTTGCTTACCGTCGCGGCGATTGGGCTATTCTTTTGGTTGCACGGAGACGATCTATCTCCTTTCGATAAAGGCTATCCAAAACCTATTGCAGGCACTGTGCCGAGCAAGGGCGTTGGCTCGGTCGTTCAATCGGTAGCGGGCTTTACCGGCGCTACAGCAGGTCTAAAACCAGGTCGGGCGCGTCTGACGATGTTACGACAAGCACTCGATGGGATCTCTGAGACGAAGCGCTTCGATGTGAGCTTCAAGAAGAGCGCGGCAGGTGAACCGCAGGGAGAATGGGTGTTGAGTGCCAATGGCGACCCTGATCGCCGCCTACTGTATGTCCACGGCGGTGGCTTTGTGGCGGGGAGCCCAAAAAGCCATCGCGTTATTACCAGTGCGCTGGCTGAATTAACGGGAATGGCCGTCTTCTCGCTCGACTACCGTTTGGTGCCGGAACATAGTCGGCTCGCCGGTCTCGATGATACGGAGCATGCTTTTACATGGTTGACCGAAAATGGGCCACAAGGACCTGGAGTTAGTCGATTTATGGCAGTTGCAGGCGATTCAGCGGGAGGCAACCTCATCTTAGCAGCGGTTCAGCGGCTGAGAGACAAAGGACTAAAAAACGCCGATGCGATCGTCGGCATCTGCCCTTCGACTGACGTTACGATGCGCTCACCCTCACTTCGCGCTAATCTGACATCGGACCTGATGCTGGGAGGGGGATTAGCCCCTTTACTCCGAATGCCTGCGCCACTGCGCCACGCTATGATTGCGCTAACAAGTAAACGCTCGCCGGCCTCGCCAGAGTTATCACCGCTGAGAGGTGATTTAACGGATCTACCACCGATACTGTTGCAAGTCAGTTTGACCGAAATGCTACTCGACGACTCCGCTCGTTATTTTCACCGCGCCAAATCCCTGGGTGCCGACGTGTCCCTCCATACCTACGATAATATGGTCCATGTCTGGCACATGTTTTATCCTGAGCTTTCAGAAGCAAAACTGGCGCTAGAGGGCGTCGCGAATTTTTTGCGAGCGGTGGAGGAGGGAGGAGAGTGTGGGGCCTTCAACGCCGGCGAAGTGCGAAATCCCGCTGGAGCTAGCGCAGCATGAAGGCCATACGATCAATACTGGTATTCTTGTGGATGACAGTGTCGGTAATCCCCGTCGCCATTTTTTTAATCGTTTTCTCCGTGTTGTTCAGTGGCGACAGATTGTGGTGGTGGTTCGCCCAGCCTTGGCTTCGTGGTGCCGTGGCTGCGGCCAAATACATAGGCGGCGTTCAGTACCGGGTTCACGGGTTGTCTAATTTACCTGACCAGCGCGACAGCCAGCACATTATCTTGTGNCCCAAACACCAATCTACCTGGGAGACTTTTTTCTTTCCTAGCATGATGCCGCACCCGCTAGCCTATGTTTTTAAACGTGAGCTGCTTTACATTCCATTTTTTGGGTGGGCACTGGCGCGACTTCAAATGGTTCATATTGATCGCAGCGCGCGAGGCGAAGCGTGGAATAAAGTAGCCCGTCTGGGCTCCGAGCTCATGGACAAGGGCAAGTGGGTAATTATGTTCCCTGAGGGCACGCGAACCGTGCGAGGGGGCAAAGGCGACTACAAAACGGGCGCTGCTCGGCTCGCTATTGCGACAGATGCGCACATTATTCCTATTGCTGTTTCGTCAGCTCGTTGTTGGCCACGCCGAACATTCCGCTTTATTCCAGGCGTTATCGATGTCTCGATAGGGCCACCGATTATACCGCTCGCTGATGAGTCGGCGGTTGAACTCATGGGGCGTGTAGAGGCGTGGATTGAAGCTGAGATGCGCCAGATCGATCCCGAGGCATACCCTACGATCGCGGCGTCACAAAGGGGTGCGCTCGGGGACACCACCCCCAGCGACGACGCAACGTCATTAAACGATCCTGATCATCATTTTTAATTAATAATTGGAGATTCACCATGACTATTCAAACGCGTCTGGTCGATTATGCACACGGGGACATCACGCTTCAGGCCGAAGTGGCTTGGGATGATTGTCTTGGTCCTCGGCCTGCCGTATTGGTCGCACACACATGGGCTGGTCGGACGGAATTTGAGGGTAGTAAGGCGCGGATGCTGGCTGAATTAGGCTACGTGGGTTTTGCGGTGGATATGTATGGCAAAGGCTTAATTGGTAACGGTCCGGAAGAGTGCACGGCTCTCATGACGCCGCTAGCGTCTAATCGCAGTTTACTCCAAGCGCGAATGGATGCAGCCGTTGACGCAGCGCGTGCGCTACCCGAAGCAGTTGATCAGCCGTTAGCCGCGATTGGCTTCTGTTTCGGTGGTTTGTGTGTTCTTGATCTCGCACGCTCCCGCGACGACATTGCCGGTGTTGTATCCTTTCACGGTTTGTTGCACGCAGCGGACAATATCCCAGACCCAAAGATCAGTGCAAAAGTGATGGTGCTACACGGATACGATGACCCTATGGTCGACCCTAGCGCGATGCGCACGTTTTGCGATGAGATGACTGCGGCTGGTTGTGATTGGCAGCTCCATGCCTATGGCCAAACCCAGCATGCTTTTACTAATCCGGCTGCGAATAATCCTGAGGCTGGCACCATGTATAGTGCGATAGCATCAGATCGGGCTTTTGCCAATATGCGTGCGTTTTTAGAAGAGGTGACTCACTGATGGGCTTCTATAGCAACTATGTCGTACCACGATTCGTCACCTGCGCCTGTGGTTCTAAGCCCATTGTGCGCCAGCGGCAAAAGGTTGTCCCCAAAGCGCGCGGTAAAATCTTAGAGATTGGTCTTGGCGCTGGGCACAATGTTCCTCACTATGATCACACGGTNGTAGATNGCGTCATTGGCATCGACCCCTGNGAGACATCATGGCAGCTTGCACAAGAGCGCGTAAATGCTGTCCCATTCGACGTGGAGTTTCTTGCAGGAAGTGCAGAGGACATTCCTCTTGATGATAACAGCGTCGACTCAGTGTTACTGACATTTGCGTTATGCACTATCCCGGATCCTCTCGCCGCATTGTCCGAGGCAAAGCGCGTTATGCGTCCCGGTGGAGAGCTCGTGTTTTGCGAGCATGCACAGGCGCCCGACGAGTCCGTGCAGCGCTGGCAGGCCAGAATAAATCCGCTGTGGAAGCGATTGGCAGGAGGTTGTAATCTCAATCGCGATATCGTCGGGTTAATCCGCACTGCAGGCTTCGATATCAATGAATTGGAGCAAATGTATTTACCGAATACCCCGCGAATTGCTGGCTTTAATGTGTGGGGCACGGCAATACCTCGGTCTTAGCAGGCGCCCCCTCATATGACAACAATCGATTAAATGACACAGATTAAACAGAGGTATCTCCATGCATCGTCCTGAACCTAATATGAATTTAGCTGCTCATATTCTTAAGCAGGCTGACCTGAGTCGCGATCGCGTAGCGCTGGTGTTTGAGGATCAGCAGTGGACTTACGCTGAGTTTTCTGCACGGGTGTATAGCATAGCGGGGGTGTTAAAAGAGCGCGGTGTCTGTATGGGTGATCGCGTNGGTTTTCTGGGCTTTAATCAGCCCGCTTTTCTGGAAACGATGGTTGCTACTAATGCGCTAGGTGCGATTTTTGTTCCGCTTAACTTCCGACTAACCGGTGAAGAACTGGCGTTCATTATCGGTGATGCTGGCATTCATACGCTGGTGGTCGATCCAACTCTGGCGGATATTATTTCCCCAGTTACCGACCGTCTGCCTTGCCGGCAGTACTTTGCTGTTGGCAGCACCATAGAAGGGTTNGAAGGCATCGAAGATGCGATGGTGAAGGTCGACCCAATCACTGAGGCTGTCTTTCTTGGTCCCCACGATACCTTNTTGATTATGTATACCTCGGGTACGACGGGTTTGCCGAAGGGNGCGATGCTGACCCACGGCAACTTCATNTGGAACAACGTTAACGCGTCCTACGCCTTTGGGGGTGTAAGAGATGATATTACTCTGAGCGCTGCGCCGTTATTCCATATTGGCGGCTTGAATACAGGTGTAATCTCAGCGCTTCAGCTGGGCAATACTGTAGTTATCATGCGGCACTTTGAGCCGGGTCAAGCACTCACTTTGATTGAGAAGTACGGCGTTACCCACATGTTTGGTGCACCTGCGATGTTTTTGTTTATGTCTCAGCATTCTCACTTTGCGGACGCTAATCTCGACACCATAAAAATGTTTGTAGTGGGAGGTGCTCCGGTTCCAGAGCCCTTGTTGAGGCTTTACGAAGCGCGAGGGATCAAATTCTGCCAGGGTTACGGTTTAACAGAAACGTCGCCTTTTTCGGCATTTTTAGGTCCTGACAAGGCGCTAGAAAAGCTTGGCTCGGCGGGCTTGCCTCCCGTTACATCAGGCGTACGTATTGTTGATGCGGATAATCTGCCTGTGGCCGCCAATGAGCGCGGCGAGATTTGTCTTTGCGGCCCCAACATCATGAAAGGTTATTGGAATCGCCCGGAGGCAACAGCTAAAGCTATCGATGCACAGGGCTGGTTTCACTCGGGTGATATTGGCTACGTCGATGACGAGGGCTTTTTGTTCATCTGCGATAGAGTCAAGGATATGGTGATTTCAGGCGGTGAAAATGTTTATCCAGCTGAAGTTGAGAGTGTGTTGTTCGGTCACGACGCCATTGCAGAAGTCGCAGTTATTGGGCTTCCCGACGATAAATGGGGTGAGGCGGTGACCGCCGTCGTTGCACTGAATGAGGGACATTCCCTAACACTCGAGGAATTGCGCAGCTTCGCAAAGGAAAAGCTGGCGAAGTATAAACTGCCACTGCGTTTGCACCAGATCGACGCTTTGCCACGAAACCCTGCAGGCAAAGTGCTCAAGTTTCAGCTACGAGAAACATTGAGCTAAATCCTTCAACAAAAGGGGTAATTTGTGTCGTGGCGCTGGGGTCAGTGCCTTCGCTAGGCTACACTCGACGCCATGACATCAAAGACTTTTATCGCCGCTCTCGTGTGTGCCGCTGTGTTAACCGCATGCGCCTCGACACCTGCTCCCGAGCCTCAGATTTACTCACCGGCTAAGCCCGTCGATATGTCCGGCGCATGGGAAGTNGATCATGCCCGCAGCGATAATATTCAAGAGCAGTTCAATGCCATTGCCCGTCAACTTCAGCGCGAGGCTGAGCGACGCGCACGAGCTGCTGANCGAGGGCAGACCGTTGGCGGCCCCTCNTTTTCTTCGGGCAGGGATTTATTTGCTTTGGCCGAGATGGCAGAGCTCATTACCGCGCCATCGCTACTCGATGTGGTTCAAACGCAGTCGGAAGTTCGACTTAAGCGGGAGAATAGCTTCGCACTGGTGTGTATGATTGAGCAATCGGCACCTGTAGTAACCGAAACCCCGTTTGGGACAGAGCAGTGTGGTTGGGACGGACACCAACTGTTTTTCGATATTGCGCTGCCCGATGGTTTACACGTTCGTCACCGTATTACGCGATCGGCGCTGGCAGATTTTCTCGTTATACAAACGGCGGTGTACTCGCCCAGTGTAAAGCAGCCATTTATCGTCAACAAAGTGTATAACCGATACAACCCCAACAATGCCGGCTATCGCTGTACGCAAACCCTCAGCCGCGGGACGGTGTGCACAACAGAGGCCCCCGCGTCATGATGACGATGCACCCTGAGCGCAGGTCAGCTTTTTACTGGTGGCTGTACATAGGGTCGCTAGGCCTCGCTTTACTGTCACAGCCGCTTAGCGCGGCGGATCCATCGTGGCCGGTATCTGTGGCGAGGGCGCCGATTGATAGGTCTGGCGAGCCGCTCGATATAGAACTCGCGGTAGTTGTCTTCGACGACGGGTTGCCGACTTTTGACGAGAACGATGCACGGCACAAATTACGCAGTGTGGAAACGCAACTGGTGGCTGTCGTATTACGCGACATTCTTACGGAGGGTCAGCGCTTCGGTGCGGTACGCGTGTTGCCGAGTGAGAGTCAGTTTGCTGCACTTACTATCACCGGCACGATTATCTATTCCGACGGCAGAGACTTGATACTGGCTGTCCGAGCGGAAGACGCCAGCGGTCAGCTTTGGTTGGACCGAATGTTTCGCTGGACTGTCCAAGAGCAAGACTACCGAGGCAAGGCTGGTGAGCCTTTCAGGCCGCTTTTTGTTGCTGTCGCTAATGCACTGTGGGGGCATGCTAGAAATTTGTCTGAGCAATCAGTATCACGATTGCAGGAACTGGCTTACATTCGCTACGCCGCAGAGTTAGCGCCCGATCTTTACAGTGACTATTTGCAGGAGCAAGGGGGCCTGATAACACTTGCTCGATTGCCGGCGCGTGGAGACCCCATGATTGCGCGTATTAATAGAATCAGAAATCAAGAAGCGTTGTTTATAGACACTGTGGACGAGCAATACGTGGAGCTTGCGAATACGTTGGGGCCGACGTATACGCTCTGGCGTCGCTCAAGTCTCGAGCAAGCTACGTACCTAGAATCTTATGTTAACAGGGCGAGCGAGCGGACTAATGATGCTGACAGAGGTTCGTTTGCAAGCATGCAGCAAGTCTATTCCACCTATCGATCGGTGAAAATTCAAGAACAGGACTTGTTCGAAATCGCTACCGGTTTTGACAATGAGACGGAGCCAACGGTCCTCGATTCGGGTGAGCGAGTGGTTCGCCTGGAGGGCACGCTTGAGAATCAATATGCGCAATGGCGGGATATTCTTAGCCGCCTTATACAACTTGAACGGGGATTACCTTGAGTAGTTATCAGTTTTTGGCGACCTGCCCAAAAGGAGTCGGGAGCTTGTTGGCGCCCGAAATTGCAGAATTGGGCGGTAGCGATACGCGCGAAGCCGTTACGGGTGTCCAGTTTACGGGGTCGCTCTCGGTTGCTTATAAGGTTTGTTTGCACAGCCGTCTTGCTAACCGCTTATTGCTTGAGCTCAAGACCTTTGCCGCAAACGATGGCGATGATCTCTACACGGGCATGAGTCAGTTTCCTTGGCATGAGCATATTGGGCGGCACTCGACTATAGCCGTTGATTTTGCTGGAAAAAGCACCGCGATTCGAAATACGCAGTTCGGCGCGCAGCGCTGTAAAGATGGCATTGTCGATCAGATTCGCCGACAGCGAGGCGAGCGCCCAGATGTCGACACGAAGCATCCAGATCTTCGCGTTAATGTTCGACTGCATCGCGGCAAAGCAGTTGTGTCATTAGATTTCGCCGGCCTCAGTTTACATCGGCGGGGTTACCGAACAGCGCCAGGGAAGGCGCCATTGAAAGAGAATATTGCGGCGGCGTTACTGATTCGCGCGGGTTGGCCTCAGGCGCTGAAAAACGGTTTGTCACTGATTGACCCCATGTGCGGATCGGGCACCTTGCTTATTGAGGCTGCCATGATGGCAACGCAGTATCCACCAGGCCTCGGTCGAAAGTGGCACGGCTTCGAGCGTTGGCTCGGACACGACGAGCAAGAGTGGCAAGCGGTTCTTGAGGCGGGTAGGGCGCAGATCTGTGAGCCACCGGAGCATGTGGAGATTAGAGGTTACGATGGCGATATCAGCGCAATAAGGCGCGCTGAGGCGACTATCTCAGAGCTGGGTTTATCTCAGTTAATCCGCGTTCGCCCTAAGTCAATCAACGAGTTGACGCGGCCAAGCCATAAATCTATGCCTCATGGATTAGTGATCTGTAACCCGCCTTGGGGGGAGCGACTAGGCGATGAGTCCACGATGAAGTACCTGTATCGTCAGCTTGGGGAGGTGCTTCACCGGGAGTTTCAAGGTTGGCAGGCAGCCATTGTGACCTCGAATCCTACCTTGGGGCGTGCCGTTGGCTTACGTAGTCATAAGCAGTACGGCTTGAGTAATGGTGCGTTAGATATCCAGCTTTTACTTTTTCAATTGGATGACAGTAATCGGTTGTCCGATTCCGTGAAGACGAGCAAGTCAGTCTGGGAGGGCGCTACGCCGGTGGCGCCGGTAGAGCTGTCTGAAGGCGCTGAGATGTTCGCCAATCGATTGCGTAAGAATCTTCGCAAGCTCAGTCCTTGGTTGAAGCGATCAAATATCAGCTGTTATCGGCTCTACGATGCTGACATGCCCGAGTACGCGGTAGCTATTGACCTATATCAAGGCCATGTTCACGTGGCTGAATATGTGCCACCGAAGCAGGTTGATGCAGAATCCGCCAATCGACGTTTTGAGGAGGTCCTCGCAGGCGTTCGCGACGTCTTTGAGCTGTCACCTCACGCTGACATCGCCATTAAGCGTCGTCAACGTCAGCGCGGCAAAGATCAGTACGATAAATTTGCTCAAAAAGGCGAACGCTTTGAGGTGCAGGAGGGCGCTGCAAGGGTATTGGTGAATCTGCACGATTATTTGGATACTGGCTTGTTTCTGGATCATCGGCCTTTGCGGTTGCGCATAGCGGAGGAGGCCCGCGGCAAGCATTTTCTTAATTTATATTGTTATACGGGGGTTGCAACGCTGCACGCGGCTCTGGGAGGAGCGCATACATCGACTAGCGTTGACCTCTCTAACACGTACCTGAATTGGTTTCGTGAGAATTTAGCCTTAAATGGACTGTCAGAGCGTCAGCATCGCGCTGTTCGCGCCGATTGCTTGTCATGGCTTGGTGAGTGCGATCGGGAGTTCGATTTGATCCTGCTTGATCCCCCCTCGTTCTCCAACTCTAAGTCTACAGATGTCAGTTTTGATGTTGCGCGCGATCAGTTGCCGCTGATTGATGCCACGATGGCAGTATTGGCTCGGAAGGGGGTGCTTTACTTCTCCAATAATAAGCGCGGTTTCGCGCTCGACCCAGATATCGTGGCGCGTTACCACGTCGAGGATATCTCTAAAGCAACCATTCCTGAAGACTTCAAACGGAAAGCTAAAATACACCAGTGTTGGAAGATTCAGCACCGGTGACGGGGTGTGCGTTGATGGTGTTTGCGGTGATATAAGGTTCTGCCTCTGCCTCTGCCTCTGCCTGTACCTGTGCCGTTGTCTGTGCGATTGTCTGTGCGATTGTCTGTGAGTGCGCCTCGTAGCAAATGTTCTACACAGGGCGTGATTTTTCGTGGTGGCGGAGAGCCCCTCAGAATATTTCTAGATATGACGTTACATTAATACTATAACCTTCTGTTTTATATCAATTTAAAACAATCCATTAAAGCCCGTCTTTTTGCATCGCTAACTTACCCACAGGGTTTGTTCAATCGGTGGCTAAGTTAGTCCCCAAAGTTATTCACAGGGAGCCCGCGGGCAATGAGTGGCAAAATGAATGGCAAAATGAGTGACTTTGTGTGGCCAAGTGCGAGNGTGTTCGAATGTGGGGGGTGCGCTCATAACGTTCCATCCGTAGGTCCCGAGCGATCCAGAAGCAGCACGTACCGTTTTGATGAAGTCGTTGTGATGAAGTCGTTTTGATGAAGGCGCAAAAGCGCCGTAACAGTGGTACTATGCGCGCGCCTAATATTTNCCTGCCAGTATTTACCTGCCAGCAACACACAGGCCCCACCCGTTAGGGGTCTGAGCACAATTTTCGTTAACCTATGGAGGCCGATGGTCATGGGGAAAACCCTCTACGATAAGCTGTGGGATGCCCACCTCGTTGAGCAGAGAGAGGACGGAACGGCGCTTATTTATATTGATCGTCAACTTCTGCACGAGGTCACATCGCCCCAAGCCTTCGAAGGGCTTCGCATTGCGGGNCGACAGCCTTGGCGCTTGAGCGCCAACATTGCAGTGCCAGANCATAACGTCTCGACACTGGCTGCCGAGCGCGCTGCGGGCTTGTCCGCGCTGACGGACGAAGTGTCTCGAATTCAGCTGCAGACCCTCGATGATAACTGCGC
>JGI26082J51739_10002720_pt1 | contig 10681 bp, 10 predicted proteins | sample SaaInl5LU_22_DNA_FD_51739 | JGI IMG/M metagenome (IMG submission 51739)
AGCTAAATCACGGATTTAGACGCAGTATTTCCCACGCTGATCCAGTATCTGCCCGCCGCCAGCGAAATCGGTCATGTAACCGAAAAGCACCATCTGCCCAGAACTCAATTTCAAGCGGCGCAATACGATACCCGCCCCAAAACGGCGGCCGTTCGGGATTCGTGCCTTTTTCTGCCGTGATCTTTGCAACCTTGGCCATTAGGCTCGTTCTGGAGCTCAGCGGCTGCGATTGATCCGACGCCCAAGCCCCCAAACGGCTCTTCAGAGAACGCGACTTGTAGTAGGCGTCAGCCTGCGGCCCTTCGACCTTGCTTATCAGCCCGCGCACACGCACTTGTCGGCGCAAAGACTTCCAATGCATCACAAAAGCGCCCTTGCCCGCCGCATCCAATTCCTGAGCCTTTGCTGAGCCATAGTTGGTGTAAAACACAAAAGCATCCGCTTCGATCTCTTTGAGCAAAACCATCCGCGCATTGGGCAGCCCGTCTGGATCCACTGTCGACAAAGCTATCGCATTGGGATCATTGATTTCTGTCGTTTCAGCCTCGCTCAACCACGTTTGCGCAATCGCAAACGGATCATCGCCAGCAAAGAGTCCTGTTCTGTCTGTCATGGTATTTCCTTTGCCTTTCAAGCCCTGAGACTTGAAGCACCCTAGGCAATCGCCTAAAGACGTCAATAACTCATTAACAATTGTTCATCAGGGCGGAGATATAGATGTCAAATCAGCTTTTGGCAGGCAAGCGCGGGCTTATCATGGGCCTGGCAAACGACAAGTCGATTGCTTGGGGGATCGCTAAGGCCTGCGCCGATGCGGGCGCCGAGTTAGCTTTCTCATACCAAGGCGATGCCCTGCTCAAGCGTGTCAATCCTCTCGCCGCACATCTTGGCTCGTCTCTTGTTGTGCCCTGCGATGTCGCCGACGAAGCCTCGATGGACGCGCTTTTTGAAACCCTCAAAGCAGAATGGGGCAAGCTCGACTTTGTGGTTCACGCCATCGGCTTTTCTGACAAAAACGAGCTTCGCGGCCGCTATGTCGAGACGAGCCGCGACAACTTCACAATGACCATGGACATCTCGGTCTATTCCTTCACAGCGATCATGCAGCGCGCCGAGAAGATGATGTCTGAGGGCGGCTCCGCCATCACGCTTACATATTACGGCGCCGAACAGGTTATGCCGCATTACAACGTCATGGGCGTCGCTAAAGCTGCTCTGGAAGCTTCGGTCAAATATCTTGCGGAAGACCTCGGCAAAGACGGCATCCGCGTCAATTCGATTTCGGCTGGCCCGATCAAGACGCTTGCTGCGTCCGGCATCGGTGATTTCCGCTACATCCTCAAGTGGAACGAGCTCAACTCACCGCTGCGCCGCAACGTGACAATCGACGATGTCGGCAAATCTGCGCTCTATCTGCTCTCTGATCTTGGATCAGGCGTGACAGGCGAAAACCTTCACGTTGACGCAGGCTACCATGTCGTCGGGATGAAAGCCGTCGATGCGCCTGACATTGACGTTGTGACTGGTCGCAAAGACTAAGCCATGGAGCTGGGCCACATCATCGCGTTCAATTTGACGCTGCTGGCCTCTATGGCCAGCCCTGGCCCAGCCCTCCTTTTGGCTCTTAAAACCACGCTCACATCAGGCCGCATGGCAGGCATAATCACAGGGCTCGGTCTCGGTACGATGGCTGCTCTTTGGACAGGTCTCGCTCTTTTGGGCCTTGAGGGTGTCTTTCAGCTCTTTCCATGGGCCTATGCACTGCTCAAAACGGGCGGGGCGCTCTACTTGCTCTATATTACCTATGGCATGTGGAAAGACGCCTCCAAGCCTCTGCCGCCTTCGTCCGCCGATGCGCCTAAACTGCGTCGAGCCTTTTTAACGGGCTTTGCCGTAAACATGGGCAATCCGAAGTCTGTGATATTCGCTTCTGCCGTGCTCTTGGTCATCTTCCCACAAGACATGAGCCTCGCAGCAAAAGCCAGCATTGCACTCAATCATTTGCTCATCGAGTGGACCGTCTACACCCTCTTTGCGATTGCACTTTCCACTTCAGCCGCTCGCGCAGGATATCTGCGCCTCAAGCCTATGTTTGATCGTGTGGCAGCCCTCATTCTAGGTGCTCTCGCGCTGCGCCTCATCTTTTCCAAATAAATCCACAAAGGAATCGCCACCATGACAGACCGCCTGCCCCACGAAAAAGGTTTTCACATCTCTTGGGACCAGATTCACCGCGACAGCCGTGCGCTCGCATGGCGGCTAGACGGCAAAGGTCCTGATGACGGTCAATGGCGCGCTGTTGTCGCCGTCACACGTGGCGGCATGGCCCCTGCCATGATCGTCGCGCGCGAACTGGACATCCGTACAGTTGATACAATCTCGGTCAAGTCCTATCACTCGGGCGGCGGCAAAGCCGACCAGCGCCGCGAGGCCGAAGTCCTCAAAGCGCCAGAAGCCAGCCTGATGGGCGATGGCACAGGCATCCTTGTTGTGGACGATCTCGTGGACAGCGGCAAAACACTCGAGCTTGTGCGCTCACTTTACCCCAACGCTCACTTTGCCTGCGTTTATGCCAAGCCCGAAGGCGAAAAACAGGCCGACACCTTTATCACAGGCGTCAGCCAAGATACGTGGATCTTCTTCCCTTGGGATATGGCACTGCAATATGTTGAGCCCTATCGCGGCAAAGACTAACACCTGACTTTTCCGCCCCTGCGGGACACAGCGCGGGGGCTATTCAAGCGCAGAAAATACTCATACTTGTCAGCGCGTTACCCCTGAAACGTCTCCCCGCAGCAGGCTCCCACATCACAACAGGATCCGCCACATGACACAGCCACGCACCGCAACAACTTTCCCACCCCCCGTGCAGGAAGCACGGCGCTGGCTTGACGGCGTGGTGTTTCCGCCCGAACGGCTCCTGATCAACGTCAGCCAGGCAGCGCCAACCGCGCCCCCGCCAGCGTCTATGCGTGAAGCGATGGCAGAAGCGATCCTCACAGAGCCTNAAACGCACCTCTATGGCCCGACGCTCGGCTTGCCAGCTCTGCGGGCCGAAGTCGCCCAGCAGTGGCGCGCTGCTTACAATGGCGAAATCGCCGAAGGCGAGGTTGCAATAACATCAGGCTGCAATCAGGCCTTTGCCGCCGCCATAGCCACACTCTGCGCCGAAGGCGACGAGGTGATCCTGCCAACGCCGTGGTATTTCAATCATAAGATGTGGCTAGATATGTCAGGCGTGCGTACAGTGGCCCTGCCCGCTGGCTCAGGCCTTTTGCCTGATCCCGACGCGGCACGCGCTCTGATCACGCCGCGCACCCGCGCAATTGCGCTTGTCACACCAAACAATCCCGCTGGCGTGGAATATCCCGCAGAGCTTGTCGGTGCATTCTATGATCTGGCCCAAGAGCACGGCCTCGCTCTGATTGTCGATGAAACCTACCGTGACTTTGACAGTCGCACAGGCGCGCCGCATGACCTGTTCTCGCGGCACGGCTGGCAGAACACACTGATCCAGCTTTATTCCTTTTCCAAAGCCTATCGCCTCACGGGTCACCGCGTCGGCGCAATCATTGCGTCCAAAGCACGTTTGGCCGAAGTTGAGAAGTTTCTGGATACAGTCACGATCTGCCCCAACCAGCTCGGTCAGCGTGGTGCACTTTGGGGGATGCAAAACCTGAGCCAATGGCTCGCGGGTGAGCGCGCCGAAATCCTTGCGCGCCGCTCCGCCATTGAGGCAGAGTTCCCCCGCCTTGAAGCGCAGGGATGGCATCTACTCGGCCTTGGTGCTTACTTTGCCTATTTGGCCCACCCCTTTGAGCTGGCCTCCGATGCGCTCGCCCAAGAGCTTGTTCGCCAACAAAGCATCTTGTGCCTGCCAGGGACGATGTTCCGCCCCGAGGGTGACGCATCAGGCGCNCAAGAACTGCGCATTGCTTTTGCCAATGTGGATGCTGCGGGTGTCAAAACCTTGTTTGACAGGCTGGAAAAGACCCGCGCTTGAGCCTTGCTCCCGCGCGAGCAAACCCTTAGACACTGCNTTCAAGAATTGGGCATGAGGAGAGCGTGATGAGCGCGAGTGGTAAGACAACCAAAACTTTGGTCTGGATCCTGATGGCGATGCTCATCTTGGGCCTCGGTGGTTTCGGAATAACCAACCTTGGCGGCTCCGTGCGCACTGTTGGCGCAGTCGGAGACAAAGAGATCACCACCCAGAGCTACAGCCGTGCTCTGCGCCAGATGCTGCAGGGCCAAAGCTCGGCGTCTGGCAACGCGCTCAGCTTTGCTGAAGCCCAAGCCCAACAGCTTGATCGTCTCGTGCTCTCACAGCTTATTGCCACGCGCTCTCTGGACGCTGAAACCGCTGCTCTCGGCCTCTCTGTAGGAGACGAGCGCCTCGCCCGTCAGATTGTTGAAACAGACGCCTTCAAAGGCATCGACGGACAGTTCAACCGCGATGACTACCGTTTCAGACTTCAGCAAATCGGCCTTACAGAGCGTCAGTATGAAGAGATCGTACGCGAAGAAATGGCCCGAGGAATTGTCCAAACAGCCCTCTTCAGCAATATTCGCTCCACAGCCAGTTATGCTGACACAATCATCAACTTCATAGGTGAAGAGCGTGATTTTACGTGGGCGATCCTCGACGAGACCATGCTCGACGCACCCCTGCCAGAGGCCACCGAGGCAGAGCTCGTCGCTTTCCACAGCGAAAACTCAGCGAATTACAAAACACCTTTCTTGCGCAAAATTACGTTCGCGATTCTCACGCCAGAGCAGATGATTGAAACTGTTGAAATCGATGAAACAACACTGCAGCAACTCTTCAACGAGCGCGCCGCAGAGCTCAACCGTCCGGAGCGGCGCCTTGTCGAGCGGCTTGTCTTCCCCGCCGAAGACGCAGCCCAGACCGCAGCAGATGCAATCGCGGCTGGCAGCGCAAGCTTTGAAGATATCGTAGCAGAGCGCGGCCTCACCCTCAACGACATCGACATGGGTGACGTCAGCCTGGCCGAACTTGAGGGCGCTGGCGATGCAGTATTTGCAGCCGCCTCAGGCGATATTGTCGGGCCGCTCCAGACAGACCTTGGCCCTGCCCTCTTCCGTATCAGTGGTGTTTTGTCTGCTGTAGAAACAAGCTTTGAAGATGTCGCGGACGAGCTGCGGGACGAATACGCCCAAAGCCGAGCCAGACGCCTGATCGACACTGAACGCGAATCTTACGAAGACCTGCTTGCCGCNGGCGCAACGCTGGAAGAACTCGCCGCCGAAACCATGATGGAACTCGGCATGATCGAATGGCATGATCGGGCCGAAGCGACGCCCGCAGGCTATGCTGCCTTCCGCGAAGCCGCCAACCGGATCACACTAGAGGACTTCCCCGAAATCATCGAGCTGGACGACGGCGGCCTGATTGCCCTGCGCCTTGACGCAGAAGAGCCCGCTGCCGAACAGCCGCTTTCCGCGGTTCGTGCAGAGGTCATTGAAGACGAGCGCCGCCTGCGTCTTCTGAACGCCCTTGAGGGCAAAGCTGATGCACTCGCAGCTGAGCTCGGAGAAGGCCGTGTCTTTACCTCGCTTGAGGTTACACCGCGCGTCGAAAGCGGCCTCACACGGGCCGAGTTCCTCGCCGATGCGCCCCCCTCTCTTCTGGTTGAGGCCTTCGCACTTGCCGCTCAGGGCGATACAGCGGTTGTACGTGGCGCAGATACCGTGGCGCTCCTGCAGCTTGATATGATTATCGCCCCCGATGTCGCCGATCCCGAGCTCGCCAGCACGCGCAGCCTGCTGGAAAGCCAGTATGAAAACGATTTGGCGCAAGACATCTACAACATGTTCGTGACCGACATTCAGTCGCGGATGCCCATCACACTGGACGAAGCCGCGATCAATGCGGTGAACACCCAGTTCTAAACAAAAAGGCATATCTCGTGGAGCTGACCCCGTCTTTCACAAGTTTCGAGCAGGGCTTTTCTACGGGCCAGAACCAGCTGGTCTATACCCGTCTCGCAGCGGATCTAGATACGCCTGTCTCCCTCATGCTCAAGCTCACAGGCGCCGCCAAGAACGCCTTTATGCTAGAGTCTGTGACAGGCGGCGAAGTGCGTGGACGCTACTCCATCATCGGGATGAAGCCTGATCTCGTGTGGCAATGCCATGGCACTAAAAGTCGCCTCAATCGGCAAGCGCGTTTTGATGAAAGCGCCTTTGAAGAGCAGCCTGGCGATCCGCTCGCCAATCTGCGCGCGCTACTCGATGAAAGTCGGATCGAGATGCCCGAAGATCTGCCCGCCGCTTCGGCTGGCCTCTTTGGGTACCTCGGATATGACATGATCCGCCTTGTCGAACATCTGCCAAATATCCCCGAAGATACGCTCGGGCTGCCTGATGCCGTACTCCTGCGCCCGACAGTCACAGCCGTTCTGGATGGCGTCAAAGGTGAGGTGATCGTCGTATCCCCTGCTTGGACCTCTGACGGTCTCTCTGCACGCGCTGCCTATGCCCAGGCTGCCGAGCGCGTGATGGACGCTGTACGCGACCTTGAGCGCGCGCTTCCTCAACAGGCGCGTGATCTTGGCGACGCTCAGGAAGATGCTGAACCAAAAAGCAATTTTACGCGCGAGGGCTACAAAGCCGCCGTCGAAAAGGCCAAAGACTACATTCGAGCAGGCGATATCTTCCAAGTGGTGCCCTCGCAGCGCTGGGCACAGCCCTTCCGTCAGCCCCCCTTCGCGCTCTACCGNTCGCTGCGTCGCACCAACCCCTCACCCTTCATGTTCTATTTCAACTTCGGTGGGTTTCAGGTCGTCGGTGCTTCGCCCGAAATTCTTGTGCGTGTGTTTGGCAACGAGGTGACAATCCGCCCGATCGCCGGAACGCGCCCCCGCGGCGCAACCCCCGAAGAAGACAAAGCGCTTGAGCTTGACCTCCTTGCCGATCAAAAAGAGCTCGCCGAGCACCTTATGCTGCTTGATCTCGGTCGCAATGACACTGCTCGTGTTTCCAAAGTCGGCACAGTGCGCCCGACCGAAGAGTTTATCATCGAGCGCTACAGCCATGTCATGCATATTGTTTCAAACGTTGTTGGCGAGCTTGCTCCTGAACATGATGCTCTTTCAGCTTTGCTCTCGGGTCTACCCGCGGGCACAGTTTCAGGTGCGCCCAAAGTGCGCGCCATGGAGATCATCGACGAACTCGAGCCCGAAAAACGGGGTGTCTATGGCGGTGGTGTCGGCTATTTTGCAGCCAACGGTGACATGGATGTCTGCATCGCCCTGCGCACCGCCCTCGTAAAGGACGAAACGCTCTACATCCAAGCAGGCGGCGGCGTGGTCTACGACAGCGACCCCGAAGCCGAATATATGGAAACGCTGCACAAGTCAGGCGCCATCCGCCGCGCTGCCGCCGATGCAGCCCGCTTTACAGGCAATGGAAATTCCTGAAATGCCTAAGTCTACCTATCGACTGTGGGCATTTCCTCTTTCTAAAAATATCCCCGGGAGCGCGAGGGGCTGGCCCCTCGCCCGTTTCCTATGAGCCGCCTCATCCTCTTCAACAAGCCCTTTGGCGTGCTCAGCCAATTCACAGACAAAGGCACCGAAGGGTCACCTCGCGCCACGCTCTCAGNCTTTATCAGTGAAAAAGATGTCTATCCTGCGGGTNGACTTGATCGCGACAGCGAAGGGCTTTTGCTCCTCACAGATGACGGCAAGCTGCAAGCCAAGCTCTCCAATCCAAAGTTCAAAGAACCCAAAACCTACCTCGTTCAAGTCGAAGGCACACCCGATGACGCGGCCCTCACTGCTCTGGCCCAAGGTATTGTGCTCAAAGACGGGCTGACAAAGCCCGCAGAGGCCCGTCGCGTCGCGGAGCCGCTCTGGCTCTGGCCACGGACCCCGCCGATCCGTGTGCGCCAAGCCATTCCTGATACGTGGATCGAGCTGACCTTGCGCGAAGGCCGCAACCGTCAGGTGCGCCGAATGACCGCTCACGTCGGCCACCCTACCCTGCGCCTTATTCGCGTTCGCATTGGNTCTTATACCCTTGAGGGCATCCCCCAAGGCGAATGGACAAAGCGAAACGTATAGGAACGTCTTATTGCGTTTTTAACATCACGCTCACAGGCACAAGCTCAAGGCGGTCTCCCCGCTCCTGCAAGCCCCAGAGCAAAAGCGCGCTGATGGTATCTGCGCGCAACCGCCCAACCATCACAACGCCGCCTTCTGAGCCCGCTTTCAAAGCTGCATGGCTCAAGAAACGCTTTATGGTGCTGGCATTCTGCCCCTTATTGTCAAAATCGCGAAAAACCGTTGCAGAAGGAACACCTTCCTTGGCCGCAACTTTCTGCGCCGTATTCAGCCCTTTCGGGAACAAAAGCATTCCGTGGCCACTGTCGCCCAGATACTCGCTCACTTGCGATATTACCTCACGACTGCCCTGCAAAGCTGCATCAGGCGTCTCCATGATCGCGATCGCTTCTGGCAGTTTATCAAGCAATACAGGCATAGAGACTTCCACATCCGAAGCACGTGCGCCCCGTGGCAAGCTCACCATGGCGAGTACTTCAAATCCAGCCTCACGGTAAGTTTTCATTGCGGCTTCAGCGCCACTCCATGAGGTATCAATGGCAAAACTCAGCGGATACGGAAACGTGCTCAGTGCCTCGACGCCAATATCGCTTGTGCCATCATCAATCAGCACAATCGCCATTTGCGGCACGCCCTCTGTGGGCACAAACGGCGCCGAAAAGCGCTCGACAGGAGGCAGTTCGTTGATATCGACAGTCGCGCTGGCCTCGGTGACCGCATCAGTTTCAGCTGTCCCCAAGCTGGGCAAGCGGCTGGAGGAGCCAGCGCCCAATGTTCGGGCGGGCGTCCCAATGCTCACCCGCGCCGTCTCAACAGGTTGAGAGNCCTCATCTGTTGGCATTGGCGCACGCCCAATGCCATCATCCTCTGGCAAACTGGGGATCGTCAGCGTTATCTCTTCACGCTCNTCGTCTGGCAAAGGCTCGGGCTGCGGCTCGGCCTCGGCTGTCGGCTGTGGCACAACGGCGGGCTGCACCTCGGCGGTCTCCGTTGAAACAGCAACATTGCTCTCATTCGCAGGTGCTTTGGGCGCTTGCATTGCGCTCTGCCCCACGACAGGCTCATCCACTATAGAGCTCACCACAGGGGCTACCCCCGCATCTGGCGCACTCAAATCGGCGCTGGCCACGCCTGCTTCGGGCTTTGCAGCGGCCTGAGTGTCTGGGGAGCTCATACTGTCTGACTCTAGCGCTGTTGCCGCGGGTGTATCCCCCATCACGGGCGCGCTTTCTTCAGATGTCACAGTCGGAAGCGCCGCAGGCAAGGCCTCGGCCGCTTTTGTGGCCTCTGGGGCCACAGCCCCGGTGACAGGCGCCTTGCCCGTTGGCAAATCCGTCGCCAATGAAAGCGCGCCCGCACCAACACCCGCCACCAGCGTTCCCATTATCACACCGCTCAAAAATCCGCGTGCCACTGAACTCACCTCTGATTTATCTGCTTCATGGGGCCTCTGCCCCTTGACGCTCAGCTCTAACCCTGAACATGTATACCGCGACCTTGGGGCGAGCCTCCAGCCCTTTCCTAACCGCGAATGGCAAGATGCTGCTACTGATAGATAATTACGACAGTTTCACCTACAACTTGGTGCATTATTGCGGCGAACTTGGCGCAGATGTGCATGTTGCACGCAACGATGCCCTCACTGTGGCCGAAGCGCTAGCGCTTGCGCCCTCCGCAATCCTTGTGTCACCCGGGCCAAAAGACCCCGCTCAAGCTGGTATATGCCTTGATCTGACACGCGCCGCCGGCGAAGCCCGCATCCCGCTCATGGGGGTTTGTTTGGGCCATCAAACCATCGGCGAGGCGTTCGGCGGCAAAGTCGTGCGCTGCCACGAAATTGTTCATGGCAAAATGGGCACAATCCATCACGCGGGCAAAAGCGTGTTTGCGGATTTGCCCTCCCCCTTTGAGGCGACACGTTATCATTCTCTTGTGGTAGAGCGTGAGAGCCTCCCAGACTGCCTTGAGGTCACAGCCGAACTCTCAGACGGAACAATCATGGGCCTCGCACACCGTGAGTTGCCGATCCATGGCGTTCAGTTTCACCCCGAATCGATCCGCTCCGAGCACGGGCATAAGATGTTGAAAACATTTCTTGATATGGCAAAGGAGCCGGCATGAGCCAGACCCTGAAACCCCTCATCGGGTCCGCAGCCGAGCGTCCTCTCAGCCGTTCTGAAGCCGAAACAGCCTTTAGCGAGCTCTTCAATGGCGAGGCCACGCCCGCCCAGATCGGTGGCTTTCTCATGGCTCTGCGCACACGTGGCGAGACGGTCGAAGAATTTGCCGCCGCCGCTGCCGTCATGCGGTCCAAATGCCACGCAGTCAAAGCGCCTGACGGAGCGATGGACATTGTCGGCACAGGTGGTGATGGAAAAGGTACGCTCAACATATCGACTGCGACAGCCTTTGTCGTGGCGGGCGCTGGCGTGCCTGTGGCCAAACACGGCAACCGCAATCTAAGCTCAAAATCAGGCGCGGCCGACGCGCTCAGCGAACTTGGAATCAACGTCATGATTGGCGCAGACGTTGTTGAAAAAGCACTGCAAAGCTGCGGCATCTGCTTTATGATGGCCCCCATGCATCACCCCGCG
>JGI26082J51739_10002731_pt1 | contig 10670 bp, 9 predicted proteins | sample SaaInl5LU_22_DNA_FD_51739 | JGI IMG/M metagenome (IMG submission 51739)
CGTAAAGAACGGCATGAACGATAGCTTGGTGCCGGCCTTCTGGGTAAACTCCGCTTGGATTTTGGTCCGCAGGTTTGCAACCTTGGTGACGTCCACCTCGACCACTGAAGTTAGCTGAGCGCTTTGCTGCATAGAAGCAACGGCTCGCTCTGCCAAGACCTTGCGAAGTCTTGACATCGGTACGGTTGTGCCACGCAACGGCGATGGAGGCTCTGGGATGTAGCTTGCTTGTGAAGATCCCTGAGTTGCGGTGAGGTCTTCCTTACGGATTCTCCCTCCGACCCCGGTGCCCTTGACGGACGCTAGGTCAATTCCCTTTTCGGCCGCCAACTTGCGAACGATCGGCGTTACGTAGCTGGAATCATTATTAGGAACAGCTACTGGTGCAGCAGGTGCGACGGGAGCAGCAGGAACAGGAGCCGGTGCTGCAGGTGCAACAGGAGCAGCAGCCACCGGAGCCGGAGCCGCAGGAGCGGCAGCAGGTGCCTCAACAATAGGGACGGCAGCAACAGGAGCGGGGGCTGCGGGTGCAACAGGAGCAGCAGCAACAGGAGCAGCAGCAACAGGAGCAGCAGCAACAGGTGCAGGAGCGGCAGGGGTCTCAGCAACAGGAGCTGCAGGTTCCGCGGCTGCGACGGCAGGAGCGGCGCCCTCACCGATTACCGCAAGTACCGCGCCGACAGCTACAGTCTCATCCTCTTGAACCATGATTCGCTGAAGTGTTCCAGCGAACGGGGACGGGATCTCCGTGTCAACCTTGTCTGTGGATACTTCAACCAGCGGCTCATCAACAGCCACGGTGTCGCCAACATTCTTAAGCCAGCGGGTCACTGTTCCCTCGGTGACTGATTCACCCAGTGCAGGAAGTGTTACTTCACTCATCGTTCTTACCTAACTGTCCTTGTCTTATTAAGCGTGTGCGTGAAGCGGCTTACCGGCAAGCGCCAGGTGGGCCTCTCCGATAGCTTCATTCATGGTCGGGTGGGCGTGAATCAGCGGGGCCACATCCTCTGGATATGCCTCCCAGTTCACGATTAGTTGCGCTTCGCCAACCTGTTCTCCGGCTCGGGATCCGATCATGTGGAAACCGATTACCGGTCCATTCACCTCACGATTAGCTTGATTACTCCAGCAGTACCCAGGATGTTGCTCTTACCGTTTCCGGCAAGGTTGTATTCGTAAATCGAAACCTTGTCCGCGCCAAACTTCTCCTTGGCCTGAGCTTCTGTGAGTCCCACTGATGCAATTTCTGGCTCGCAGTATGTGACGCGTGGGATACCCATCTCGTCCACAACTATTGGATTGAGGCCAGCAATTTCCTCAGCGACAAAGATTCCCTGCATGAAGCCCCTGTGGGCCAACTGCAAACCCGGGACGATGTCTCCCGCTGCATAAACCCGGGAACATTGGTTTCTAGGCGGTCGTTGGTCAGCACCCAGCCGCGCTCCATGGCGATGCCCTGCTCTTCGAACCCAAAGCCGGTGGCGTTTGGTCCACGTCCCACGGCTACCAGCAGAATGTCTGCCTGCACCGAGTCGCCTGACTCAAGCTCTACAGTGACGCCAGCTTCATTCTGGGTGACCTGCTTGAACTTGTTTCCTAGCTTGAAATCGATGCCGCGCTTCTTGTAGGCACGCTCCAGACCCTTGCTCATCGCTGGATCCTCATTTGGCACGAGTCGGTCAAGACCTTCGATGATGGTGACCTCTGCGCCGAAAGAGCGCCAGATTGATGCAAACTCAACTCCGATAACTCCGCCGCCAAGAATGGCAACCTTCTGAGGAACCCAGTCCATCTGAAGTGCCTGGTCGCTGGTGATTACTCGGCCACCAATTTCGATTCCGAGGGTCTTGGTTACAGATCCAGTGGCCAAGAGAACGTTCTTGCCCGTGTAGGTCTCACTGCCGACAGTGACGGTCTTGGGTCCGGTCAGGCGACCCTCGCCTTGAATGGAAGTGATGTTCTTCGAACCAACCAGTCCGGTTAGTCCCTTATAAAGCTTGTCAACGATGGAGTCGCGGTACTTATTTACCTGGACCATGTCGATGCCCTGGAAGGCAGCGGTCACGCCGTAGTGCGCAGCCTCTTTCGTGGTGTCGGCTACCTCAGCTGAGTGCAACAACGCTTTAGTCGGGATACAGCCGCGGTGTAGGCAGGTGCCCCCGAGCTTGTCCTTTTCGATTAGCGCAACGGATAATCCAAGTTGGGCTCCGCGCAAAGCGGCGGCATAGCCACCACTTCCGCTGCCAAGGATTACAAGGTCAAAAGTATTCTCTGCCAATTTAGCTCCAAAAAACGCGGCCTATTACCCGCAGAAGTCTACTACCTAGTTATCAGCAAGGTTTTGCGCGAGCTGCACAAGCGTGCGAATCGCAACTCCCGAGGCGCCCTTTGGCACAACCCCGTAGGGAGCGCTGTCATTATTGGCCGGGCCGGCAATGTCAAGGTGAGCCCAGGACGCATCCTCGGCAACAAATTCGCTTAGGAACCATCCGGCTATGAGCATTCCGCCGGCTCGATTCCCGATCTTCACATTTGCGATATCTGCCAAGTCAGAATCAAGTAGTGGGCGCAGCTCCTCCGGAAGCGGCATCTCCCAAATCAGCTCTCCCACCTGCGCACCGGCTTCCTTCACAAGCTCTATTGCGGAGCCACGGCCCATCAGTCCGGCGTATCGGTTACCCAGAGCAATCGTTGCCGCTCCGGTCAGCGTTGCCACATCTACTATGTGATCGGGGTTAAGTTCGGCTAGAACAGTAAGACCATCACCTAGGACCAGTCGACCCTCTGCGTCCGTGTTTAATACCTCGACTGTCTTGCCGTTTCTCATTTTGAGGACATCGCCAGGCCTTGTTGCCTGGCCGGATGGCATGTTCTCGGCCAAGCACATAATGGCTGTTACCGTAACCGGAATCTGCTGCTGGGCAATGGCGAGAATGGCCGCCATTACGGTGGCCGCACCGGCCATGTCGTATTTCATGCCGACCATTGATTCTGCTGGCTTGAGGGAAAGCCCACCGGTGTCGAAGGTGATTCCCTTCCCGACCAGGCCCAGGTGCTTGGAACCGCCGCGGTAGGTCATTTTCACTAGCCTTGGTGGCCTCACTGAGCCGCGCCCAACGCCAAGTATGCCGCCGCATTTTTCTTCTACTAGACGCTCGTCGTCCCAAATCTCAACTTCGATTGGTAGGTGCTTTGCGTGGTTGGCAGCTATTTCGGCAAGTTTTTGTGGCCAGAGGTCATTGGCCGGCGTGTTTATCAGTTCACGCGCAATTACCACCTGGGTGGCGATCTGGATCGCCCGTTCGATCTCTAGCGATTCAAATTCTGGCTTGACCATCAGGGTCACTGTCTGCAGCTTGGTTTTGCTCGCTTTGTAACTGTTCGGTGTCTCGGCCCCTAGCGCAGCTCCTTCAGCCGCTTCCAGAATCTCACTCTCGCATGCCAGAGTCAGGTCAATCACCAATTCGGCTAGGTCCTTTGCAGAGCGAACCGCCGCCGCTGCAAAATTGCGATAGTTGATGTCAGCACCGCAACCAACCATAAGAAATGCGGAAGATTCTCCGGGAATTCGGGTCACCTGCTCAGACTTGCTCAGAGCTCCGAAGTGCTCAAGGGTGTCCTGGGTGATGTTTGCGGCCAAGCCCTGTGGTCCGGTGTCCGTGAGTGCAGCTGCGACATGGCTGGCGGGGGTAGATATCGTGCTGAGCGAGATAGTGTGCATGGCCACAAGTTTAGGTCGGTTACTATTGTTTCGTGGAAGCGTCATACAAGATTATTGGGCAGCCAGAAGTCCCTAGCGGGCTTCCAATGGTGGCGCTTATAAATGGCTTTAGTGACGCAGGACAAACGGTGTCTCAACTATCAACCCACCTTTTTGGTCAGCTGGATTCAGAAGAGATAGTCCGTTTTGACAACGACGAATTCCTTGACTACCGATCACGGAGACCTTCGCTCTATTTTGAGAAGGACCACATCGAGTCCTACGAACCTCCGTCACTGGCTGTCCACCTGGTCTTCGATGAGGCTCAGCAGCCATTCTTGCTGCTGGAGGGTTACGAGCCAGATCTTAGGTGGGAGCGATTTGCAAGCTCAATTCTTGAGCTAATCAAAAAATATCAGATCAAGAACTTCACCTGGGTGCACTCGATTCCGTTCCCGATTCCTCACACAAGACCCGCTGGCGTTACCGTCTCTGGTAATCGCGTTGACATGATTCAGAGGTTCTCTGAGTGGAAGCCTCAAACCCAAGTCCCTGGGAATGTCACACACCTTTTGGAGTATCGCCTCAGTGCCAGTGGCGTTGCGACGGCCGGGTTTGTTCTGCTTGTGCCACATTATTTGGCCGAGAACGAGGTTCCAAACGCGGCCCTAAGTGGAATTGAGCTAATCAGTGCCGCGACCGGCTTGGTCTTCCCATCCGATGACCTTCGCGATGCTGCGACCGAATTTGCCGCAAAGGTAGAGGCGCAGATCGCCGACAACGCGGAGCTAGCGAAGCTGGTACAAACTCTTGAACAGGGGTACTCATCCGGGTCCCAGGGTCCGTCTCGGGCTCCGATTGGAAAGCCTTCCGGAGAGCCCCCACCGTGGACGAATTGGCTGATGAGCTTGAGAAGTACCTGACAACCATGCGAAACAACACGGATGATCAGGAATAAATCGTCGCTAATTTCGTGTTTTAACGGTATTGCCGCGTATTTAGTGGCATAATAGGGGAAACCCTTTCAGGTCCTTCGACTTGACAAGGGTTTAAAGTCTGCCCGAGATAGAGGAATATCATCGCTACAGCGTCCAAGGCGAAAGCCAAAGAATCCGCCACCACAGGCGCAGTGAAGGCTGCTCCAAAGAAGGCGGCAGCACCTAAGAAGGCAGCTGCGGACAAGAAGCCTGCGGCCACCAAAGCGGCCAAGGCTGCACCGGCAAAAAAGGCACCAGCCAAGGCCACAACAAAGGCTGCTAAGTCAAAGGTCACCGACTCGGTCGAAGACATTGTTTCTGAGGCTNCCGCTGCGGTGGACCTAACAGCTGACGACGCTGAACCAGCAACTGGAGTCATTGAGCTTCCAACCGACGCACTTGTAATCAAGGATGACGANGATGACATCCCGGTTCAGAACCTGACCATTACTGGCGCCACCGCTGACCCGGTCAAGGATTACCTGAAGCAAATCGGTAAGGTAGCGCTTCTAAATGCTGAGCTTGAGGTCGAGCTAGCAAAGCGCATCGAGGCTGGTCTGTTTGCAGAAGAGAAGCTTGCCACCGACAAAAACCTTGCTCCGGCTGATCGCCGTGACCTGAACTGGGTTGTAAAGGACGGCAAGCGCTCCAAATCACACTTGCTCGAGGCTAACCTTCGTCTGGTTGTTTCACTGGCCAAGCGCTACACCGGTCGCGGAATGCAGTTTTTGGATCTGATTCAAGAGGGTAACCTCGGTCTAATTCGTGCCGTAGAGAAGTTTGACTACACAAAGGGCTTCAAGTTTTCAACTTANGCAACCTGGTGGATTCGTCAGGCGATTACGCGAGCCATGGCAGACCAGGCCAGAACCATTCGTATTCCGGTCCACATGGTTGAGGTCATCAACAAGTTGGCCCGTGTNCAGCGCCAGCTGCTTCAGGACCTTGGCCGCGAACCAACTCCAGAGGAGTTGGCTGCAGAATTGGATATGACACCTGAGAAGGTGGTTGAGGTCCAGAAATATGGTCGCGAGCCAATTTCCCTTTCCACTCCGCTTGGAGAAGATGGCGACAGCGAGTTCGGTGACCTAATTGAGGACACCGAGGCGGTTGTCCCAGCGGATGCAGTCGGGTTCACCATGCTCCAGCAGGAGCTTGAGAGAGTTCTCGATAGCCTTCACCCAAGAGAGGCTGGGGTAATTAGGTCCCGCTTCGGTTTGGGAGATGGTGTCCAGATGACTCTGGATCAAATTGGTGAGAAGTTCGGTGTTACTCGCGAACGTATTCGTCAGATCGAATCTAAAACCATGTCAAAGCTTCGTCACCCGTCAAGGTCGCAACTACTCAGAGATTACCTGGACGGATAAATGCGTACCTTCCTGGCTGTGATGTTCGGGAAGCTCGCCAGGTTGCTAATCCGATTAGTTCGACCCGGCGGAGGTTCCGCACTTCCAGGAGTAATTGCCAACAAAATTCAACCCAAGCTGCTTGCAAACGCGATCAAGAGCATTCCAGGCGGGTTGGTAGTAATTTCTGGTTCCGCGGGGAAATCATCGACCACCAGCTATTTGGTTTCGCTGCTTCAGTCGCATGGACTGAGGGTCTTTACTAACACCAGCACCGCAAACATCCGTCAGGGGCTCGTTGCTGCAATCTTGGCTCAGTCAGATCTCCGCGGCCGAATTGATTTTGACATAGCCGTGCTGGAGTGGGACGAGGGGCATGGGGCCGTCTTGGCCAAAGAGCTACCGATAAAGCTCGCCGTGCTAACCAACGTGCTCTCTGATCAACTTGACCGATTCGTTGATCCGGAGGTGGTCATTGAGATGCTCAAGACCATTGGTTCAGAAGCGGAGTCAGTCCTTATAAATGCCGAGGACAAAAACCTCTGCCAGTTAGATTTCGGCAAATCCCCGCTAGCCTTTGGGGCCGACCGGAAGCAGCTTCCAGCAGATGAACTTAGCTACGCTCTAAATTTCGGTCCTCACCCAGCACTTTCACACTTCGTAACCGCAGGTGCTTCCAGTGTCACCGTTCATGGTCTTGGCAAGGAATCTGTCTACGAAACAGTGGCGCTACCAAGCCATCAGGCAATGAACTTAGCTGCAGCCGTCGCTGCTCTCGAGCTCCTAATTGAAGTGGACCCCGAGATTGTCCAGTCAAGGCTGCTCGAGCTACAACCGGTGTTCGCAAGAAATGAAACGGTCGTCGTAGCGGATCGCCAGATTGACCTGCGACTCGTGCAGAACCCAACTAGTTTTCAGAAGAACTTGGATGAACTAGTCGGGGATGAATTGCCGTTGATGCTGATGGCGGGCAGGGATATTCATGATCCAAGTTGGTTGTGGACAGTGGATTTCTCAAAGTTGAATCGGGTCGAGATTGTTGGCGGGTTCAATGCCTCAGATTTGGCATTGCGGCTTAGGTTTCAGGGGGTTGAGGTCGGTCAGGTCATCACCGAAGCCACCGAAGCCGGGGACGTATTCTTGCGCCTCAGTGGTGCGCGTCCAACAGTGCTGTTTAGTGCCGACGCCATGAGGCGCGTCAGAAGACACTGGGGGTTGGCCAAGTGAAAACATTCTTCTCCTTCAAACCTGAGCACTTCAACAACAACGGAGATCAGGGCAACCTTGATGTTCTTCGGTTCTTTCTTGAAGCTCAAGGGTTGCAAGTAAGTGCGACAGATGAAGCAGCAGTTGCTGATTTTGTATTGGTCGGCGATGCCAGCCGGGCTGCTATCAGTCATCATGAGCAGGAGTTGACGCGGTTAATTCCTGTTCTTAGCTCCAGGATTGCAAAGGGGTTGCCAACGCTGTTGGTGGGCTCTAGCTATGAGTTTTTCCTCGGGAAGATTGCAGAGCTTGGCACTCACGCAAGGACCACACGCGTCAGTGAATTCAGGTCAGTTGCGCTCACGGCGGAGCTAACTGTCATGGGCTATCGCAATAGTGAGCTCGCGAGCGGTGATGTTCAGCTGTTTGGGGGATTCATCGCAACGACCCTCTACGGTCCGATACTTGCCAAGAATCCAGAACTGCTTGACTTGGTGCTGCTGCGTTTGGGAGCAGAACAGGCGAAATGGCCCAAAGATATGTTGGAGTTTGTTACAAAAATTAGGTCAGAGATTAGCTCTGATTGAGGTCGGCGCTTTGGTCGTGCCACTGGATGGTTAGTGGCTCCAGTTTTTCCTTGTTCGCGTTGCCGTGATGCGCGCAGAATAGAAGTTCCCCACCAGCTAGCTCAACCCTCATGTATGCCTGAGCACCACATACGTCGCAGCGGTCGCTAACCAGTAGCTTTGTTACTTCAGTTGTATTTTCCATCACGCACTATTCAACCACGCCGCCCTGTTTTTATTCGGCCAGTGGACCATGTTTCGCTAAAGGCGAAGTGGCATGACTAAAGATAAGCGATTCCCAGTTATGGTTTCGGAGTGGAAGATTACTCAGCAAGACACCTGTCGGTCCTAGAGGGCCTCGAGGCCGTTCGCAAGCGTCCGGGTATGTACATTGGCTCCACTGATGACCGCGGTCTGATGCACTGTCTCTGGGAGATCATCGACAACTCTGTTGACGAGGCGCTTGCCGGGCACGGTAGTTCTATAAATGTTGTTATCCACAGCGATGGGTCGATCGCAGTGTCAGACAACGGTCGAGGTGTTCCGGTAGACATCGAACCCAGGACCGGCCTCAGCGGTGTTGAGGTTGTTTTCACCAAGCTTCACGCCGGTGGCAAATTCGGCGGCGGTTCTTACGGGGCATCTGGTGGATTGCATGGTGTTGGTGCATCGGTAGTCAACGCACTCAGTGAGCGCCTGGATGTTGAAGTTGACCGCGATGGTGTCACCTGGGCCATGTCTTTTCACAGGGGAGAGCCCGGGATTTTTGCAGGTCCAGAGCCAGACTCAAGCTTTACCGCCTTCGTCGACAAGAGCGAACTTCGCANAGTGGGCAAGGTCGCTAAGGGTAAAACCGGAACTCGAGTTCGCTACTGGCCAGACCGACAGATTTTTGAGCCCAGCGCTAAGTTCTCAATGCAGGATCTTGAGTCAAGACTTCGCCAGACNGCGTTCTTGGTGCCGGGCCTGAACTTAGAGGTACTCGATGAGGAATCGGGACAGACCCAGCGGTTCGCGTTTGAAGGCGGGATCGCGGAATATGTTGAGCACCTAAGTAGCGACAGTGCGGTCATGGAAACCAGGCGAATCCAAGAGACTGCACACTTTAGTGAAACCGTCCCAGTGCTCGATGAGGCCAGTGGTGCGATGGCAAGCAAGGAAGTCAAGCGCGAGTGCAAGGTTGACATCGCCCTACGGTGGGGAGGTGGCTTTGACACAACCCTCAAGAGCTTCGTGAACATCATTGCAACCCCAAAGGGCGGCTCTCACGTTGCTGGTTTTGAGCAGGCGCTACTTAAGTCATTCCGAGGCGCCATTGAACAAAACGCCAGAAGACTCAAGGCAACTTCGGTAAAGATCGAGCGTGACGATGTATTTGCGGGTCTCACTGCGGTGGTGTCAGTCAGCTTCCCGGAGCCTCAGTTTGAAGGACAGACCAAAGAAACGTTGGGAACTCCTGGCATAAAGGCCATCGTCGCAGCTGCCGTTAGCAAATGGAGCGATGAGTTACTGACCGGCAAGGTTCGAGGAACTAAGGCGCAGGTTGACGCGCTGCTTGACAAGGTTGTCAGCGAAGCTAAAACACGAATTAGTGCAAGGAGCCTCAAGGACACTCAGCGCCGAAAGAACGCGCTCGAATCATCCTCACTACCTAGCAAGCTGGTTGACTGCCGTGGCAGTGCCACACAGGGTAGTGAGCTGTTTATCGTTGAGGGAGACAGCGCGCTGGGAACTGCGAAGCTGGCCCGTGACTCAGCCTTCCAAGCGTTGCTTCCGATACGAGGAAAGATCCTGAACGTCCAGAAGGCATCCTTGTCTGACATGCTCTCCAACGCAGAGTGTGCTGCCATTATTCAGGTTCTCGGGGCTGGTTCTGGCCGCACCTTCGACATCGAGCAGGTTCGCTACGAGAAGATCATTCTTATGAGCGATGCCGATGTCGATGGCGCACACATTCGCACGCTGCTACTGACGTTGTTCTTCAGATACATGAGGCCGCTGGTTGAAGCCGGTCGGGTCTACGCTGCTGTTCCACCGCTGCATCGCGTTGAAACCAGCGGGAAGAACAAACAGGTGATTTACACCTACTCTCAGCAAGAACTTATGGAGCTTTTGAAAAAGCTTGAACAGCAGGGCAAGAGCTATAAGCAGCCGATCCAGCGCTATAAGGGCTTGGGTGAAATGGACGCGGACCAGCTTGCAGAGACCACGATGCAGCCTGCCAATCGCATGCTTCGAAGGATTACCGCAGCAGACGCAGAGGCCGGCGAGCGCACATTTGAACTACTGATGGGTAACGAAGTTGCGCCCCGCCGCGATTTTATTGTTGAATCCGCGGACAACTTTGACCGTGAAAAGATCGACGCCTAGTAGGCCGCCGCCACATACTGGCTGATATCTGTACCGCTCGAGTCTCTTCGCTGATCAACTTCGGGCGTCGCTATCTGCACACCTTCTGAATCAATAATTGTGGGGCTTGTTCCAGCCCACCCAGCGAAGTAGAGCTGATCTTCACCTTTCAGGAAACGGTGACATCTAACTCCCTGGGTCGCCCTTCCTTTTCTTGGATAAGCGGACAACGGCGTGATTTTCAAGGACCCAGGGTCTGTGGCTCCAAGAGCCTGTGAATCATTTGCGACTGTTATCAGGTGTGCATCTTCGGAGATTGGCCCAAAGGCGATTACGCTCGAGTCTCCGGCAGCGATGCCTTGCATGCCACCGGCTGCCAAGCCCTGTGGCCTGACGGATGAGGCCGGGAAAACAAGTAGGTTTGCAGTGCTGGTGACAAAGCAAAGCTCACTAGAATCCGTGGCTTCGGCGAAACCGACAACTGCGTCATGGTCCTTGAGTGAAATAACTGTGGTTTCGTCCC
>JGI26082J51739_10002738_pt1 | contig 10654 bp, 6 predicted proteins | sample SaaInl5LU_22_DNA_FD_51739 | JGI IMG/M metagenome (IMG submission 51739)
GGGACCCATGGCAGTTTGCTGGAGGACTGTGAGCTGTATGCTAATCTTGCGAAACTGCAATTCGGGCAAGACACCTAAATTCGGCCAGAATCGCCTCAATCGGAGTGAGTTCAAACGTGCGCGGTGAATCCAGTCTGCTACGCCGCGCGTAAAAACATTCCATACCCAGGGATAATGCAATCGCCCTTTACGCCCTTTTCATCTTTAACACCTATGTCATGCACAGCGACCATCCTGTGGCTCCCCTGGCATCGTTTATCCCGCAGAGAGGAACGCTCAGCAATGAACGCCCCCGAACGGCTCGACCCGCTAGTCACCAAAACCTGCTACCTCAATGGCAGCGATCCGGAGAAGAAGCGCGAGGAGATCCGCAGCTATTTCCATCAGACCTTCAGCCTTTACGAAAGCCTTTTCGACTGCCTCGCTAGCGACGACGCCTATTACACTAAGGCGACGCCACTCCGGCATCCGCTGATCTTCTACTATGGCCACACCTCAGTATTCTTCATTAACAAGCTGCATGTCGCCAAACTCATCCCTGAACGCCTCGACCCGCGCATCGAATCGATGCTTGCGATCGGCGTCGATGAGATGTCTTGGGACGACTTGAACGACGCTCACTACGACTGGCCCACGCCCGCAGAAGTATTGGACTACCGCAACAAGACGCGTGACATAGTCGACAACCTGATCTCGTCGGTACCTGTCGCCATGCCTATTGGTTGGGAAGACCCACTTTGGATTGTCATGATGGGCATCGAACACGAGCGTATACACCTTGAAACCTCGTCAGTGCTCATGCGGCAATTACCCCTCTCGCTTGTTAAACCCTCGCCTCTGTTTAAAGACTGTAGCGATTCTGGCGAAGCGCCGACCAACGCGCTGCTGCCGGTGTCCGGCCGTCGTGTCGAACAGGGCCGCAGCCGGCGCGACAACGTTTACCGCTGGGACAACGAATATGGCTATCTCGAGACACCGGTAGCCGACTTTAATGCGAGTAAGTATCTGGCGAGCAACGGCGAGTTTCTCGCATTTGTCGAAGACGGTGGGTATGCCACGCGCGATTACTGGGACGACGAAGGCTGGGGCTGGCTCCAGCACAGCGAAGCGCGGCATCCTAGCTTTTGGTCGAAGGCAGAGACAGGGTATCGCTACCGGACTATTACCCGCGAGATCGACATGCCTTGGAACTGGCCGGTAGATGTTAACGCCCTCGAGGCCGCTGCATTCTGTCGTTGGACATCGGCGAAAACAGGGAAGAACGTTCGCCTTCCGACTGAGGCGGAATGGTTATGCCTGCGCGAAGAGATCGTAAGCGACCAACCAAACTGGAAGTCTGCGCCCGGAAATATTAACCTCGAACACGGCGCCTCTGCCTGCCCCGTCGATCGTTTCGGCACGGTGACGAAACGCGGCGAAGAATTTTTCGATATTGTCGGCAATGTCTGGCAATGGACTCAGACGCCAATCGATGGCCTGCCCGGTTTCGAGGTGCACGAGGTTTATGACGACTTCTCAACGCCGACTTTCGACGGTCAACACAATCTCATCAAGGGTGGCAGCTATTTCTCAACCGGGAATAGCGCGCTCAAAGATTCACGCTATGCCTTTAGGCGACACTTTTTCCAGCACGCCGGATTTCGTTATGTCGAAGGCGAGGAGCCAATTATCACCACAAGCAATCCCTACGAAACCGACGAGCAAGTCTCTCAATACATCGAATTTCATTTCGGTAGCGACTATCACGGCGTCCCTAATTTCGCCGGCGCCTGCGGCACACTCTGCCTAGAATATTTCGCCGCAACGACTGAGAGAAAACAGTCTCGCCGTGCACTCGACCTCGGCTGTGCGATTGGCCGAACGAGTTTCGAACTAGCGCGCGAATTCGACCATGTCGACGGTATCGATTTTTCAGCCCGCTTCGTCTCGGCAGCGACTCAGCTCAAAGAGAACGACAGCAAACGCTACACTATTCGTGACGAAGGCGACCTATTCAGCTTCAAAGAAACTTCTCTCGCTGAACATGGTCTTGCGGAGACCGCACACAAATGCGAATTTTGGCAGGGCGATGCCTGCAACCTTAGCGACAAATTCAGCAATTACGATCTCGTCTTCGCAGGCAATCTGATCGATAGACTCTACGAGCCGGAGAAATTNGTCAGCCGCATTCATGAACTTGTTAACGAAGACGGCTTGCTAGTCATTACCTCGCCTTACACNTGGCTGAGTGAGTTTACCGATCAAGAGAACTGGATTGGGGGATATAAGCGCGACGGCGAAAACTTCACGACCCTCGACGGCNTAAAAGAGCTTCTCGCGCCGCATTTCGACTTAGTAGANGAGCCACGCGACGTGCCTTTCGTTATTCGAGAGACNGCGCGTAAATTCCAACACTCGGTTGCTCAGATGAGTGTTTGGCATAAACGCAAAAAGTAACAGCGCTTAGGCTTAGCGGCAGCACTGANAGAGAGAAACCACAGAACGCACGACAAGAGATAACAACAATGCGGTTTCCAAACTATGAGCTGAGCGAATACCAAGCGCGGCACAATCCCAAGGCGAAAGCGCGCCTTGGCGCCGCCACGCTTGAGTTGATGAGCTTAGACCAAGTGTTGGCACTCGCGACTCCCGAGCAGCGCGGAGAATGGCAGCACCTGACTCTCAACTATGTTTCAGACCGCGGTAGTCCCGAACTGCGCGCTGCGATTGCAACAAATTACCAAGGCCTGACAGCAGACAATGTGGTTGTCTTCTCGAGTGCAACAGAGGCCCTCTTCTGCTGTATTCACGCCGCAGTCGATCATGCCGATCGCTGCACTGTCATCACGCCGTGCTATGAGCCCCTCGCTAAAATCCCCGAATCGATCGGCGCGTCAGTAAAGGCGATCCCTCTGCGGCGCCAAATAGAAGAAACCGCGCAGGCGCGCTGGGCGCTCGACGGCGACGAGGCAGCCGAGGCGATTGCCACAAGCGAACACCTGTTCATTAATTTTCCGCACAATCCCACCGGTGCCTTGATTGATCATGCGCAGCTCGCCACTCTTGTTACACACTGCGAGGCAAGCGGGACACGGTTGATCGCCGACGAGGTGTTTCGGGGATTAGAGCACTCAGAGCACGCGACGCTCGCGCCAGTCGCAACACTCACGGCTCGTGGCGTGAGCATCGGCTCGCTAGCCAAACCGCATGGCGCTGGCGGCGTCCGAATCGGTTGGATGGTCAGTCAAGACACTGCGCTGCTAACACGGGCGGTGGAGATTCGTCGCACTTTGTCAGTCTGTTCGGGTACCACCGACGAATGGCTAGCACGACTGATACTCGAGCACTCGCAGCCGCTGCGCGCAGCCTCGTTGCAACGGCTAAAGCACCATGTTGGGATAATCGAAGAATCCTTACCCGCCCTAGACGGCAGGCTGACATGGACGCGACCCGAAGCAGGCTGTGTGGCCTTTCCGCTTATCGCTTTGGGAGATGGTTTCGATCAGCGCTGTCTCAGCGAGACTGGGATCATGCTGATCCCACAGCGTTGTTTTATTGGTAGCGCTGAGGCAGGTCGCGGTGATGCTCAGAAGACGCTAGCCGGCGGGATTCGCTTAGGCTATGGCCTCGCCGACTTCCCTGAGACTTGGGCGCGTTTTGTTGAGTTTCTTGCCCACGCCTGAGCGCTAACACTGTTTACTCGACGAAGGCGCGCTCGATTACGTAATGCGCCTGAATGCCGTGGCGAGACTCTTTAAAGCCCCACGCTTCGATAATGGCACACGTGTCTTTCAGCATAGATGGGCTGCCGCAAATCATAAAACGGTCATCGTCGAGGTTTGGCATCGGTAAGCCAATGTCGTCGAACAGCTTCCCGCTAGACATGGCATCGGTAAGCCGGCCCTGTGTGCGAAACGCTTCGCGCGTAACGGTGGGATAATAGATAAGCTTCTCGCGCACGTCCTCACCGAAGAACTCGTTATTGGGGAGTGTCGCACTGATGAACTCTTCGTAGGCAAGCTCCGACACCTCGCGCACGCCGTGCGTAAGAATGATTTTGTCGTAACGCTCGTATGCCTCGGGGTCTTGAATAATGCTCATGAAAGGCGCGAGACCGGTGCCGGTGCTCACGAGATAGAGGTTGCGGCCAGGCAGCAGATGATCGACGACGAGCGTGCCGGTAGGTTTGCTGCTAACCAAAAGCTCATCGCCCACCTGAATATTCTGCAGACGCGAGGTCAGTGGGCCGTCTTGAACCTTAATACTGAAGAATTCGAGTTCCTCATCGTAGTTAGGGCTAGCGATGCTGTAGGCGCGCATAAGCGGCTTGCCGTCGACGTGCATGCCAATCATGACGAAATGGCCGTTCTCAAATTTCAGTCCCGCGTCGCGCGTGGTCTTAAAGCTGAAAAGCGAGTCGTTCCAATGGTGGACGGCGGTAACGCGTTGCGTGGTGATGGCGGCCAACTGTCTAGCTCCTGCAAGGGGTTTTAGATCGAATAATTCGAATACGAGCGTTAGTACTTGTGAGATTCAAACCAAATAGCGATCATGCACCGCTAAATCGTAAGTGAAGCCCCGAAATCGAAAGAGTGCGGATTATAGGGGCTATCTGCTAGTCCTGCAAAAACCAATAGTGAGGGTTCTTATAACCTATCGGAATATGAGCATCGAAGGGCTCGTCAGCGATAGGATCTGAATCTTAAAGATGCAACAAAAAGGGAAAACCATGATCGCTTCAGATGGGCCGGGCGCACAGTCAGCGCCGAGTTCGCCTCGCTCAGTTTCTAGTCAATTGGCGACTTTTACTCTCTTTGGTTTCGGTTGCGTTCTGCATTCTGCTCGCCACGGTCATACCACAAAGCCAGTTCGATACGTCGCTTGACGCTCTTCTCACCAAAAGCGACCCTTTCCTGCCTGAAGTTGAAGCGCTGGAAGCGCAATTTCCGACCACGCTCGAAGTACGCTTTGCACTGACAGCACCGCCGAATGCGACCGTATTCGATCGCCGCGTCATCGATGCACTTAGCGACCTCAAAAAGCGCTACACCGAAATCCCCTACGCCGCGCGCCTAAGTTCGCTTCTGGATTTTTATTCGCCCGAAAGCCAAACACGCTTGTTTCAGTTTTCGATAGACCGCTACAGCCAGGAGGAGCTCGATGCCTTACTCCAGCCCGCACTCAATGACCGCCTCCTCACCAACAGCCTGCTCACCGGCGAAGGTCAGCTTACTTTCGCCGTTGTCGCGCTGAGCGTCGATGAGCTTGCGGGAGAAGCGCGCGAACGAACCGCGCTAGCTATTCAGGAGTTGCGCGACTCGCTGCGCAACGCGCATCCAGACATCGGCTTCTATGCGATGAGCGACGTGATCCTTCAACAATCGAGCCAAAAGGCAATGCTAGATGATTTGTCACAGCTTCTTCCGTTTGTCATCATTCTCTGTGTGCTAGTTATCTGTTTCTGCTTCCGCTCCATTCGTTTCGGCGCAGGCATCCTCACGCACACGCTCGCCACATGCCTCTGCACGCTCGGGTTTCTCGCCTACACCGGCTTTAGTTTTAATAGTATCTCGGTAATCGCACCGCTCATTGTCGTTATCATCGCCGTTGCCAACAGCGTCCATATTATCTCGCTGTTTCGACAAAGCCTCGAGAACGGCGCGAGCAAAAAAGACTCAATGATCGCAAGCCTTGTGCATAATGTGGTGCCTATTTCGCTCGCTGCGCTAACCACCGCAATCGGTTTCGTGTCGCTCCTGCTCTGCTCTTCACCGGCTATTAAGGGCTTCGGCATCATCGTTGGAATCGGCATTGGATTTGGCTTCGTCCTCACACTCACTTTTTTGCCTGCACTGCTTATGCTGCTTGCCCCCAAGGTCGAGGTGATCGCTGAGGGACGTGAACGACCTTCTTCGCTGCTCACCGAGGTCGTCACTCTTGGAAAGCGCTATGACCGCCCGATATTCTGGGGTTGCTCACTGCTCGCAGTCGTGACACTGGCACTCCTACCGCTTAACGAATCCGACTTTAACCGCCTCGACTTTCTTGGCAGCGACCCCGAGCTGTCGAGCTACTACGATATTGTCGGCGAGAGCATCAACCGAGGTCCGCTTCTTACCTACGGCGTGCAAACTAATAAAATTGACGGCGCCATAGATCCCGACTTTCTCGCTCGACTCGACGACTATTTTAGCTGGGCGCAGCAGTTAGCGGGGGTCGAATCTATCGCGAGTATCGTCGACATTGCCCGCGCCGTGAACCGAGCGCAGCATCAGGACAACCCTGAGTTTTATCGCATACCGGAGGACACCGACGCGGTGGCGAATTCGTTGCTTGCCTACCAAGTGGTGCAGAGCGACGACTTTCCGCTTAAAGACTTCATCACCGAAGACTTTGCGCTAACACGCTTCTTTCTCAACGCCACGCCATCGACTAATAAAGAATTATTGGCAACCGATGCGCTTTTAAGCGAAGAGTTTGCACGTCGTTTCCCCGAGGCGCAGCTGATGCATGGGTCGACTTTGCTGCTGTTCTCGCGCATGGACGAACTGGTCACGGTTGAATTGCTGCAGGGCTATTCGCTTAGTCTGCTGCTCATCACGCTCTGCCTCATAGTCGGCTTGCGCAGTGTTAAGTTCGGTCTCTTGAGCATTATTCCTAACCTGTTGCCCGCAACAATCGTCTTCGGGATTTGGGCCATTACCGTGGGCCAAATAAACCCATTCGTTATGATGTTGTTCAGCATCAGCATTGGGCTTGTGGTCGACGACAGCGTGCATCTGCTAAGCCACTACTTACAGCGGCGACGCGAGGGCGTTGAAGGAGAGGTGGCGATGAACGAGGCGATTCTAACAGCCGGCCCTGCCCTGAGTATCACAACGCTCGTTTTGGCGATTGGGGCGACAATATTGATTTGGGCAAACACGCTTTATTTTCAGCAAGCAGCGCAGCTCCTCGTGCCGATTGTCGTGTTGGCATTGGTGCTAGATTTATTCTACCTGCCAGCTATTTTACGCAGGTTCGCACCCACTATTTCCTGAGCGCAACAGGACTTCAGCCTAGAAAGGCCCGCATCTACAGCCACAAAAAAGCCCGACCCTCTTTCGAGTGTCGGGCTTTCTTTGGCACAAACTCTCTGCTGCGAATTCTAAGCCCTAGCTAAGGCTGCGCAAGCAGGAATTAGTCCCCACCTTGATCGATATATTTCCAGTTAACCGCACCGAAGAACATCTCATCCCAGCTTTGCTGACCCCAAGGCACATCGCGCTCTGGATCTGGGTTTGCTGGGTTCTGCGCCGAGTTATCAAACGCTCCAACCGCTGTAATCTTCGTGCCTGCCGGGACGAACTTGGGCTCTTCGTAGGTGTAGCTGAGCTGCCATGCGTAGTTGTACTGCGCGATGTTAATCAGCTCTTCCTGCGTGCCGTCTGGGTAATCGGCATAGAAACGCATGTATTTGCCGCGGAAGTGCATGTGCGGCAGGAAGCTCTGCAGCTTTGCGTCCTTATTGATCATGATCGTCGCTGTCTGTTCGAAAGCTGGGTCGTTAGCGGGGATAGTTGTCCACGTGTTGGGGAAAATACACGCGCACTGGCCCGACATACGCTCTTCAGGAATCTCGCCTTCGGGGTAGAACCAGAGGCCGATTTCACCCTCGTCAACGGCCTCGCGGCCGGTTGTGGTGTAGTGAAGATTAAGATTGAGCACAGAGCCTGCTTTGAGCAAGCCACCGGTGTTCGGCGGGTTTAGCTGCGGCGTTGCACCCGGAATATACGCAGTGATGCTTGCCTTATCTGGGTTGCCACTGCCGAGGAATCCGCCGCGCGTCTCGCCGGGGAAATCGAGACGGTTAATCGTGTGGTGCAGCACAGTGCGATCACCTGCAATGTATTGACTGCCGCGTAGCCAGCGATCCTCAGGAATATCGATCAGTACAGCGACGTCACGGTAATCGACCACGCCGGTTGCTGGGACTGACTGAGGTGGCACTTTGATGATGTAGTCTGGCTCACCGAACGCCCACTTCGTCTCAGGCCACGTGAGTTCGGCTAGTGGATCGTTTGCATCGTCTTTCGGTGCGCCCGCTTCAACCCACGCGATGATATTGCGCACTTCTTGGTCTTCGATCAGCATGTCATTAATGAACTCACCAATATGGCCGTCGATCTGGCCAGGCGGCATACGCTTGGTCATTAAGACTTCGCGAATCATCGGCGACCAACCTTTGACCATAGTGTGGCTGTCCATTGCGAAAGGCGCGATGCCGCCCTCGCGGTGGCAAGAGGCGCAGTTCTCAGCGAGAATCGGCGCGATATCTTGAGAGTAAGAGGGCACGGTAGCCATCTGCTCATAGCTCACCATTGAACCAGTAGTCTCGGTCATCGCAACGCTTACCGCTTCGCCAGCGAGGATTTCGTCGATCGCCGCCTGCGCGCCCTCAAGGCTGCCGCGGTATTCAACTTCGAATGAACTTGGGCTAAACAGCACCACTTCGCCCGTTCGCTCAATACCTAACTCTTCGGAAATCACGCGCGCATCGTCCATCAATACGGGGATATCGACGCCATATTCGGCAAGCTTGGCCTGCACGGCGGTGCGGTTGCGCTTACCCATTGGGTTGATCATGAAAAATTCGACGCCGGCGTCTTCATAGCTCGCCTTGAGCTGCGCAAAGTCGGCAACGGCTGCCGCTGTTGCGGCGCTATCGTTTGCCTGCACCAGCAGCGCGATGGTTTTATGATCGTCATACCAGCTCATCGAGTGGTGATAGCCGTCTTGATCGAGGAGCGAGAAATCGCCAACGCGATCGGCGGCAAATAACGCACCCGGCAATGCACTCGCTATTCCCGCTGCGGCGACTGCTGCAGCGACGCATAAATTTGATTTCATCACGTCTGACTCCTGTCCTGAATACTGGCCGCAATGCTTTGCGGTATAAGGAAAAAATTGTTTTAAATCAGTTTGCTAACCTGCGAATTTACGAACTAACAGAGGCTAAGTCAATACTGCAATCTGTGACAAATCTAGCCGGCCGAACGCAGCAGCGCCCTGAGTGGCTCGTATAGCGCTGCATTCGCCACTACGATGTCATGACTGCAAAATTGCGGGTCGTCGCCTTCGGGTACGTCGCCGAAGTGGCCATAGACCGCTCCCGCCTCTTTTGCAATAAGCTGCGCCGCCGCGTAGTCCCAGACGCTCAGGCTCTCGTAATAGCCGTCTAGCCTTCCTGCGGCGACGAAACAGATATCCAGCGCAGCAGAGCCTAAGCGCCGAATATCTGCGCACTCAGCCAAAATGACGCTCAGGCGTTTAATCATTGGCTCGAGGCCAGTTTTAACATACGGAAAGCCCGTCGCGATTATGGCTCTGTCGAGTCGAGACTCCTGCGCAACATTTATCGGCGAGCCATTTAACGTTGCTCCGCCCCCGCGCTGTGCGGCGAACAACTCGTCACTAAAGGGATTGAACACAACACCGTGCTGAATCAGACCGCCGTCAACAAAAGCGATAGAGACGCCGGACTGATTGAGCCCGTGCGCATAGTTCACCGTGCCGTCAATCGGGTCGATAATCCAGAGCGGGCCTTCTATGTCCTCGACTCGGCCTAAGTCAGGGGAAGACTCCTCCGAGAGTATCTGATGACTCGGGTAGGCGGCACGAATGGCAGCAGAAATGAGATCGTCCGCCGCGATGTCAGCCTGAGTGACGATCTCGATGCCCCCCTTAAAGTTGCGCTCGAGTGGCTCGTTGCGGCGCTTTTCCGCGATTAACGCACCTGCTTGACGCGCGATTTCGAGGGAAAATTCGAATGTTGATTTCATCTATAACCTTTAATCGTGTGGGATAAGTGAGAATATAAACTGCAGTGAAACCAGTTAAGCCGTGGCAAAAGGCTTAATTTGTCGAGTGTAAACCATTTGGAAGCTAGATATAGTCGCTAGTGTGCACTAAGCTGAATACTTAACTTGTAAACTACCTGAGACAGTTATGGCCTTTTCCGGATGGGGTAGATACCCAACTTTAGAGTCGCGGCTATTCGAACCTGTTTCGGCCTCTGAGATCGAAGCCAGTCTGGGCAGTTCAGAGCCGTGGGGCACCCCAGTTATCGCCCGCGGGGCTGGCCGCAGCTACGGCGACAGCGCGCTGGCCGAAACACTCATTAGCACGCGCTATCTCGATAACTTTTCTAGTCTAACCACCTCAGCGTCTGGTCACACTGTGCTGCGCTGCGCGTCGGGCATGAGCCTCAAGAATGTACTCGAGACAATAATCCCAAAAGGCCTGTTTTTGCCAGTGCTACCTGGCAACAAAGGCGTGACCATTGGCGGCGCTATCGCGGCTGACGTGCACGGAAAGAACCACCATATCGATGGCAGCTTCTGTGATCACGTCGAGTCCTTGCGGATGCTGCTTGCATCAGGCGAGATTATAGACTGCCACCGCGAATCTAATGCCGAGCTTTTTCACGCGACCTGCGGCGGCATGGGGCTGACGGGAATAATCCTCGATGCAGCAATCAAGCTCACGCCTCTATCCTCGCTAGATATTGCTCAGCGTTCTCTTGTCGCGGGCANCCTTCAAGAATGTATGGATTTGATGGACGAACACAACCACGCGAAGTACAGCGTCGCATGGATAGATTGCCTTGCAAGGGGCGCTGCACAGGGTCGCTCGG
>JGI26082J51739_10002742_pt1 | contig 10644 bp, 7 predicted proteins | sample SaaInl5LU_22_DNA_FD_51739 | JGI IMG/M metagenome (IMG submission 51739)
ACTAAAAGTAATGGCGACAAGCATTTCGCCATTGTCGATGCGGCCATGAACGATATGATCCGCCCCGCCCTCTATCAAGCATGGATGGATATTCAACCAGTNCAACCAAGTCATGCAGAGACATTGACCTACGATGTCGTAGGNCCGGTGTGTGAAACCGGTGATTTTTTAGCCAAAGATCGGGCATTGGCTATCAGCGCCGGCGATTACCTCTGCCTGTTCTCGGCAGGCGCGTACGGGTTTGTGATGAGCTCAAACTACAACAGCCGCACACGAGCCCCAGAGATCATGGTAGACGGTGAAAAACTGCACTTGATTCGCCAGCGAGAAACATTCGATGATCTGGTTCGCGGCGAACACCTATTGCCGGCAGTGTCATCATGTTAATTAAATTTACGAAAATGCACGGTTTAGGCAATGACTTTGTCGTGATCGACGCTGTGACACAAAATGTTCGTCTCACTCCGGCGATTGTGCGACGCCTCGCCGACCGAAAAACAGGTATAGGCTGTGATCAACTGCTGGTAGTCGAACCGCCGACCCAGCCCGATATCGACTTCAGCTACCGTATTTACAACAGCAACGGCGACGAAGTTGAGCAATGTGGCAATGGCGCGCGCTGTTTGGCGCGATTTATTCACGACCGAAAGCTTACTGGGAAAAACCCAATCCGCGTCAAAACCTCGAATCGCGTGATGGAACTGAAAGTCGTTGATAAAAATACCGTTGCCGTCGATATGGGCATCCCCGAACTAGACCCAGCCGCCATTCCATTTCAAGCGGCCCAACAGGCCTTGCACTACAGCATCGACGTGGACGGCGAGACACAGCAGATTTCGGCCATTTCAATGGGTAACCCCCATGCCGTTCTGATCACAGACGATGTAGCCAACGCGCCTGTGGCGGATCTCGGTGCGAAACTGGAGCGTCACCCACGCTTCCCTAATCGCGTGAATGTCGGCTTTATGCAAATCGAAAGCCGCGATACCATCAAGCTTCGAGTGTTTGAGCGCGGTGTTGGCGAAACTCAGGCTTGCGGTTCAGGAGCCTGTGCCGCCGCTGTCGCTGCACTGCAGCAAAACTTAGTCAATTCTCCGGTTACCGTTCAGCTAACGCGGGGAACTCTGCAAATAGACTGGAAAGGTGAAGGTCATCCACTGATAATGACTGGCCCCGCCGCGACAGTTTTCCACGGACGAGTACGCATATGACCACACCGACAAAAACCGATCCGACTGAAAAAATGGTGCGCGAATATCTGCGCAACAACCCAACCTTTCTCGATGACAATGCGGATATTCTCGAGTCCATTGTGGTATCTCACGACAGCGGCTCGGCTATCTCTCTTGTTGAGCGCCAAGTCGGTATTCTGCGCGATCGCAATAAAGAAATGCGTGGACGCTTGGATAACATGCTGCAAACAGCTCATGAAAATGACCTCTTGTTTGAGAAAACCAAACGCCTTGTGCTGAATCTACTTGAAGGGAAGAACTTGTCGTCTCTGGTGGAAGCGGTATATGACAGCCTCGGCAAGGATTATGGCATCGAGTTTTATAGCCTGACCTTGCTCGGCGACGAGAAAAAATTGCCTCGCACCATGGCGCGCACATCAACCATGGAAAAAGCGAACGAAAAAGTGGGCACGCTGCTCGGCGCGAATCGCGCGGTTTGCGGCATCCTTCGAGAAGAGGAAATGCTGTTTTTGTTCGGTGATCAAGGCAGCAAAGTCGGCTCAGTGGCCGCAGTCCCGCTGCGCTATGACAATCTTTACGGAATTCTCGCCATCGGCAACAGCGATCCTAACTTCTACAAAAGCAGCATGGGCACATTATTCCTCAGTTATATCGCCGAGATTTTAAATCGCCTGATACCGCACTACCTTAAGTAAAACGGCCCAGAGCACAGGGCCGCTACCTCGTTTAACGGACTGGCGACTTTAACGAGTCGGTGATTTTTTTGCGGGCCGGACCGTTTAATTTCTTAGGCGCAGCGGTCTTTTTCGCACCACCTCCCGCTCTTTTACTGACGCCAGCGCCTGCAGGCTTGGCGGCATTGCGGCGCCTCTTGGCCGGTTTAACGCCCTCTTTAGCACTGCCCGCACCAAACTTTCGCGCCTTTCCACTCTTTGCTTTGCGCTTTTCTTCGTGATCTTTCGCCAGCGCAGCCGCTTTAGCTGAGACCTTGATGGGCTTGCGGCCTCCCGGGTGCGAAGCTGACTTGGACTGTTCTACCAATTCAAAATCAATCTTTCGCTCATCCAAATTAACACTGACAACCCGAACCCTTAAACTATCACCAAGCCTAAATACCCGCCCAGTGCGCTCTCCGACCATGCGATGCTGAGCCGCTTCATGGTAGTAGTAATCTTTTGGCAGCCCAGTGACATGAATGAGCCCTTCAACGTACAGCTCATCCAACATCACAAATAAGCCAAAGCCAGTCACTGCGCTGACAACACCGGAATACTCCTCACCAACACGGTCCATAAGATATTCGCATTTCAGCCAATTCACGACATCGCGAGTTGCCTCGTCCGCACGGCGCTCGGTAACAGACAAGTGAACGCCAGTCTCAGCCAGACGTGACAACTCATATGGGTAAATAGCCTGTTTAGCAATCTCGGTCGCGCCCTGAACCCTCACCACTCCCGCCACTTTCTTGCTGCTTCGAATCAAGCTGCGAATGGCGCGGTGCACGAGCAAATCGGAGTAACGTCGAATAGGTGAGGTGAAATGGGTGTAGGCGTCAAACGCCAGACCAAAATGGCCAAGATTCTCTGGTTGATAGACCGCCTGACGCATGGAACGCAGCATAACCGTCTGAATCACAGAGGCATCGTCGCGATTTTTAATGGCCCGCAAGACGCGCTGATAATCGCTGGGCTCAGGATCATCGCCGCCGCCCAAACCAATCCCCAGTTCGCCGAGAAAGTCACGCAGCGACGACAATCGATCTTCACTGGGACCTTCATGAACACGATACAACGCAGGAATATTAGCCTTCTCAAGGAACTGCGCTGTGCAAACATTGGCCGCCAACATGCACTCTTCAATCAAACGGTGCGCTTCAGTGCGCTTTACAGGAATAATCTGGCTAATTTTGCGCTGCCCGTCAAATAAAATACGCGTTTCCTGAGTATCAAAATCGATCGCCCCGCGCTGGCTGCGTCTCTGGTGCAATTTAGTGTAAAGCGCGTACAGCGNATCCAGCTGAGGCAGNACAGCGGCAAATTGGTGCCCTGAATCGGCTCTCTCGCCGGAGTTTTTCTCTTCAATTATTTGTGCAACTTGGGTGTAGGTAAGCCGCGCGTGGGAATGCATCACCCCTTCATAAAACTGATATTTGGTGACATCACCCTCTGCGCTGACCTGCATCTCACAAACCATACAAAGACGATCTTCTGCGGGATTCAGAGAACAGAGACCATTGGATAACTTTTCCGGCAACATGGGCACAACATGGTTGGGGAAATAAACCGAGTTGCCTCGTTCAAACGCTTCTTTGTCGAGCGCGCTCCCCGGATGAACATAGTGCGAGACATCGGCAATCGCGACAATCAGCTTCCAGCCCCCCCGCGCTTTTGGCTCACAGTACACTGCATCATCAAAATCACGGGCATCTTCGCCATCAATGGTGACCAGCGGCAGTGCGCGTAAATCGACGCGAAACTCCTTGTCAGTCACGTAGTCTGGAATGCGATCAGTCTCGGCCTCGACTTCGGTATTCCACTGGTGCGGAATACCGTAGTTGTGAATCGACATTTCAATTTCTAAGCCAGGGGCAAGGTGATCACCCAACACTTGGCTTATTTTTCCCGCGGGTGGACTGTTGCGCGACGGCGCATCGGTAATATCAACCACCACAATCTGCCCCGGCTTGGCACCACACAGCTGGTCAGCAGGAATCAGGATATCTTGGCTAATACGGGGATTGTCTGGACGTAAAAAATGGATGCCGCTCTCGCAAAAGTAGCGTCCGACAAGCTGCGTGGTCCTGCGCTCAACGATGTCAACCAGGGTCCCCTCTGGGCGGCCACGGCGATCCATACCTGCGATTCTGACCAGTACAATATCGCCATCAAACACACGGCGCATCTGCCGGCTGGAAAGATAAATATCTTGCTCGCCGCCAAGGAGTGGTGCGACAAAACCATAACCTTCAGGATGGCCGATCACGCGGCCTTTCACTAGATTAAGCTTGTTCAGGGTGCCATATCCATCCGCGCGATTGCGGGCAATTTGCCCATCGCGCTCCATCGCCCGAAGACGTCTTCGCATGGCTTCGATTTGCTCATCATCCACCAAATTCAACCCTGAACAAATTTCATCGAGGGTCAACGGACCAACGCTTTCATGTAAATAATCGAGGACAAATTCCCTGCTGGGCACCGGCCGCTCGTACTTTTCTGCTTCACGAGTCGCGTAAGGATCAATTGTTTTGCTTTTTCGGGCCATAAGATTATTTTCGCGGTATTAAAAAGTATCACTCTACTGCGCGTTTTCTGCGCGTAAAGACTGGAAGTGTTCGCGCAGTCTATGTCTTATAAGGAGTTGAGTAAAAGAAATTATGAACATAAAAAAAACTCGAGGGCTGCGACCTGACGCAAACCTCGAGTTTTTGGACGGCATTGGCTGAATAGTAAAAAAGTAGTAACTAAAACAACCGCTGCCAAGGGAAAAAACTGACTAAGTACAACTCAATAAAACGTACAACTCAATAAAACGTACAACTCAATAAAACTCACCACAACTAACGAGCAAACTAACCAGCACAACTACTAACCAACCTAAATTGACTCGCACCGTCCATGGTGCACGACTTCCTAGTCGCCATCTGTTTCACAAACCACTGCGTTTTTCACAGCATCTCGATCGAGCGTCTGTCCTTTGTAGCCAACTCCCTGTCAGCTATGCTCTATTGCGTCCTGCTTATCGATGCTGCGGATTAAATAGTAGTGTAGGCACTACTCAATCACTCGTGGTATCCCTTTGTACGCTTCATGCCCGGGAGCCAATACAGGGTCGTATTCTACTGAGATGACTGGCATTAAGGTATTACACTGACGAACTAGTACTAAAGGACTAGTTCTGCGAGTCATTAGGCCCGGGTGTAATCATGACACAAGAAATTCTTCGATATGGCGCCGTATCTGCTGCACACGCTCAATGTTTGCTTCAGCATCGAGGGATCCATAGTCTGATTTAAACGTCACCACCATCGCACGCAGCTCTGACATGCCATAAAGTCCCGCAAGCCCGAGCAAATCATGAATAATTTCTCGTAGACTTGCCTTATCGTCGGTTTGCAGTTGGATTTCGAGCTTGCTGAGACTGCTATAAAGGGCACTTTTAAGCTCATCAACTGGTACCACCGACGATAAAAGTCCTCCGGGCGCGAAGCTTAATGTTGCGTTGCTGCGACGTCACAAGCGACATCAGCCCCTCTATCAACTCCTCCTCATTCAGCGGCTTAAGTAATATTAACGCGGCGCCCGCCTTGATAATTCGCTCGCGCTCGGCGAGCGTGACATCGGCGGTTAGTGCAATTATCGGCGGACTTTCACCTGGTTGCTGCACAATTGTTTCGCAGGCGGTTATGCCATCGATCACGGGCATGTGAATATCCATTAAAATGGCGTCAACATGTAACCGTTTGGCAATATCGATTGCCTCCAGTCCGTTGTCAGCAATCAGACATTCCGCCCCGTAGCTATTAAGTAGACGAACAATAAAGCGTTGATTGAACAAATTGTCCTCAGCGACAAGCACCGTTAAACCTTCAAGCGCTTCTGATTTGTGCGTCTTGTGTACTGCAGTCTCGGTAAAACCCGTTAACGCAGAGTCATCAGTGGCGCGCAAATGGTAGGTAAAGGTAAACACCGAGCCCACACCCACTTCACTGTGCACTTTAATGTCGCCGCCCATCGCCTGAACAAGGCTTTTACAGATCGACAGGCCCAGCCCGGTGCCACCAAAGCGACGATTAATTGACGTGTCTTCTTGCGTAAACGGATCGAACAACCTGGGGATTTTTGTCTCATCAATACCCTTNCCCGAATCTGATACCGAGCACTCCAAAACAACATTGCCCTCAACTATAGATTGGCAACCGATAACGACCTCGATTCCGCCGGTCTCGGTAAATTTCACAGCATTGCTGAGTAGATTGCTGATCACCTGAATAAATCGCACTGGATCCCCAATCAGTGCCGCCGGCAAGTCTTCGCTGATTGTGAAAGTTAACGATAACCCTTTCTTTTCAGCAGCCGGCAGATGGATGGCAATCAGATCCTCCAGCCAAGGTTGAACACTAAAAGGAATATTTTCTAAAGTAAAACCACCCACTTTGGCTTTAGAAAACTCCAAAATATCATCGATCATTGTCAGTAACATGTTTGACGACATACTCACAATGCGCAGATGCTCCTCGCGTTTCTCTGCATCGGTCTCGATCGCGATCAGTTTTGAAAACCCAATTACGGTGGTTAATGGTGTCCGCAACTCATGACTCATTCGCGCTAGAAACTGCTCCTGCGCTTCCATGGCATCTTCGAGTTCAATTAATGTTATCTGCAATTGGGCGGTGGCTCTGGCGACCTCACTCTGCATGCGGACATTGGATTGGCGAACGCTAGCGGCTAATTGGTTGACGCCGGAGGCCAGTTTACGGATTTCCGTTGGGCCATCTTCTTCTGCGACATAGTTAAGATTACCCGCCTCCATTGACTCAACCATCTCGGTCAAATGTTCGACGGGCTTAGAAATACTGCGGCCAATTCGCATAGACAACCACGCTGCGATAAGAAAACCCATACTTGAGACGACTAAGACGGCAAAAATACCGTTGCGATTCTCTTCAATCAGCATCTCATCGCTAACGGCGATCAAAACCCAACCCAATATCTCCGTTGCCGGCAACGCCTCCTCATCGTAGTCCTGGACCATGGAAATTTCTTTTATGATATCGGCATAAAAATACCAATGATGATCGTAAAAATAGGGCCGAAGGGGTGTCTTAACGGAGAGAAGATCAAGGGCTCTTTCATCAAAGGTGCCAACATTGACCAAAGTCTTCTGGCTGTTATTGTAAAAAACGATACCGCTAACCATAGGAATATCGAGTACTGACTCACCCAGTTTAGTGAGCGCCTCCTCATTGTTCGAATACATCGAAAACTCTGCATTGCCCGCGATCTGCTGCGTAACAACAACACCATTGCGGAGCAAATTACCCTCCAACACCGAACGCTGCTCAGTAATCATGTAACTCGCCAACACCGCACACAGTAAAATCAGCGGCAGCAAAGATGTAATCAACATCCTCGAATGAATCGACGCAAATTGTTTTTTCGGTGTCACGCTATGTCCCCCCGGCTATAGCTTTTCAGCGTAGAAGCTCGTATCTTCTAACGTAATGCCCAAATNGGCCGCGACTGAGTAGTTAAAATTAATCGAAAAGTAGGTCGGCGAAAAAAGGCGTCCTGAACGGTTATTTTGCTCTTCACCGGAAAACCAATCGACACTTTGCATAGCGACGTTTTCGGGTGATGAGTAAATAGCGGTGAGAGCACCCGCTCTAAGGTAGGCTTTTGAGAAAGCAATTACCGGCACTTTGTAACGGTAGCTGAGGTGCAGTATCCATTTTGCAGTCGCAACATTAATCAATCGGCTGTCTGGCAGCGGAACAAACACATCACATTGTCTAAATACCGGCTCGAGTTTATTAATCGGATTGTCATTTTGACCAATACCAACAAAGTTCGGCGACAGTTCGTGCTCAACAATTTTGTCGTTTAAATCACTGCGCGCGGAAAGAGAGGCTGGGCCCAACATCACCCCTATGGTTTCAGCACTAGGCACCAGTAGTTTGGCTAATTTAATGCTGCGCAGCGTGGGCTGATTAAGGCTGATAGCAGATACTTTTTGACTGAATGCATTTTCGACTGATCCATAATACTTTGTTGCGGCCGAGACAAAAGCACTCTCAGTAATCAGTACGCTTAAAATTGGCACCGCAGGTTGTCGACTATAGGCGGCTTCTGCTGCGGCTGTTCCCACCGTCACAATCACAGATGCATCAAGAAGTTCGGCGCCAACCGTCACTGCTTGATTTTGATAATATTCGGTGAAGTGATACCGGCTTGGAAACTGCGCCTCTAATTNACTTTTAATGGTATCGACAATTTCGACATAGTCAGAAGTCGCTTTACCTGAGAGAAAAAACACATTCTGCTTGTCGGGAGCGCTACTCTCAGCGGCGGCGGGGAAAATAGTAAAACACACCAGACACACAAGTACCTTGCCACGCCACGAATGGATCAAATGAGCAAAATATTGTCGCCAAAAACGGTGATTCAATAAATCCATTTCACACTCAAACGTTTATCATCTCAGCAGCCATCGGCACGCCGCCCTCAATCCAATCACGGGAATGTTGCCTTGAGACCAAAAATGTACCTTGTCCCAAAAGTATTGAACTCATAAAACTCAATATAGGCATCGCCCACGNTCTGGACNGTTAGTGACAGATCAACCACTGACCGTTTCACTTGCCACTGTTTAGCNNCCTTTAAATCAACGCGCGTNTGGGCATCTGCTAAACTGGCGCGAAAGTATTTCGTCGATGATCTGTGGGAGATCATCGAACTAATACTAATACCNCTNCTAAATTTGTAATTCATCAATAACCCAGCAGTATGCCGAAGTCCGTATTCATCCANATCCCTTATATCCAATGNTGGCGGCGCCCGATAGAGNGTCTCTCCATTGATATCAGAATAACTGTAGTGGCCCCGCATCAGGAAATGGCTATCCGGCTTGTAGAGCAACTGTACTTCGGCACCGCGAACCTCCCAGAATTCGTTGTTGTCGCGAATATTCACGTAGTTGTCTAAATCTGGGAAATNGTCACGCCGCTCGCCNATCACATCTGTCATTTTTTCATTAAAAAGTCTGACATCAAGATTCACTTTNTTGCGGTTGAACGTCGCTANGTAGCCAATTTCATAGCTGTTTAATTCTTCGTTATCAAGATCGTCAACGGTTATNACTGATGCATCAAGAATGATATTTTCATTGTAGCGAACCAAGGANCGTTGATTGCTTTCAAGCAANGTGGGGGCNCGGAAACTGCGATTGATTGCAACACGNAAAATATGATCTGGCCTATGCTCATAGTTTGCGGCAACGCGATATGANGCGTAGGTGTTGCTNTTNTCANGATTTTCAACGATTAACCCACCGTTCAATACCAGGTCGGGAGACAGAGTCCACTCTAGATTCGTATAGGCACGATAGGACGTTTGAGAGAGGCGACCCGGCGTATCAAAGAACGCACTATTCTGTACATTGTCGTATCTAATCGCTGCGCCGTTAACCGCCCTTAAGTCATCGCTAAGTTGTGTGGTGGACCGTAACTCTAGATCCCAGCGCTCTGACGTACCCCGCGACGGCTGATCAAAAAACACTTTGTCTGACAGTCCTGGCAAAGGCCAGTAGGGCGATGTATCAGGCACACCAATAGCATCTGACAGACGCAGCGGCGCCGCGGGATCGGTAAATTCAAGGTCATTATGGTAGAGAATCATCTGAACCTTGTTACCCTTTTGACTGAGACGACTCCAGCTCAGATACTGATATTGATAGGCGAGATCGCGATCGGTAAAGGTTTTCTCGCCGATTCCCTGGGAGCTGTTGCTCAACCCTACCTGAAACTCGATATTGTCTTGCGCCGTTGGCGTCCAAAGTCCTCTAAACGTCGCAGAAAAAGTTTCGGAATTATCATCCACGCTGAGAGGTTTCCCCAAATAAAAGGAATCGTCGAATCCGTTATTGCTTGTAAAATTAAGACTCGTGCGATGATTGATAGCGCCGATAGTGCCTGCATATGTGAGAGCTGCATTGCGCGTTTCCGCGCTGCCTAATTGCGACGTANATGTCCAACCGCTGTCGAGTAACGGCGAGCGAGTGACAATATTGATCGATGCCAAAAACGCGTTGCTGCCGTCAGCAGATGCGTTGGCGCCACGAACGATCTCAATGTACTCAATATCGTCCAGAGAGACACCGATCATAGACCAGTCTACTGACGAAAAGAGCGACTCATAGACCGATCGGCCATCCACTTTCACTTCAAGACGGCGGGGATACTCATCGCCAAGGGCGTGATAAGTCACCCCCATGCGCGCACCGTTCACAAAGTAGGACTGAAATCCTGGAACCATACGAAAGAGATCTATTAACGCGACAGCGGTGCTTGCTTGAATGGTTTCGCGATCAATAATGGTGACTGAGGCGGGAGTCTGCAAAAGAGTCTGATCCATATGGGTAACACTGGTCACCATCGGAATATCAGTAAGCAGATCATCTTCTGTCACGATCACAGGGGCGCCGGTCGCGTTGGCCGCTAGCGCAGCGAGCAAAAATCCGGCAAGCCATTGTACATTTTTTTGTTTTTTACCTAGCTGCATATCACATCTCCCCAATCTGTCGTTTGACAACATTAGTGCTGTCCTTCTGATGTGTCGCCCAAACCCAGCTTTTGTCCCAAAATTCCCGCCTGAGTTCGATTAGCTAGCCCGAGCGAGCGAAGCATTGAGCTGACATGTACTTTAATGGTGTTTTCTGACAGCTCCAATTCGCGAGC
>JGI26082J51739_10002744_pt1 | contig 10640 bp, 10 predicted proteins | sample SaaInl5LU_22_DNA_FD_51739 | JGI IMG/M metagenome (IMG submission 51739)
ATGACTAATGCTTTCGGGTGCCCAAAAAACTCAGTGCCCGTCTGGGTAGAAATCGCTGTCATAATATTCTCTTTTTATTCTCAGTTAACTGACCATGTCTAAATTGGGCGTGTTTGCTTATCTATTCTAAACATCAGCCTGTATCGCTGAAGAGCGCTTAATGGCGATCAATCGCTATTTGTCGTACTAACTGCATTTTCTCTGGCATTGCGTAGTAGCAATCTTTGCCCCGGTTGCAATATTTCGCCATCGCTCAAATTGTTCAATCGCACAATATCAGCCGAATATAGATTGTAGCGGCGTGCAATTGACCAGAGATTATCTCCGCGCCGAACAATGTAACTAGGCGGTGCAATTTTACTTACATCGTTGTTCTTTATGTTGGGTGGAGAAAAGTCGCTTACCTCTCCTCGCGGGACTAGTAAGGATTCGCCAGCTATAATTCTGCTTCCGTTTAGACTGTTTGCGCGCTGCAGCACGTCAACCCGCGTACCAAATTTGCGCGCAATCGCGCCAAGTGTATCGCCAGATTTTATGCTGTAGCGATCAAACGTAATCAGTATCGATTCATCCATAGTGAGAAGGACTTTAGATAGGCGAGCGCTTTCTTTCTCAGGAAGATAAAGCTCTCTTGAATCGTCCGGGGGGGTAGCCCATTGGCGATACTGAGGGTTCAGGCTTTTAAGCGTGTTTAGGTCTATGTCTGCGAGGCGGGCAGCCAGGCTTAAGTCGATTTGTGCTGAAAGAGTGACAGGGTAGAGGTATTTTTTGTTAGCAATAGGAAGAAGTTCGACGCCATGCTCGTTAGGATTATCAACTACGAGCGCAAGGGCGAGTATTCGAGGGATATGATCACGTGTTTCTCCGTTCAGTTTAAGTTCCCAGAAACGAGAATAGCCCTGATCGTTAGTTATTTTTTTTTGCTTGCGGAGAGCACGGCGGACATTACCGCTCCCAGTATTATAGGCGGCTAGCGCAAGAAGCCAGTCCTGATCGAACTCGTCATAAAGGCTTTCTAAATAGTCGAGCGCGGCCCCGGTCGCCTTCATCGGATCTCGTCTTTCGTCTATCCACCATGTTTGCTCTAGTCCGTAACTGCGCCCAGTTGCAGANACGAATTGCCAGAGCCCGGCGGCATTTCGATGTGAGTAAGCATCCGGATTGAATGCGCTCTCAACAAAGGGTACCAGTGCTAGCTCAAGCGGTAATCCTCGCTGCTCAACCTGTTCAATAACCTCAAAAAGAAACGGTTGAGCCCTGTCTATCACGAGGTCGAAATAATCTTGCTGTTGGCGGTATCGTTTAAGCTGCCTAGCAACGCTCGGATGTTCATAATTAACTGTGAGAGTAAAACCGTTTCTCAATCTCTCCCAAACATCTGTGGGATCTTCCGGCAAATCTCTGTCTCGCGGGGCCGGGAGAGAAGGCGTGGCTGATGCATCAGGGGTGATCTGTTCAGGCACATCGAGATCCGTATTACTTCTGACTTGCGAAGAGGGGGGCAGAGACGAACAGGAAGCTAACAAAAAGCTCAGTAATAATAATGAAATCGGGCGCATGGCCACTTCAGTTATAGTCTTGAGCTTGNTGCAGAGTGTTATCGATGAAAGGGGGGGCGATATCAAAATTCGTCTTTCCAGGCGCGCACTGCTGCGAAGGTAGCTATATCATCCGACGGCTTGACGCCTGAAAAATTTTCCGCCGAATCGATTATCTGTTGGTTAGAACAGCGAAGGAAAGGGTTGCTCGCAAGCTCTAAACCAATAGTAGTCGGGAGCGTGATTTCGCCTCGTTCTCTTAGCGCGCTGACCTGCGCTATTCTTAAATGCGTTGCTAGGTTGCCAGGCTCGCAGGCGATGGCAAACTTGAGGTTCGCTTGGGTGTATTCATGTGTGCAGTAGACCTGAGTCTCTGGGCCTAACGCGGTGAGTTTAGCGAGACTTACTGCCATCTGTGCAGGGGTGCCTTCGAAAAGGCGGCCACAGCCTCCAGCAAATAGGGTATCGCCGGAAAAAAGCCGAGCAGGTTTTCCACCCGCAGCATTTGGGCCAACAACGAATGCAATATGATCGAGTGTGTGGCCAGGCACCTCTAATACCCGCACAGTCTCGCCTAACAAGGTGAATTCATCCCCTTCTTTTACTATATCGGTGATACCGGCAATGCTCGAATTATCGGGGCCATAAACTTTGCATGAATATTTCTCCGTCAATTCTGCGATCCCACCAGTGTGGTCGGGGTGGTGATGTGTAATAAGTATGCAGCCAAGCGTTAGGGACTGCTCTTCGATCATCTTAATCACAGGGACAGGATCGCCCGGGTCTACAACGCAGAGGGTCTTGTTATCATCACCTAGAAGGCTCCAAATGTAATTGTCGTCAAATGCGGGTAACGCCTTAATTTGGTTAATCATTTTTGGCAAGACTCTCTTTTAGTTGAGCGTAGCGCTCGTCTAGTCCGCAAGGCTTATTGCGGGTCGTTTTTCTAGCAGTGCCTATGATATAAGGATTGCCGTTGATTACAACAAAGAAGAGTGGGCATTGGTCTTTCCGCGGCAAAAGGGGGCGAGGTGGGCAGTAAATTCTCTAAGCATGCGATCAGGCGGCTCATCATCGCCGGCAAATCGCTGAGTTCAAGCAGACAACCGCAGCAGCGTTCAGATTGTGATAATCAGACTGCTTTGGCCTCTTGGTATGCGAGCGGTCTTGGCACAAGACTCATCGCCTCTGAGACGCGCAGTATTGCACCATTGCTCGAAAAGCTTTTTGGCTATCACCTTCTTTTCATAGGCGCGTGCAAAGACGCAGGCATGATTGAATCGAGCCCTATCACGCATAAAATCGTCCTCGGTAACCGAAGCGACGCAGGGGATGTCGGCAACAACGTCGGTTTGTTCTCTGACCCTTGCGCGCTCGCACTACAAAATGAGTCTATCGATGTCGTTGTTCTACACCACGCGTTAGAATTCACGGCGTCCAGTCGTGCGGTTCTCAGGGAAGCCGTGAGGGTTTTGCGGCCCGGAGGTCATATTGTGCTCATTACTTTCCAGCCCTTGAGTTTGTGGGGGCTGAAGAGGCTACTTTGTTCCGCGATACCCCTGCGTGGCGCCGAATCTAGGCAGCCCCCATGGGAGGGTAGGTTCAGACACCCTAGCCGACTGATCGATTGGCTTGGAGTGCTTGATGTGCAGGAGCTCATTAGTTTTAGCGCAATGCATGAATTCCCTCTGCAATTTTCAGAGACTGGCGTACGCCTAAAACGGCTCGCTGAAACAATGGAGAACTGGGGGCTGAAATTCAAGAGTCCATTCGGGGCAAGTAATATTATTGTCGGCATCAAGCAAAGTCGTCCGCTAACACCGAGTGCGCTTAAATGGAGACGACCACTGCCAACGCCTATTCACGGTGTACCATCGACTCTACAGGGTCATTCGAGTCAGTCTGGGGTATCATGGAAAGCCTGTTTCGATACAGATAAAATCAACGCTGACCGTGAGGACTGAATGCCCAAATACGTAGAACTTTTTACAGATGGAGCCTGCAAAGGCAATCCCGGCGTAGGCGGCTGGGGTGCGCTCATGCGTTTCGGTGAAACTGAAAAGCGACTTTTCGGCGCCGAAGCGGAGACGACCAATAATAGAATGGAGTTGATGGCAGTAATCTGTTCTCTAGAAGCGCTTGACCGAGCCTTGCTCCGTGTCGATAACTACCGATTCGAAATATGTCTTACAAGGCATGACCGAATGGCTCGCCAACTGGAAGCGGCGCAATTGGCAAACCGCCGCGAAGAAACCTGTATTGAACGTTGATCTTTGGAAACGTTTAGACGCTGCCGCAGGTGGTCACCAAATCGAGTGGCACTGGGTAAAAGGCCATAGCGGACATCGAGAAAACGAAATAGCCGATGAACTCGCTAATCAGGGCATCGAAGAACTTCGCGCATCGGCTTAACGAACCTCAAGCAGGAAAAATAATGCGGCAAGTAGTGCTAGACACAGAAACAACAGGTTTAGACCCTGCACAGGGTCACCGGGTAATTGAGATCGGCTGCGTCGAAATCATCAATCGAAAGCAAACGAAACGCCACTACCATTGCTATCTTAATCCTGATCGGGATATTGACGCGGGTGCGATGGAGGTGCATGGCATAACCCCTGCGTTTCTCGCTGATAAGCCGCGTTTTTATCAGGTAGAGGCCGAATTTCTCGATTTTATAGCCGGCGCCGAACTTATCATTCATAACGCTCCCTTCGATATGGGCTTTTTAAATGCAGAGCTAAAGCGGAGCGACTCAAGTCGTGCATCTCTCGACGGTTTCTGTAACGTGCTCGACAGTTTAGTTCTCGCGCGGCAAAAGCATCCGGGGCAGCGCAATAGCCTCGATGCCCTCTGTAAACGCTATGGCGTCGATAATACACAGCGTGAGCTTCACGGCGCCTTGCTCGATGCTGAAATTCTTGCAGATGTTTATCTTGTTATGACGAGTGGGCAGCGCAACTTGCTTTTAAAAGAAGAAGAAAGCTCTGAGCAAGAAGTCGAGAATAGAAGGCTCAGAACGTCCAAGAAGAGACCGGCACTCGAGGTAGTTAAGGCGAGCGCGAGTGAACTGCAAGCACATCAAGACCGACTTACCGAAATAGACTCAGAAAGTGCCAATGGCGCGCTGTGGTTAAGCCTTAATAGTAACTAAGCGGACGGCAAGGCTCACATTTTCTTAGCTCGAAGATTATAACTCCGCACACAACAGGACCAAAGATGCTCGATACTGCGCAAGAAGTTAGGCCGTTTTTTCTCACGCCTCAACACATACGATTGGAAGACACGTTTATTCTTTTCTTCGAAGGTCAGATCGTCTGCGATGGTCTTTTGACAACTTGGAGTATTGAGACCATCAATCCTGAAGTAATAATCGACGCTCAGCTCCTCCGTATTCCTCAGGAGTCAGGTTCGGATCTGGTCGCTGCATACCTCGATTCTTCACCTCTCGGTGCGCTCCCCAGTGCAGAGCTGCGATCATTACGAAGTATGCTGCTTTCAGACTCCAAAGAATTTTTTATGGGAGCAGGCGTGGCCAATCAGCTTGAAGAATGGCTGACCGGACATAAATTTTGTGGCAGCTGTGGCGGCCTAACCCAGCCGCATCCCAATGAAAGGGCGCTGGTTTGTAAGCCATGCGAACGGCACTATTATCCTCGAATCAACCCCTGCGTGATCGTCCTCGTAGTACGCGAAGATAAGATGCTGCTGGCTAAGAGCTCGCGTCATAACGCTGACTTCTATTCTTGTTTGGCCGGATTCATGGAAGTAGGGGAGTCACCTGAAGATACCGTGAAGCGCGAAGTGTTCGAAGAAGTGGGTGTCCACGTAGGCAAGATTGAGTATCTTTCCAGTCAGTCGTGGCCATTTCCGTCTCAGCTTATGCTTGGTTTCATCGCACAATACGAAAGCGGCGATATCAATCCTGAACCAAGCGAAATAGCCGATGCTCAATGGTTTGGGGCCGACGATCTTCCGAATATCCCTTCCGCACGTATAAGCGTTGCCGGAAAACTGATCTCTCATTTTCTTAATACCTAGCGAATTCGCACACACCCTGCGATTGTTTTTTGTCGCTTAATCATGAGGCAAACACTTGGAATACCTAATTCAATACGGCATGTTTTTGGCTAAAGCAGCGACAATCGTCGTGGCAATCGTTCTCGTAATAGGCGCCATAGCAGCGGCTGGGAGCCGTCAGCGACGGGCGAGCAAACGCGGCGAAATTGTCATCGAACGTCTGAACGACCATTTAGAAGATCTTCACGATGCTGTGCGCGAAGAGGTTATCGATCCTGCGACTCTTAAGCTCGACAATAAGGCGCGCAGCAAGCGAGAGAAAGAAGAGGCTAAAGCCGAAACCAAGCGAGCCAAAGCAGAAGCCAAGGACAAAGCGAAAGAAAAAGCTAAGGAAAAGGCTAAGCCGAAAGACGAATCTACTCAGGGGGCAAACGCCGCTATCCCTGAGAATAAATCTTCAAACGACGTACACCTCGATGATGCGCCAAGCAGGCGCAAGCGGGTCTATGTTTTGGACTTTGATGGGGACGTTGCTGCCGAAGAAGTCAGTTCGCTGCGTGAGGAAATTACCACCGTGCTCTCAATCGCCGAACCCTGTGATGAGATAATTCTGAAGCTAGAAAGCCCCGGTGGCATGGTGCATGCCTATGGACTCGCGGCAAGCCAACTGCAACGAATCAAAGACGCAAAAATTCCATTAACGATTTGTGTTGATAAAGTCGCGGCAAGCGGTGGGTATATGATGGCCTGCCTCGCCGACAAACTCGTCGCAGCACCTTTTGCTATTATCGGCTCTATCGGCGTTGTGGTTCAGCTGCCTAATTTCCACAAAATTCTGAAAAAGAACGAAGTCGACTATGAGGTAATCAGCGCAGGTGAATATAAGCGTACGCTCAGCACGTTTGGTGAAATCACCGACAAAGGCCGAGCGAAAGTACAAGAAGACGTCGAAAATATTCATGAAATCTTTAAACAATGGGTTAAATCGCACCGGCCCATAGTAGACGTAAGTCGCGTGGCGACCGGCGAAACATGGGTTGGTATGCAAGCCAAGGAACGTTATTTGGTAGACGAGCTAAATACCAGCGATGACGTGTTGGTTCGCGCATGCAAAGACGCAGATGTTTTCGAGGTGAATTACAAGTTCAAGCAAACATTGCAGGACAAACTAGGCGCGGCGGTTGAGGCAGGCGTTGCTCGTGCTGCTAACAAACTACTTGCGGCTGACAGATCAAAAGACTTTCAGTGAAACCAATAATAAGAGCGCTTCTGGTCGCTAAGTCGAATTATCGTTGACTACTAAATGAGGAACAACAAGTGAGCACATATAAAGCATTCGAAGTAAGGGAAGAGACAGAGAAAAATTTTGTGGGCACGATAGTTGAGAAAAGCGCCTTAGAACTTGCTGAGGGGAGTGTTTCGATAGAGGTGTGTTATTCGTCAGTTAACTACAAAGATGCCCTGTCAGCTTCAGGCAGCAAGGCTGTCACTCGAGAATATCCACACGTGCCAGGTATTGATGCAGCTGGTACAGTTCTCGCAAGCACGGATTCGAATTTTGCCGTGGGCGATGAGGTTGTCGTCACAGGATATGATCTGGGCATGAATACTGCGGGCGGATTTGGGCAACAAGTGACCGTGCCCGGTGGGTGGGTTACTAAATTACCCGTCGGATTATCCTTGCGCGACTCTATGGTGCTCGGTACAGCAGGCCTCACTGCAGGGCTCTGCGTAAATAAGCTGTTACTCAATGGCATTACACCCGAAGCAGGGAAAGTGCTTGTAACAGGCGCTACCGGCGGTGTTGGAATCATTGCTTGTGCCTTGCTTGTGAAACTGGGCTTTGAGGTTGTAGCGAGCACGGGAAAATTAGCAGAAACAGCGAAATTGACGGCTCTCGGCGTATCGGAGGTCATCTCACGTGAGGCCTTCTCCGAAGAAAACCCAAGGCCAATGCTAAAAGAAAGCTATGCCGCTGCGGTCGATGTTGCCGGAGGAACAACACTTGTCAACGTGATTAAAAGCCTAAGCTATGGTGGCAGTGTGGCGCCTGTGGTTTGGTTGATAGCCCGGCGCTTAGCGCTACGGTGTTGCCGTTTATCCTGCGCGGCGTCAATCTGCTAGGGGTTGACTCCGTTGAACTGCCATTGGCCCAAAAACAGCAGATATGGAATCTATTCGCGAACGAGTGGGCCCTTACTGATATAGATTCGCTAGCGGAGACTATCGTCCTCGCTGAATTGCCGGCTGTACTCGCTAAGGTTCTTGCCGGTGGCGCGATTGGCCGCTATGTGCTCGATCTGCGCGCGTAAGACTCAACCCTCGGCGGCGATCTGATTTATCGCCGCCGAAATATAGGCTCTTGGTTCAATGCTGTGGCAGTATACGTTGAGCTAAAGTCATCGAAAGCAGACAGACATTCATCTACGTCTTGGTCGCTACGCAGCGCAAAAGAATTGAACCCACAGCGTTCTAAAAAACAGAGTTGGTCGCGCAAGACATCGCCGATCGCTCTGATTTCTCCAGTAAAACCTAAGTCCAACCGTAAACGTCGAGCGAGTGAAAATGGACGTCCGTCGCTAAACACAGGAAAGTTAAGCGCGATTAGCTGGAAGTCGGCTATTCTGTTTTCAATGCTTGCGAGGTCCTGATGAGAGTCCAACCAAACCCCAATTGCACCTAACTGCGCTCTCGCCTCGTCTTCGTCGCTGAGAATGAGTTCGAGTGGCAATAAGACCTTTCGACCTCTTAATGCCGAAAACGCATCTGGGCCAGATGCTGACTGCAGAAGCGCCCATTCGTTTGGGACTGCATTTCTGTTGCGGATCAAACTGGTCATTATTGGTCCTTCTCGTAAACACGTTTTTTAAACGGATCGACGCCGATGCGCTCTACCGTATCGATAAATTTTTCGTCTGCTAAACGCATCTCTCGGTAGACGCTTACAAGGTCTGCAACCACAGACGGTATGTCGGTTTGTGCGAAAGAAGGGCCGAGGATTTTGCCAAGCTTCGCTTCGCGTTTGGACGAACCACCGATTGAGACCTGATAGAACTCCTCGCCTTTTTTATCGACTCCAAGCACGCCTATATTGCCGACATGGTGATGTCCGCAGGCATTCATACAGCCTGAGATATTCAATGAAACCTCACCTATATCTGCTAGTAGATCGCGGTCATCAAACTGACGCTGGATTGCCTCGGCGATTGGTATCGATTTAGCGTTTGCAAGCGCACAGAAATCCCCACCCGGACAGCAGATAATGTCGCTGAGTTTATTTAAGTTGTCCGCTTGTAACGAATCTGGAGCGAGGCTTTGATAGAGATTGTAGAGTTCACTTTCTTCGACATCTGCGAGAATTACGTTTTGCGCATGAGTCACGCGAACCTCACCAAAACTGAACCGTTCTGCGAGATGAGCTAGTGCGTTAAGTTGCTCCTCGCTGACATCTCCCGGCGCGTAACCCGTCTTTTTGAAACTGATGGCTACAGCGGCGTAACCCGGTTTTTTATGCGGAGTAACATTGTGACTAAACCAACTCGCAAAGAGTACATCCCGGGCCAACGCCTCGCGCAATGACGCGGGGTTTGGCTCTAGTGCTTTATAGGCCGGTTCTTGGAAATAGCTTTTGCAGCGTTCAATCTCGGCATCGGTGAGAGTGAGACTTCCCCCACGAAGCTGTTTCCATTCGTGCATTACTTTCTCGCGAAATGTCTCTAATCCTGTCTCCCGAACAAGTATCTTAATTCGCGCTTTATACTTGTTGTCACGACGTCCTTCTCTGTTATACACGCGAAGTATGGCTTCTAAAGCGCTGAGCAAGTCATGCCGTTCGACGAAATCAAAGACCACTTGCCCTATAACTGGCGTGCGTCCAAGGCCACCTCCTGCAAGGATCTGAAAGCCAGTCTCCCCAGCTTCATTTTTGCGAAGATAGAGACCGATATCGTGAACCTGCGTAGCCGCGTGGTCTTCTTGTGTACCACACACCGCGATTTTGAATTTGCGCGGCAGATAAGCGAATTCCGGATGAAAAGTTGACCATTGCCGAATGATTTCGCAATAAGGTCTGCTGTCTTCGATCTCATCTATTGCCACGCCAGCAAATTGATCAGTCGTCGTGTTGCGGATGCAATTGCCACTAGTTTGTATCGCATGCATTTCAACCTCAGCAAGATGAGCCAGAAGGTCGGGGACATCCTCTAATGCTGGCCAGTTGAATTGAATGTTTTGCCTAGTGGTGAAATGTCCGTACCCCTTGTCGTAATGCGAAGAAATAAAAGCGAGCTTTCTCAGTTGCCGAGCCGACAACATGCCATAGGGAACAGCGATACGGAGCATCGGCGCCAAACGCTGAACATAGAGTCCGTTTTGCAAACGCAGGGGAAGAAATTCGGCATCGGTGAGCTTGCCTTCGAGATAGCGATTCGTCTGGCTTCTAAATTGTATAACGCGTTCTTCGAGCATCGTAGCGTCATAACCGTCATATCTGTACATCGACTTTTTCCTCTACCTGTGCAGTAGTTGGTTAATCTAGGTTGGGGGCGAGCAGCCGGCTGAGCAGTGTAAAGTCTCTGCTGCTTCTGGATGCAAGGTCTTCAACCTGCTCGCCACTTATTTTTCCCACTGAGAAATAGCGTGCGTCCGGATGGCTAAAATAGTATCCGCTTACACTTGCAGCTGGCGTCATCGCGTAGCTATCGGTGAGAGCGATGCCAATCTCCTTCTCCGCGTCGAGAAGCGAAAAGAGCGTCTCTTTCTCAGAATGCTCAGGACAAGCGGGGTAGCCCGGCGCTGGACGAATGCCTCGATAGCGCTCGCTAATCAGCTCCTCTGTGGACAGGCTCTCGTCCGGTGCATAGGCCCAATATTCTGCCCTTACGCGGGCGTGAAGATGCTCCGCAAAGGCCTCGGCGAGTCGGTCGGCTAAGGCTTTGATCATGAGAGAGGCATAATCATTGTTGTCATCTTGATAACGCTTTGCGAGCGCTTCGGCGCCTATGCCAGCGGTGACTGCGAAACCACCTAGGTAGTCAGATTTACCCGATTCTTTGGGCGCGACAAAGTCCGCTAGACAAAGGTGAG
>JGI26082J51739_10002756_pt1 | contig 10621 bp, 9 predicted proteins | sample SaaInl5LU_22_DNA_FD_51739 | JGI IMG/M metagenome (IMG submission 51739)
CGATCAACGATAAAAATGCAGCCGTCTTCGTCCATAGAAGCCACGTCCCCGGTATGTAACCAACCGTCGGGCTCAATCGTCTCGCGGGTTGCCTGCTCATTACCGTAATAGCCTTGCATGACAATCCCGCCCTTGATCATCAGCTCACCCACTTCGCCCAGCGGTAGTGTTTGGTTAGCATCTTCGGTATGAGCGATCCTTGCTTCTGTGTAAGGCAACGCCACACCAATAGAACCGTGTTTCACCGGCCCGTTAGAGGCAAAAGTACTGCCTAATCCCCCTAACTCGGTCATCCCCCACAGCTCTATCAACGGGCAGCCAAAGCGCGCTTCCACTTCCTCCATTTTAGGCTTCGGCATGGTCTGTCCACCCACGGTGCAACAGCGCAGCGACGATAGGTCGTAACGATCAAACTCAGGGTTATTCAGAAGAAACATNAACATAGTNGGGACACCCTCAAACATGGTGGCTCTATGCTCTTGAATACTTTTTAGGATCGTCTGCTCTTCAAAAGTGGGGTGCAGCACCAGTGTCATGCCATTTTGAATAGCACCACTCATGACGACATTTCCGTAAACATGGGGGCATGGCAAAGCAGTCACCACCGTATCGTGGTCATTGCGCTGATGCATTAAGGCCGTCATGGCCACGTTCAAGACAATGCTGCGGTGAGACAGGCAAGCACCCTTGGGATGGCCGGTGGTACCCGACGTGTAGCCAATAGTCGATAGGCTATTAGGATCGATATCGGGTATTTGAAAGGCGTCGCTACCCGCCGCCAAGAGCTCGTTAAATGACAGCATACCCACAGGCAACGCCGCATCACCGAAGGCAATCAATTCTCTGACCTGAGCGTTTTCTTTGACGCTTTTCAGTGACAGCGCTTTTTCATGGGAGGCGATAACAATAGAAGCACCGCAATCGTTGGCAACAAACTCCACCTCGGTGGGAGTGAGCATGACATTGATGGGGTTGATGACTGCTCCAGTTTTCAGCGCACCGTAATAACTCACCACCCATTCCCAGCAGTTGCCGGAATAGAGCGTGACCCGATCACCAGGTTGAATACCCAAGGCCGTCAGGGCGTTAGCAAAACCATTGCTCAGTTTCTCCAGATCATTAAAAGACAGTGATCGATCGGGTAACACTAGCGCGGTTTTATCACCAAATTGCTTGGCGGCTTGAGCAGGAATGTGGCCAATCGATGAAATCAAAATACCGATCCTCCGCAATACCCAATGCAAACACCCCCACCCGCATTAAGACTTGAACGACAACCCAAACCGAGTAGGTGAAAACTCACGGCCCTCATGCCAACACCTCGTCAACCGCTCTAATTGCGGCATCAATGGCCGACTGCACATAAGCCTGAGCCTCGGAATCGGAGTTGGCGATGCTGATGCGGCCAATCGGTGCCCGACCCAGTTCGTGAGGGGCCTCACCCTCGGGCCAAACGGGATCATGCAATTCCATGTATTCATAGGCGTAGCCATGGGCCCAACGGTTCGCCGTAATCGCCTCAACGTCGGTTTCTGCGTTAAAACCCGTTGCGCCAAACATGCCCGACAGCTGACTCAGCGTGGCTGCCTCAATATCTTCAAAAGACATTGATAACAATTGGTGTCTGCCCAAGCGGTATAAATCTCGAGAAGATTGATCTCCAGAAGCTGGGGGCGCCGCAGCATGAATCATCCACATTACAAGAGGGTCATCGACCTTAGTGGGCGGTTGAAAATTGCCTTGGGACACTGGAGGCGCTGTGGCTACGAGGCTATAGAAGCTGCCGGGGCACTGATAACTCGATACTCCAGCCTTGCGGATTGCAGCGCCTGATCGCAACAAAACGTTGGTGCAAATGAAGGGCACCTTTACCCCGTAGGCCAAGCTTTCTTTTTGCGCAGGGGGTAACTCAGGGCATAAATGCGGCACCATACCGCCGTACCCGGCGAGTATGCAGCGCTTTGCCCGAACGGTTTGTGCGTTACCAGCAACCACATAAGAAGCGTCGACAAGACCGTCGTCTCGATTACGCACATTAACTACCGTGCTGTTAAGACGGAGCCGCACCGGCGCTCCCTCTCGGTCTAACTGCGCGTAGTCAAAGGTGCTAGTGACAATATTTTCCTCAGTATTAGCCGCAGCCACTGCAGGAATTAAGTGCCGCACCAAAAGTCGGGCAACCGATGCGTTGCCATCGGGGTATATGGGATAACGATCGGCTTCAGAATATTCGGCCTCCGCATTTTCTTTAATAGCATCTGGCGCCTCCGGTGTATGCGGCAGTAAAGCGGCGGCACCGGGAGCACCAGTATATAGAGCTTCATAAATGGAAACGCTCGCAACGCTCACACCAAATAGCGATTTTATCCACGGTTCTGTAATTTGAACGGCCCCCGGGGAGAGTCCCACGTACTCTGATAAAAAGCTTCCGTAGGACGTGCTGTGCATAAACGCCTCGCGTTCTTGCGCTGACATTTCTGGTAAAAATCCTGCTCGCCGCTAATAAGATTAATCAGACCTTGCTCATCGGACAGCGGCAGCTGCAGTGAGCGAATTGCCGATTGAAAATCTCCCGCGCCCGCCCAAGTGAGGTTCCACTGACCGTTCATTGCTCTATCGGTCCCATAGACCGAGGCAGTCAAATACAATCCATGTGAAGACATAAGATCGTGAATCACATAGTCGGGCTCAATAGCTTGACGCAGAGAGGTGAAATCAACGCCAATTTCTTCTAGTAGTGATCGCGCTGAATCACCCATAGCAGCTTGCTCTAGATTTAGGCTGCCCCCAACACCCAATAGTGTTCTGCCATCAGCATTGAATTCATTCCGCCTAGCATGACCGCCAAAATCGTCATGATTGTCTAGCAACAGAATTTTCGCAGCCGCACCAAATCGCTTGCGAAAAAGATACGCTGCCGTCAGACCACTGATACCAGCCCCCACCACAACGAGGTCGTAAACATTGTCGACGTCTTCAAATTCAGTTGGACGCTGGCCGCCTCTTGCCAAAGCATGGGCCACGTCATAAGACCCCGGTTGGTTACCGCGAAGCCCCGTGAGAGTCGGTGGGTAAACAGCATCGGAAATCCCATCAAGGTTATGCTCACCGAAAACGTAGTGAGGAGAGAGGGCGGCGGCGCCCCCCATCAACGCAACGCCATCCAGAAAATCTCGTCGTGTAATCTTAAGCTTTTTATCTTTCTTCACCGCCATGCTTCCTCAGACTGTCAGCCTTCGTCGATATTCCAGGCCTTGGTCTCAACAATAATTTTTTCGCGATACTTCACAGGCATATCCCAGGTACCTGTCCAACCCTTTGGCACCAAAAAACTGTCTCCCACACCGAAGGTTTTCGGGCTTCCACCCTTTGTAGTCAGTATTACTTCTCCCTCGATGACGAAGACATATTCGTCATAGGGAAACGGGGCGCCGACCTCCAAAAGCGCGGCCTCAGCGCCATACAAAACTGAGACCAACTGCCCTTCATGCAACACTTTTTGTCCGTGGGCATTGGTACCTGTAATCACGACGCCGTCAGGCCAGGGAGGAAGACTGTCCAACTCGGTTTGCTGCAGTGCGTCGGCCAACAGCGGAAGCACTGTTGGAGCACCAGACTCTGAGTTTTTAGGTCCGGCGAATAGCGGCGCCAGCAAGCTTTGGGATGGCTTCCCACTGCTCGCTTTCAACGACGATCAGCTCTCTGAAACGACTGGGCATTTCCCAGGTACCCGTCCACCCCTCTGGAACAAGAAACTGGTCGCCGGTTTGATACTCCTGACGCACACCCTCGCTTGAGGTCAACACGACGCTGCCCTCAAGCACCAGCACATACTCATCATAGGTATACGGTATCGCCACATCGATAGTTGCCGGCATTGCTTCATACAGGGCAATCACAAACTCGCCCTCATGAAGTATTTTTTGCCGGTGTTCATTGGTGCCCGACAGCACCATGTCGTCGGGCCAGGGCGGAATACTCTCCAGTGTCATTTCTTTCAGAGACGTTGAGTTAAGGGAGAGTATTTCGGTCGCTGCGTGCGCAACTGCAGACATCAAGCCCCCTCCAATTAGCCAACCCAAACAAACAGCCCTGATAATGGAGTAACACATAGCCAGTCCTCGCCGGGGTAATCAGAAGTAGAGATTGAATTCGGCACGCATCATTCGCTTATAACCCCAGTGCAATTGGTCTCCCCAACCGAAGTCCGCGCGGAGCGTCGCATAGTCTTCGTCAGTAATATTGTCGGCGGCGAGAGAGAGATCCCAACGCGCACTTGCCGGTTGGTAGGTCACCTTGGCGTTGAGTAAACCGTAGGACTTTTCTTCAGACGCGTTGTCAATGTCGTGGTAAAACTCGCCCGTGTAGTTGTACATGGCAAACCAGTTGAGGCTGCCACCTAAAAAGGCGTGGTCAATATTTGCACCGATCGAAAAGGTATCCTCCGGTGCATAGGCTAGGGTTTGACCACTCAGGGGCCCGTCTACGATTTCTGTATCCATATGCGAATAGTTCGCCATCAGAATAATGCCGTCGGTGAGCGCATAAGAAAGCTCTCCTTCGAAACCCTTCGTCTCCGCGTTACCGGCATCTCGGATCTGCTGTCCGTCATCAAAACTAAAGAGAGCGACCTGAAGCGATTCATAGTCAGTGAAATAAATGGAACCATTAAACTGCATACGNCCATCCAATAAGGATGACTTTAATCCCAGCTCGTAGGCGATGCTGGTCTCGGGATCGAAAGAAACGAGTGTCTCGGCGATAAAATCGCCATCCAAATCGGCTACCGACGTGTTGAAGCCGCCACCTTTGTACCCCTGCGACACGCTCGCAAACACCATGGTGTCGTCACTCATATTGTATTGTGCTACNAGACGCGAGGTNAACTCGTCCCAGTCCTTCTCATCGCATAGTGGTCCGTCGGTGGGTCCACCAGACTCTCCAAAGTCGTCGACCAACGTATTGGTACACCAGTCCTTTTCATCTGAATTCCATCGCAGTCCGGCGATGAGTGCGAGTCGATCGCTCATCTGCCAAGTCACGTCACCATAGATGCCAAACGATTTATTCTCTGCCCTACTCTCAATGCGTTGACTGCCGATAGGGAATCCCAGTGCCGTCGCCACGTAATCGACCTCCCATCGAGAATTATCGAGATCCTCCGTGTAGTAACTAACCCCCGTAAACCAGGTCAATCGGTCGGTTTCGCCGTTCAAACGGAATTCCTGATAAAAGGTGTCGGCGTCAGCACCCAAACCCACGGGGATGTCCAGACCTCCGACCGCTCCGCCGAGCAGCGCCATATCGATTGCTAAGTCATCGGCCGTTCCGTCTACGTCCTCGTAGTAATCGTTCTCTCCGTGTCGCGCATCGGTAATCGATACCAGTGTGAGAGATTCATTGATCGCCCAAGTCAAGCGCAGACCAAACCCATCATCCTCATTTTGTTCAAAATTGGGCTGGTTAATCGCAAATCGATCCGGATACTCCACCCCTGGTTGAGCTAGATTGGTTGGGATATTAATCGCGCTGGTGTAATTGGTCTTCGCTTTGCCATAATTGAATTTAATCAGCGCTTCCAAATTGTCCGTCACATCCCAGCGCGCCGAGACACGAACCACATCGCTCTCGGTATACATGTCGTCACCGCTATTCACTTCGGTCCACATGCCGTCCCACTCTTGATGTTGGTAGGCGAGGCGCAAGGCAAAGGAGTCACTCACCGCCCAATTTCCCACCACCTCGTAGCGCTGCTGACCCTCATCACCCACCGCGACGCCCAGACGCAGCTCATTCTCATCACCCGGTTTATTGGTGATCAGGCTCACCGCACCCGCGGCGGCATTGCGGCCGAATAATGTGCCCTGCGGGCCCTTCACCACCTCTATCCGGTTGATGTCAAAAAAATTGGTGGAAGCAAAGATGTTGCGCCCAACATAACTGTCGTCTACGAAAACACCAACGGAGGGCTCCGACCCAATGGTCCAATCATTGCTACCAATGCCGCGAATAGCCCAGCTATTGGTTGCCAGGCCATAATCAGCGCCCGTCAGTCCAGGCACCATGGGAATGACCTCGGTGATGGTATTGATCCCGGTTTTTTCAAGCAGTTCCTCATTGACTGCACTGATAGCAATGGGCACATCCTGTAGGCTCTGCTCCCGCTTCTGTGCACTGACCAAGACTTCTTCTAACTGGGCACTCACCATGCTGCTCAAGGTAAGCGCTGATATAGCAACAAGCATTTTCTTATTTGCGTTTTTCACAGGTGATCTCCTGATTGGTTTCAATAAGCTCTTTTGACAGCAAGCACGTGCCGCCAGCGGGAAATAGGATCCTCTCTCCGTCATCGTGACCGGACTCTTTAGTTTGATCGCCGAAAAATGGCGATCATGATCAGTATTAAAAGCAGTAACGGNATAATCGACATGCCAAAAGACATTTCAATTTCGGGTGCGCCAACCACACCCCATAACNGCAACACAAAGGCCAGGTTAAATCCCAGGCCAAACAGTCCCAGCGATAGGGACGCAAACCTTGATGCCCAATCGCGATCGTAGAGGGGAGCCATCGTCAGAAGCGCAGACAGTGAATAGAGCCAGAAGCCCAAATAGTCAAAAGAGGTGTAAAGCGAAAAAGGAATCGACACATTGAGGAGCGGTAACAGCGTGGCAGCCATCGCAGCGCCCGCCCCACCCGAATCAGCCGCTTCAGCGAGTAAAGGAATAGTCCACACCGCCATAAATTTTGGGATCACAAAGGCCATTGTCGCCATGACAGCCGCACCCGCGGCCAGCAGCGCGTTCAGGGGGTTTTTCTGACGCACTCGCCATGCAATGGCGAGGAAAAGGCCGGATAAAGCAAGCATCGCAATGATTTGATTGGCCCAGCCGGCAACGAAGGCATTCCGATTGGCCACAAGCCAACTCACCCGTTCAGCCTGTGTGGCGTCGTAGCCGTTGGGAACATCTAACGGGAGTGCTATCGCCAGGCAACCTGTCGCGATACAGATCACTGCAGACCACAATCCAAAGCGATTGATCTGATGGTCCAAAGGTGAACANTCTGCAGTGTGTTGGTTCATATTGGCGGTCATCCTGTCCACGAGGTGAACTACTTCATGAAAAAGCTTTTACATGTCGACCGACAGGCTATAACCTGTCGACTGACATGTAAAGCGCAAAATAGCGTGTCGAGCAAAATCGAACAGCGGAGTCGCATATGCCCAGCCGCGGCACACTAAGCGCAGTCATAGGCGATGTGAGCCTAGGTACTACCTCGCTGGGATCTTTTAAACTGATGGGGCGAGCCTTAACGAGTGCATCGCCCGGCCACTACCCAAACAAGAAAACGGGGCTTAAATGACAAGACGTATTAAACGCCGAGATTTTTTAAACGGCGCCGCCATCGGTACGGGGGGCCTCCTGCTCGCCGGATGTAACAGAGACCCCATAACAGACGAATCGATGTCGGTTGAGACGCCTCGACCCTTTAGCCCGCCTGGCACCTCGGATTATTACCCCCCCACTCTGACCGGTATGCGAGGGAGTCACGAAGGCTCCTATGAAGTTGCCCACGAGTTAGCCTGGCGGGGCAACAAGCCTGAACGCTATGAGGCGCTGAACGAGCATTATGACCTGATCGTGGTCGGCGCAGGCATGAGCGGGCTGGCAGCGGCTCGCTACTATCAACAAAAAATGGGCGATGATGCACGCATCCTAATACTCGACAATCATGACGACTTTGGTGGTCACGCTAAGCGCAATGAATTCCACCAGGATGGGAGAATGATGCTCAGCCTTGGTGGAGCACAAAACATCGAGGCCCTGAGTCACTATAGCGATGCCGCCCGCGGGCTGATGGAAGACATTGGCATTGATGACGATTTCATCGATTTCATGGACCGGCAAACGCCAGAGGATCTGTTCCTAGCGGGCAAATTGCAGGCAGACAATGGCATTGCTATGCCCGGCGCAGACGGCCATGTGACCGTTGGGGGGAATTGGCTGGCCGCTATGTTTGGTGGCAAGGATTACGAAAAATCTGTCCGCGCCTTGCCCCTGCCGGAGGGAGAGCAAGACAAGCTAATCAACTTTTTCGCCGGCCACCAAGACTGCCTGGATGACCTCTCCCTGAGCGAAAAATGGGAATACATTAATACCACCAGCTACAACCGCTACCTAGTGGATAAGGTCGGTCTGGACGAGTCTACTTTGCCGATTATGAATGCCATCCTTATCCACCTCAACGGCGTCTCGGGGTGGAACCTGACGGTGCTCGAGGGTCTGACCTTGGGCGGCACGGGCATCAAGTCAATGGGCTGGGTGGGCAAGGCCACAGCGATGCTGGCAGAAGTGACTCTGAGCAAACTACTCAGTGTCGATATGTTCCCCGACGGTAATGCCTCTGTCGCACGCTTACTGGTACAGAAGCTGATACCTGCAGTAGCACCGGACATGCAGGGTCGAGAAGACGTGGTCATTACCCGTTTTAACTACGGCGCCCTCGATCGAGAGACCAATACCACACGACTACGGCTCAACAGCACTGCGGTTGGCGTGCGCAACAACGACAATCAGGTTGAGGTGGATTATGTGCAGCAGGGTAAGGCTCAGCGAGTCACCGCTGACCACTGCGTACTGGCCTGCTATAACGCCCTCATCCCTCACCTGTGCCCTGAGATGCCCGACACCCAAAAAGAGGGGCTGAGCTATGGGGTCAAAACCCCCTTCGTCTATGCCAACGTGCAACTGGAAAATGGCCGAGCCTACTCCAAACTAGACGCCACCTTGTTTCAGTGCCCCTATGACCCCTTTCAGTGGGTCAGCACCGCACCTACCGTCGCGGTGGGCGGCTATGAGCCTCCCCGTGGGCCAGATGACCCCATGGTCGTATTCATGATGCACTCGCCCATGACCGGACCTGAACAATCTGCGTCCTGCCGGGACCAACTGCGAAGGGCCCGCCACCAAATCTATAGCACGGCTTATGCTGACTACGAACAGCAAATACGTCAGCAGCTGCAATCAATACTGGGTAAACACGGCTTCAACCACGAGACCGATATTCGGGCGATCACCGTCAATCGCATTCCTCACGGCTACGCTTATGTGTATTTGGGCCTGTATGACCCGAAATGGGAGGAAGGGCAAGCACCTCACGAAATAGGCCGCGCGCAGTTTGGGCGTATCTCTATTGCCAACACCGATTCCGAGGCGACCCCTCTCATGAATCTAGCATTTGATGCTGCCTGGCGAGCCGTTGAGGAACAGACCGGTTAAATCAACGGTCTAGCCGCGACTAAAACAGCGGATTTAAATTTCGAACTCACCTGCTGAGGAGCAAACTCATGGGGACAAGCACGGACAAAAGCGTTTTCACGGGGGTACTGTTGACGATATGGCTCCTCGGTCAATCGATTGCGGTGGCCGAGGAAAGCCGCCGGCCCGACAACCTGACCTTAGCGTCCTTTCAGTTCGGACCTCTCAACCGCTGGGCGTTCAGCCACATGCGCGAGGTGATCCCCACGGTGAATATCCCTCGTGACCCGACTCGGTTCCTTGTGCTTGAAAACAGCAGTGACCTCGTTACGGATTTTGCCCTTAAATTTCAGGGGCGTGAGCAATCGATTGATCACATCGCCGAGCAACAGTACATCGATGGTCTGCTGATTCTCAAAGATGGCGACATAGTGTTCGAGAAGTACTTCGGCCATCTCAAGCCAGATCTTCCCCACTTAATGAATTCTGTGTCCAAATCTGTCGTCGCTTTGGTGGCGGGAAAACTCGCGGCACAGGGAGTCATCGACCTCGATAAGCCGGTGTCCCATTACGTCCCTGCCCTTGCTAAAAGCGGCTATGCCCCCGACTCGCTGCAAACTGTGCTCGACATGCGCGACGGGTCTGACTACACCGAAGATTATCCGGATTTCACCACAACGTTCCGACTTCAAGACTGCGCGATCGGTTGGACGGATGCTGATTACTGTCCAGAGAATGGCCCCGTCGGCCTTTATGAATTGCTTCCAACGGTGGGGCGAGATGAATCAAAGTTGGGGAAATTCAGCTACCGGTCGGGTTCGACTAACGTCATAGGCTGGGTGCTGGAAGCGGCGACAGGACAACCACTGGCAGAGCTCATTTCAGAACATGTTTGGCAGCCAATGGGGGCCGAATTTGATGCCAACATCACCGTCGATAAAGGCGGCTTTGTTTTGGCCGACCATGGCATGAGTTCCACCCTGCGTGATCTTACGCGTTTCGGACTCCTAGTTTTGAACGACGGGAAGGCACTGGGCAAAGAGGTGATTCCTGCCCCATTTATTCAGGACATATTGGCACAGCAAGGGGATTCCAACTGGCCCTACCCAGCACCCGAAGGCTACACGCCCTCTTACCGCTCATTTTGGTGGGGCGAGGGGAATCCTGGTGGTGACGTGAGTGGCTATGGCATACACGGCCAATTTGTTCGCGTGGTGCCCGAGGCCGATCTTGTGATTGCCCTGTATTCCACATGGCCACGTGCCGACGGCGACGGTGAGACACACGGCTGGGCTGCGTCAGCTGAGCTCATGGAGGCGTTGATCACTGCATTTAGGTGACTCGCCGCTCAGTGCCTCAAT
>JGI26082J51739_10002758_pt1 | contig 10618 bp, 8 predicted proteins | sample SaaInl5LU_22_DNA_FD_51739 | JGI IMG/M metagenome (IMG submission 51739)
TTTTCGGCGAAGGCCGTGGCGCCCTCCATGGCATCCTCGCTCCCAAAGACGTCTTGAACAAGTACTTGCTGCTTCGCAAACATCTCATCAGTCGCCCAATCCTGAGACTGAACAACGACTTGCTTCGATCGCTTAACGGCTAAAGGGCCATTGGCGGCAATTCGTGCCGCCAGCGCCTGCGCGCGTGCTAGTGCCTGACCAGATTCAGCCACCTCGTTAATCAAGCCAAGTTCAAGTGCCCGAGACGCATCGAGAAAATCACCTGTGAGCGCAAGCTCCATTGCCAATCTGTAGGGGAGCTGACGGGGTAGCCGCATGAGCCCCCCCGCGGCAGCGGCCAAGCCACGCTTNACTTCCGGAATACCAAACTTGGCAGTGTCAGCGGCGACAATCAGGTCGCAAGTCAGCGCGATCTCGAACCCCCCCGCCAGCGCGTAGCCTTCAACAGCTGCAATAAGAGGTTTTTCGGGTGGCGCTTCAACAAGGCCAGCGAAACCGCGACCGGCTACATACGGTGCCTCGCCGCGTACAAACGCTTTTAGATCCATTCCTGAGCAAAACGTGTTGTTCGCACCGGTTATGATGCCTGCCCGAATTGAATCATCAGCATCAAGCTGGTCGAGGGCGGCGGCCATACCCTGCGCTAGCGCCAGATTCACGGCGTTCTTGGCGTCAGGCCGATTAAGGGTAATGGTCATAACACCATCATGGATATCAATTAACACGGGGTCAGACACGCGTTTCTCCTATTATAAATGGTCGCTTTTAAAATTATAGCGCCGTGAGTTTACTCGGATTCTTCCACTAACTGAAAATAATTCACGTGAGCATCAGTCACCACCGAAACGCTAAGGCCGAGAGGCTCGCACGTTGTTAACACTTCGGCTATCTCTCGATTACCTTTGGGAGTCATTGCAATAAAGCGCTCATTAGTCTTATTTAAGCGACCTACAATGACAGCAGATTTAGCCTTGCCCTCGCGGTCATAGCTAAGCGTATACGTTTCGATTCGACCCTTTCCCTCTGGGGATCGATTGAAAACTGGAGAAGACAGCGCGTCGACCTCCGCCTGAACAGCGGCACTGTCGCAATGATTGAAATTCTCTGCCAACGTACTGTAGACGCCGACCGCATATTTCGACAAAAAGCCGCCATTAGCCGCCACCATGCCATATTGCCCCTGCCCCTTACGAAGTCGATCAACAACCTCGACAATGGCGTGCATAGAGTAGTTATTACCCGGCCCTCCAAAGTAGGGTAGCCCACCTGTGAGCGTAAGCCCTCGAGAATCATTCGCCGCTAACCCCACGGCCTCGATCGCATTAGCTACCGCTACGGGAAAACAACTATAAAAATCAAAAAGCGCTACATCATCAAGGGACACATTGGCAGCACTGAGCGCGGCCTTTATTGCCAACCCCGCAGACCGTGCCTCGCCGATATCGGGCCGCTCAATAACGGCTCGCTCGCTCGCATGTGCATAACCCTTAAGGTAAATACGCCGCTCCATGGGAACATTAAGCGCATCCGCTGCGGCCGTTGACACAACAACCACAGCCGCACTTTGGTTCACTTTATCGCGAGCAACCAAACGCTGGGGGTAAGGATGAGCAATCATTCTGTTGTGCTCACCAACAGTAGCTAACTCGCTAGCCGTGTAACTTACCCCAGGCTGACAAGAATACGGGTTTGTAGAGGCCACCTGGCTAAAAGGTGCAAACAACTCGCCCATATGGGACAACCATTCTTCAAAAGCGCACTGAGTTCGGCCCCGCCGTGCATTTTCGATCAAGCCATGAAAAAGCGGAGGTGTGATAAGACCATGCGCCAATTCGTCATGACTCACGTAATCAATGCCTTCACCGCGGTCATCCACGGATTCATCAACTGCTTCTGACCAATCGACCGTTTTGCCGGCCTTAATCAATGCCCCAGCCGTGGACATGGCTTCACCACCACAGATCAGTACGGCACTGCTGAGACCCTCCGCGATACGCTCGCATGCCTCGACCACCATCTTTTGAGGAGAATCACCGCCGGACATGGCCCATACCGCAGATGCGGGTGAAATATCTAAGCGCTTGCACACAGAGCGCGGAAAGTTATCTGAGCGCCCGTGAGGAAAGGCCAATGCAGGCGTCGAATCCTCGAAAGTGCGTGCAGTCATAATCGTGTCAATCATTTCCCCCATTCGGCTACCACCGCAGTCCTGCAGGGCAAGCCTTGCGGCTTGCGCCGTTATCGCTACGGGCGAAAGGGCTTGATAGTGGGGGTCGTCTAATCGCTCCGTATACTGAGCGATGCCGATTAAAACGGGCGTGGTCGGTGATATTTGCGACATTACAGCTTTTGATTCCTTGTAATTTACGTAAGCTTAGCGCTCGCTTTCGGACCTTCACACTACCGTGTGGTCCATAAACTTTGACCAGCTCTAGGAGTGACCGACAGGCTAATGCAGTTTTCTCGCTTTGCACAACGATTCCAGCAGGATACCGGTACCGTTCAACTCATGGATGATCTCGGGAAAGCACGATCAGCGCCACCCCCAGTTTACATGTTAGGAGGCGGCAACCCAGCACACATCCCAGAAGTCGAAGCCGTTTTCAAGGAAGCGCTGTCTGAAATACTTAACGACGCCCTGCGCTTTGGACAAATGGTTGGGGAATACGACAGCCCACAAGGTAACGACACCTTTTGTCACGCTCTCGCAAATACGCTGCACGAGCAATTTGGCTGGGATATTAGTGCTGACAACATCGCCATTACAAATGGCAGTCAAAGTAGCTTTGGCCTGCTGTTCAACTGCTTAGCGGGGCAGTTTTCTGACGGTCATTTTAAAAAAATCCTTTTGCCCATCACGCCCGAGTATGTGGGCTACGCGGACGTTGGCCTGGCAGAAGAAGATATTTTTGAAGGCCATCGTGCCACTATCGAATGTTTAGATGAGCACACTTTTAAGTATCACGTCGACTTTGACCAACTCGTCATCGACCCTATGCGTCACGGTGCGGTTTGCGTTTCACGTCCGACAAATCCTACGGGTAACGTAATCAGTGATGCTGAACTGACACGCCTCCGGGCTCGCTGCCAAGCGGCTGGCGTTCCTCTTATTATTGACGGCGCTTATGGTCTGCCCTTCCCCGGGATGATTTTTACCGACGCCAAACCGCTATGGGACGATGGGATCATTCTCTGCTTGAGCTTATCGAAACTCGGTCTGCCCGGTTTACGAACAGGCATTGTTGTCGCTGACCCTAGCATTATTCGACTTATTCGCAACGCAAACGCGATTAATACCCTCTCCCCGGGCCGAGTCGGCCCGACCCTTGCGGCAGCATTAATACAGCGCGGCGATCTGATGCGTCTGTGCAATGAATCTATTCGACCGTTTTATCAGAGCAAAGTTGCGCACGCCCTGTCTGAGGTTAAGCGTGCAATGGGCAACTTACCTGTGCGGGTTCACCGCGCAGAAGGCGCATTATTTCTCTGGCTTTGGTTTGAGGGGTTACCCATATCTAGCGGCGAATTGTATGCGCGCTTAGTCAAAAAAGGCGTCTATATCATCCCGGGACACCACTTCTTCCCGGGCCTGAATGACGATTGGCAGCATCGCAACGAATGTATCCGCGTGAACTATGCCGCACCCAATGACGTTGTAACCATAGGTCTTAAAATCATCGCTGAGACAGTGAAAAACGCATACGACAATAGCTGATACTACAGCGGCAGCCTCACGGCTCAACATTTCAGAATCACGGGCTGTTTCGACTTGCTTACGCGCACTGCGGACGACAGGAATAAATTGCATTTTGCACCCAGTTTCGTCTACCGTACACCTGATAGATGCAATAGGGGCGCGAAAAAAATAGCCCTCGAGCACCACAGCGACAAAGGAGATAGAAATGAATCAAGCATTACCGAAGAAGGCCGCATTTCATCACATGGAGGANGGTACCGCAGAGGATTGGGCTATCATCGGTGGCGAAGCAGCTAAATGTCGTGCAACGCTTAACGAGCGTATTATCAGTCACTTAATGCTCCTAGACGGTGATGACGGCGGCTTCCCCGTTGATCGCCTTACCCATTGTCTGCAGACGGCTACACTGGCCCACAAGGATGGTAAAGACGACGAATACGTAGTTTGTGCCCTGCTTCACGATATCGGTGACACGTTGGGACCGGCTAATCACGCAGACGTTGCAGCAACCATTCTTGAGCCTTATATCAGCGAGGCCAATCACTGGATGGTGAAGCACCATGCTATTTTCCAAGGTTATTATTTCTTCGAGTATCTAGGGCTTAATAAGAACCTGCGAGACGAATATAAAGAGCATCCGCATTACGATCGAACCTTAGAATTCATTGAAAAATATGATGCCCCGGCGTTTGATCCCGACGCAGAAACGTACCCGCTGTCTTTTTTTGAACCCATGCTCGTCAAGGTCTTCGAAAAGCCTAAGCAGTCTTTGTATATGGCTGACAGTGAGTGAAGCCCAGTTAGGAAGCCTTAGTAACTAGGAGCGCCGCGTATGACCCCGATCTTTGCTGCATTTGGCAAACCGATGGAAGAGGTGCGCGGCCCTTCTGTTTGGCGAGGCGATGAAATCGCAAAAGACCATTCGTGGCGCTATCAACTTAGCGCCGACACGCTCAAAGAGTTGCACAGTAATTTAAAGCAATCCGACATTCTTGCTCTTCCCTATAGCGAAATAAGCATCGACAACTTTCCACTGCCAAGCTTTGCCAGTCAGGGACAGGCCATAGCGCAACAGCTTGGGAGTGGGCGTGGCATTGCGCGTTTATCGGGGCTTGACGTAGAAAACTATACGACCGACGAGTTAAAAACAGTCTTCTGTGGTATTTCCGCCTACATTGGCGTCACCGTGTCACAAAGTCACTTAGGCGATTACATTGGTGAGGTAATGGATTTCCGTGANGCCAATGATGAGCGNCGATACCATAACGGTGGCGAATTCGTGATGCACCGCGANCCCACCGCCGATGTGACGGGACTACTCAGTATTCGTAAAAGTATGAGTGGCGGCGAGAGTCGCCTGATGAGTGCTGGGCTTGCTCACAATATACTGCTCAATGAATTTGCCGAGCTGATGCCCGCCATCTACCGCGGCTTCCCCTATCAACGCACAACGCCTGACCGAGGCACCACATCACTTTATACACCCCACTCGCTTCCCGTATTTGATTTCACCCCCGAAGGCGAGTTTTCATCGCACTATATCCCCTACTTTAGTGAAGCGTATCAGCAGCGCGATCAGTTGCCCGATGACCATATTGAGGTGCAGGCGCAGCGCGCGATCAAACATGTTCTGTGGGAAAGGCCCGAGCTCTATATAGAAAGCATGATGCAACCTGGCGACCTACAGTTTTCTAGTAATCGGGTCGTATTGCATTCCCGCACCGACTACGTCGACCACCCCGAGATCGAGCGTGCTCGGTTATTACTGCGCGTTTGGATGCAATTAACCGATCTTTCGACCGTACCAGACCACATGCAAATGTTTGCCAACAGAGATCGTGCCGATGGTGGAATTGCCAAAGCGGCTACTGCTTAACTGAGATAAAAAAAAACCAACACGTGACGCGTTGGCTTGATATGGCCTTGCTGTTTTCAGCAAGTAAATTATGGCGCGCCCGGCACGATTCGAACGTGCGACCGCCTGATTCGTAGTCAGGTACTCTATCCAGCTGAGCTACGGGCGCGAAGAGCGGCGTAGTATAGCTATTCAAACGCGCGGGTCAAGCCAAAATGACGTGACCCGCTGGCACATTAAGCGCAATAACAGCGTCGAACCCTAACCTTGAGTGGTGTCGAGACCAAGGTGTTAACTTATTGGCGGCGAAGTGCAGAAAATACACCCCACAACGATGGCACGAGTAGAATTGATACCGGCACTGCCGTTACCACTATGAAGCTCTGCAGTTTGCCAATGCCGCCAGTGGGGCCGGCTAGCAAGACCATCGCCGTGAAACCCATCGCCAAACCCCAAAATAACCGCAACCAGCGCGGAGGATGCTCAACGCCCGATGACACCACCGCCAAACTGTACGTCATTGAATCCCCGGTGGTAGCCACGAACAACACCGTCAGCACAAGAAACAGCGCAGATACCAGTTCATTTAAGGGCATAGCTTCAGTGATGGCTAACAACGCAGCTGGCAGGTTAAATCCTTCGAAGGGGTCTGTGATTGCGCCNGGGAAACGCAGTTCAATACCGAGCCCTGCTCCCCCGAGAATAGAAAACCACATCATCGTCAAAAGGGGGGCGACTAAAGACATTAGTAAAATCACCTCCCGCGCGGTTCGACCACGACTAATTCGGGCAATAAAGATAGCCATCATGGGGCTATAACCAATAAACCAGCCCCAAAAAAATACTGTCCATGACGATAACCAGCCAGGGTCGCTCAATAATCCCGCGTCACCACGGTACAACGCCTGCTCAAAAAACCATCGTAAATGAACCGACAGCGCTTCACCAAAACTTGACACAATAAACTGGGTTGGCCCCGCGAGCAGCAAGAATGCCAGCAAGGTAATCCCGAGCAAAATATTTAAGCGGCTGAGTATTTGAATGCCCTTGTGCATACCGCTAACCGCAGAGGTGAGATAGACAACCATCAGTAACGCAATGGTGGCTAGCTGAGCGGCTTTTGAATCACTCGTGCCATACAACTCACTCATACCGTAGCTAACTTGTAGGCCCAAGAACCCGATAGGGCCTACCGTACCTGCAAACACTGCCAAGACTGAGACCAGGTCCGCTGTGTCGCCCCAACGCCCATGAACGCCCTTCTCCCCCAACAAGGGATAAAGCAACGTCCGAGGCGCCAGTGGTAGCCCGCGCTCGTAGTGAAGGCGCATCAAAATAACCGCGCCGAGACTACCTAAAATTGACCATGCCAAAAAGCCCCAATGAAGAAACGATTGTGCAAGCGCGTACTTAACCGCTTTCGCGGACTCAGGCTGCACGCCTTCAAATAAGGGCGGGGGTGAGACAAAGTGNGCAACGGGCTCTGCAGCAGCCCAGAAAACGCCGCCACCGGCAAGTAGCGTACACAGCACCATGGCAATCCATTGGAAAAGAGGGAACTCGGGCGCCGTCAAATTGCCTAATCGACGACCCGCACTGGGTCTTGTTGCCACGAACAGTGCAATTGCAAAATTGGCTAACAGCAGTATCTGCCAGAACAAGCCAAAGTATTGTGCGCTCCAATTAAAACTGTGACTGACTAGATTCGAAAATATCTGTTCGTCGTAAAAGAAAAGTGCCAAAAAGCAACAGATCAGAGACGCCGCAATCGTGGTCACACCTGAGCGACTTACTCGATCGGCGACAGCATGCGTAGTACGGGACATAAAAAAACCAAGCAACGAGTGTGTCATTCATCGTAACGGATGCTGGGCGGCGCTGCACGCAGCACTGAGAATGATGCGTGAATAACGCCACCTTTTAGTGAGTCAGTTAATGTAAGCTAATCGCCGTGAACTGAACGTATCTCGCACATACGATCGCATATTTAATGAATCGGGACTCTGTTGTGACGCGACAAAATTCCTCTCCACTTCCTCTGGCATTTAAAGCGGGTCCGCTCGCGCTGGATGTTCTTCAACGGGAAGGACTCTCGCCACACACACTCGGCGCAGTGGCGGGTGCAGCTGGCGGACCAAAGTGGCTCGTGTTAGCGGCAATGGATAAATTGATTTTTGGAAGTTGGCTGGCGCAGCGTAAAACACCACTACCGCTAATAGGATCATCGATAGGAAGTTGGCGCTTCGCCGCGGCAACTCAAAAGTCCCCCGTCGATGCCATCACGACCCTCGCAAGACTTTACATTGAGCAGCAATACAGCGACCACCCGACAATTACCGAAGTTACAGAAGTTGCTCGACATATCGTTGAGCAATTACTGGGCAATAATGGTGCCGAAGCAACACTAGGGCACGACTGGGCCAGAATTAANATCGTCACTGCGCACTGCCAAGGGGCTACTGGTAGTGATGAGCGAGCACGTTTAGTCATGGGCTTTAGCCAAGCCTTCCTCGCTAATATGCTATCAAGGGATCGTTTATCTCAGCATCTGCATCGACATGTTTTCGCAGACCCCAGACACCGTTTTACTCATGAGCCATTTCCCGGTTTCGACACTCGCATGCAGGCGCTTACNCCCAACAATCTGACTGATGCTCTTCTTGCCAGTGGCTCTATTCCATTCGTATTGGAAAAGATTTGCGTAAGCGGTAAGGACGGTTATCGCGATGGGGGGCTAATTGATTACCACATGGATCTCCCTCTGGCTGATGAGGGCATTGTACTTATGCCCCACTTTTCAAAACGCTGTGTGACGGGGTGGCTTGATAAAAACATACCCTGGAGGCGACCAAGCGCCATGGGACGCCACCTTGTGATCTGTCCCACAGATGAGTGGATTGCGACACTTCCCAATAGCAAAATCCCCGATCGCAGCGATTTTAAGCGCTATCGCAATCAACCCGACCAGCGCATTAGGGACTGGCAAGAAGTCCTTACCCGGAGTCAGGAATTAGCAGACTGCTTGGCCGATCGCATTGTGAAAAATGATTGGCTCGACCATGTCCACCCACTCTAGTCACAGCGGCTCGTTTTGCTACTATGGCGTCACTCTCGCACTGCCGGTGAACTACCTATGAATTTCGAATTTTCCGACGAACAGCTCATGTTACGAGAACAAGCTCGGGGCTTTTTAGCGCAACACTGCCCACCCGCAGTCACCCGTAAAGTGCTGGAGAGTGATGCTGACTATGACGCAGAACTTTGGCAAAACGTAGCCGATATGGGCTGGATGGCGACAACTATCCCTGAACAGTATGGTGGCTTGGGGCTAAGCTACTATGAACTCGCCATCATTGCGGAAGAACTGGGGCGCGTTGTCGCGCCGCTGCCCTTTTCGTCTTCCGTTTACTTAGCCACCGAAGCCATCCTTCAGTTTGGCAATGAGCAACAAAAAGCGCGCTGGCTCCCTCTACTCGCATCAGGGGAAATGATCGCCACCGTTGCCATGACCGAACGGCCAGGACAGCTATCGGAACACTCAATTAGCACACGCTTTCACCAGGATACATTGACCGGTCAAAAACAACCGGTAGCGGACAGCGCCATTAGCACTCTGATAATCGTCCTGGCAAAGAATGCCGATGACGAGCTGGTCTTGTGCGCATGTGATGCAACGCATCCTACAGTTGTGCACTCATCGCTACGCAGCCTCGACTTCTCACGGGGCCACAGTGCGGTCCAATTCAATAGCAGCCCTGCAGAAGCACTGACAGGGAAAACCACCGATTGGGCGAGCATCCAAGAACTGCTGGATCGAGCAGCGGTGTTAGTGGCTTGGGAACAGCTGGGTATTGCTGATGTGGCGCTGGAACAAGCCTGCGAATACGCAAAACAACGGTATGCCTTCGGCCGTCCAATTGGCTCGTTTCAGGCTATAAAACATAAGCTCGCAGGTATGTATGTTAAGAATACTCTCGCTCGGAGTAACGCCTACTTCGGTGCTTGGGCATTGGCTAGCGGTAGCGATCAACTTCCTCTTGCGGCAGCAACGGCTCGAGTCGCCGCCATTCAAGCGTCAGTCTATGCAGCACAAGAGAACATACAAACCCACGGCGGTATGGGGTTCACTTGGGAGTTTGACTGCCAGTTCTATTATCGGCGCGCGAAATTGCTCAGCTTGGCAATCGGCTCCGAGCGCTACTGGCAAGATCGCTTGGTGACCGGACTCGACAATCAAACACCAAACGCCGCTTAAGATAAAAGATCACCAAGGAATCGAGCATGGACTTTAACGACACTGCTGAAGAAGCCACATTTCGCAACGAAGCTGCCGCTTGGCTCGCTAACAATCAGCTGACGGCCGAGGAAACGCAGGGACTTAATCGGTTACAGATCGCAAAGCTGTGGCAGAAGCGTAAACATGACGCAGGGTGGGCATGCCTTGGCTGGGACAGAAAATTTGGTGGCCGCGGAGCCTCTGCTATAGAGCGCGTTATTTGGGATCAGGAAGAGAGTAAGTACGATGTACCTTCCCGATTTTTTGTTATCGGTCAGGGCATGATTGGTCCAACTATTATGGCTTGGAGTACGCCGGAGTATTGTGAGCGCTTCTTGCCCAAGCTTGCGAGTGGTGAGGAAGTATGGTGCCAACTTTTTTCTGAACCTGCCGGCGGGTCGGATCTGGCCGCACTGCGCACCAAGGCAGAGCAGGATGGCGATGAGTGGATACTAAACGGCCAAAAAATTTGGACCTCAGGCGCCCATTATTCAGACTATGGCCTCATCGTGACGCGGACCGATACGAGTGTTGCGAAGCATAAGGGGCTCACCGTATTTATGGTCGACATGCGCTCTCCGGGCATTGAAATTAAGCCTATTAAACAACTCAATGGCGAATCAGATTTCAATGAAGTCTACTTCACCAACGTACGAATTCCCGACAGCTACCGTCTTGGCAGTGTGGGCCAAGGCTGGCAGGTCTGTTTAACCACATTGATGAATGAACGCTTAGCCATTGGCGGCGGCGGCCCCGGAGCCGACGTTAAGCTGGCAATAGACATTGCGCG
>JGI26082J51739_10002761_pt1 | contig 10614 bp, 10 predicted proteins | sample SaaInl5LU_22_DNA_FD_51739 | JGI IMG/M metagenome (IMG submission 51739)
TATCTAAACCCTGTGTTTGTAAAAAAGTTCCATTTTTCTGTACGCCAATTGGCATTAAATGCAGTACCAACTCTTTCTGGATATCCTAAATCTAATTGTAAAGAACCGTTGAAACCTTTTAGTTTATTTTTTCTAAGAATGATATTTAATATACCTGCTGTCCCTTCTGCATCATACCTAGAGGAAGGTGAGGTAATAACTTCTACTTTTTCAATAGCTTCTGCAGGTATTTGTCTTAATGCATCTGCACCATTAATACCCACTAATGCACTTGGTCTACCATCAATTAAAATAGTTACGTTTTCATTTCCACGTAAACTTACGTTTCCTTCTACATCTACTTGTACAGAAGGCACGTTACCTAGAACATCACTAGCATTACCGCCTCTAATTGAAAGGTCTTTACCAATATTAAATACTTTTTTATCTAATCTAATATCTACTGTTGTTTTTTCTGCAACCACAACAATTTCATCTAAAGAACTGGTGTCTTCAGATAATTTAATGGTTCCTAAATTTAAATCTTTGGTAATGGTTTGCTTTGGGAATTTTTTAGATTTAAATGAAATAAATTCTATACTAATTTCGTAAGTTCCTTTTGGAGCTTCTACATTAAATTCACCATCAATACCAGTAATACCACCGGATAATTTATTAGTAATAGAATTTTTTAAAACAATAGTAGCATACTCTAAGGGTTTATTTGAAGTAGCATCTATAACCTTACCATAGATTTTTATATTGTTTGAATCGTTTATTTGTTGAGAAAATGATTTGTTTGCTAGTAATAAGAAAAGTAGTAGTGTAAGATTTTTTATCAAAACTTTTTTTTAAAATTTTTATGACTACAAATTTCACCCATAGTTTAATTGCATTTAGTTAAACAAAAGTTAATAAATATTAAAAAAATTAATTCTAAATAATGTTTGTAATTTCTTCTGAAGGTCTGCCAATAACCGCTTTTTTATTATTTACAACAATAGGGCGTTCTATAAGCTTAGGGTATTTTAACATTGCTGTAATAATTTGCTTATCTGAAAGCTCTTTGCCTTTGTAATTTTCTTTCCAAATTTTTTCTGTTTTTCTAACTAAATCAATAGGAGAGATGTTTAACAAATTGATGATTTCATTTAATTCTTTTTCTGTAAGATTATGTTCTAAATATTTAATAATTTGAAATTCTTTACCAGAATTTTCTAAAATAGCTAAACCTTCTCTAGATTTTCTGCATCTCGGGTTGTGGTATATTTTTATCATTTTTAGTTTCAAAGTTTCTATTTTTGCTTACAGCTTACTCTTTCTTTTGCCCATTCAACATTAAATACGCTTTTAAGAATGCGTTTATATTTCCATCCATTACGGCATCCACATTACCTGTTTCTTGCCCAGTTCTTACATCTTTTACTAATTTATAAGGATGCATTACATAATTTCTGATTTGGCTTCCCCATTCGTTTTTCATTTTGTTAGCTTCTATATCATCTCTAGCAGCTTGTTGTTTTTGCAGTTCAATTTCATATAGTTGAGATTTTAACATCTGCATTGCAGTAGCTCTATTATCATGCTGAGAACGAGAATTGGAACAAGAAATTTGTATACCTGTTGGTTTGTGTGTTAATTGAACTTTTGTTTCTACTTTATTTACGTTTTGCCCTCCAGCACCACTAGAACGTGCAGTGGTAATTTCTATATCTGCTGGGTTTATTTCTATTTCAATAGAATCGTCTGCAACAGGATACACATACACAGAAGCAAAACTGGTATGACGTTTTGCATTGCTATCAAAAGGAGAAATACGCACCAATCGATGTACTCCATTTTCGCCTTTTAACCAACCAAAAGCATAATCGCCATCTACTTCAACTGTTACTGTTTTTATACCTGCAGCATCTCCTGCTTGATAATTAAGCGTTTTTAATTTAAAACCTTGTTTTTCTGACCACATTGTATACATTCTAAACAACATTTCTGCCCAATCGCAACTTTCTGTACCTCCTGCACCCGCTGTTATTTGTACAACTGCAGATAGTGAATCTCCTTCTTCAGAAAGCATGTTTTTAAACTCAATATCTTCTAAAAAAGTACTAAGTTTTTCAAATTGTGCTGTAATTTCTGTTTCTTCAACTTCACCATCTTTATAAAAATCATATAAAACCTGTATGTCTTCATCCATAACCACTAAGGTATTGTAATCTTCTACCCACTTTTTTTTGAAACGTAGTTCTTTCATTACAATTTCTGCGGTTTTTGGATCGTTCCAAAAATCTGGATTAGCCGTTTTTTCTTCTTCGTTAGCTATCTCAATTAATTTTTTATCAATCTCTAAATAAGATTTTAGTAACTCAATTCTTTTAGAAATATTTTTTAGTTGGTCTTGTGTAATCATANGCATCACAAAAATAAACGATTTTTTATGATTTCTTCTTTTAAAACTAAGCCTTATTTTTATAGATTTATAAAAAATATTTTTACCATGAAAAAATTACTACTTTTTACAAGCTTATCTTTTAATNGCTTTGCTNAATTTTCATAGAAAAATCTGGAAAAAAANTATAAAAAGGAATTAGCAAGCTAGAAGNATTATTTTACTTTTTATTATGATAAAAATAAGGACAAGTTATTTTTACAAGTAAAAAATTTTTGAAATTTTATTTGAAGAATATTTAAAAACTAACAAAGAAAAGCGAATGACAATAGACTTAATTTCAGACACAGTAACCAAACCATCACCAGAAATGTTAGAAGCTATGATGCAAGCAAAAGTGGGGGATGATGTGTTTAATATGGACCCAACAGTAAATGCTTTGCAAGAAAAAGTTGCAAATATGTTTGGTGTGGAAGCAGCTCTTTTTTTTCCATCTGGAACCATGGCAAATCAAACTGCGATAAAATTACATACGCAACCTGGAGATTTGGTTATTTGCGATAAATACGCACATATTTACAATTACGAAAGTGGCGGAGTTGCCTTTAATTCTGGCGTAACTTGTAAATTAATAGATGGTAATAGAGGCATGTTTACGGCTAATCAAATAGTAGATATAGCTACTACAAAACCACAAATTTACTTACCTTTTACAAAGTTGGTTTGTATAGAAAACACCACCAATAAAGGTGGTGGAGCTTGTTGGGACTTTACTGAAATAGAGAAGATTTATCAAATTGCAAAAGAAAATAACTTGGCTTTTCATTTAGATGGTGCACGTTTATTTAATGCTTTGGTGGCTAAAAACGAATCGCCCAAACAATATGGTGCCTTGTTTGATACTATTTCTATTTGTTTTTCTAAAGGATTAGGAGCACCTATTGGTTCTATGTTGTTGGGNNCTAAAGAGCATATAAATAAAGCTTTNCGTTTAAGAAANCTATTAGGTGGTGGTATGAGACAAGTTGGTTTTTTAGCAGCAGCAGCCAATTATGCTTTAGATAATAATATTTCTCGATTGGCAGAAGATCATAAAAAAGCCAAAGAAATTGCTACAGTTTTAGAAAGCTGTAGTTACATTTCAAAAATAGAACCTGTAGAAACCAATATTTTAATTTTTTATGTGGATGAAAAAATAGGAGCAGACAATTTTATTGATAAAATGGCAGACAAAAATATTCTATTAACACCTATGGGAGAAGGTAAAATTAGAATTGTAACCCATTTAAACTATACAGACGAAATGCATCAAGTATTATTAAAAGAACTAAAAAATTTTTAGAAGTAAAAACCTATTATTATAAGAGAAAAAACTGTGTGAAAACACTCTTAATTTTATCATATAAAACAACATTTCTAATGCCAAAGGCAAAAGGATGATATTTTTTAATTGAAATATACTTTTAATTAGTGCTGTTTAATTTAGCCAATTCTTTGTAATTTCTTTTTAGTTTTTTTAATAAAAACCCATAAAGTAGTTGATAAAACAACCACAAGACACCTAAAAATAAAAGAGTAGCAAGTAACGTTGCCCCAATTACCATAAAAATTTGAGTTGTATTTAAGTCTTTAGAATTTGTATTAATTGTTGCTACAGTTGCCACCAGCATTAGTATTGCAACATAAGTTAAATTAAAAATTACATAGTTTCTAACTGTTTTTCTAGTCTTTAAAATATTATTCATTAAATTTTTTGTAGAATCTACAATAGAAATTTTTCGGTAGTTTACGTAAAACTTTATCAAAAAGTAAAAAATAATAATGTATGCTAAAATGTTAGAATAGTATATAAAATTCTCTAATCCAATTTTTCGATACTCTTCCATAGCAGTTTTCATATCTACAAAAAAGTACAAAGAATTTAAGATTACAAATTCTAAAATACCAATAATAAAAATCCATTTTACTATTGATGATGATTTGGAATGTGCTAACTTATAAATTTCTATGGCAGATAATTTACTAGTTTCTTCTGGTTGATTGGTCCAGGCTTTTTTATAATTGTCTAATAAATCCATAACTATGGGTTTAAAATATTTTTTAATTTTTCTTTTGTTCTATTCATTTTCACTCTTGCATTTACACTAGAAATACCTAAAGTTTCAGATATTTCTTTATAAGGTTTATCTTCTAGGTATAAGAAAATAAGTGCTTTTTCAATATCATTTAATGTATGAATAGCTTTATAAAGTGCTTTTAATTGTTGTTCTTCTGTATCATCATAATCGGTTGCTTTAATTTTGTAAGCAAGATTGCTAATATCTTGCGTTTTTACTCTTCTAGTAGATTTTCTATACAAAGAGATAGCTGTGTTTAAAGCAACTCTATACATCCAAGTACTAAATTTAGAATCTCCCCTAAATTTTGGGTAATTTTTCCAAACCTGGATAGTTATTTCCTGAAATAAATCATTATGAGCACTTTTATTTGAGGTATATATTCTACAAATTTTATGTGCTATGTTCTGATTTTTTTCAAAGTCCTCTAAAAATTTAGCTTCTAAATTTTTTTGTAATTTGATTTAGGTTGATTAATTGTTTTATATAAGTAGCAATATTATGCAAATTGTTGCATTTTTATTAAAAAAAAAATTGTTGAAGTTATTTTTTTTACATTTGTTCAACTAAAATACATATAAATTGAACAATATTAAGCAGGATTTTACAATTAAAGACTTAGAGAATATCTCTGGTATCAAGGCTCATACTATACGTATATGGGAAAAAAGATATGGCTTATTAGAACCCCAAAGAACAAGTACAAACATTAGGTATTACTCTCACAGCAATTTACAAAAGTTGTTAAACATTGTTTTGTTGAATAAAAACAATCACAAAATTTCTAAAATTGCTAAAATGTCTGAAGAAGAAATTAAACTTCAGGCAAGAGAATTGGCTTTCTCTAAAGCCATTAATGATGAAGCTTTAAGTTCTTTTAAATTATCAATGTTACAGTTTGATAAAGTATTATTTAATAATACTTATGACAAGCTGTTGCATAAAAAAACCTTTAGAGAAATTTTTAAAGATGTTTTTATTCCTTTTTTAGAACACATTGGTTTTTTGTGGCAAACAGATACTTTATTGCCAGCACATGAGCATTTTATATCTAATTTAATTGCGCAAAAAATTCATATTAATACTGAGAATTTACAATATAGTATAACTTATTCTAAAAAAACTTATGTTTTATTTTTACCAGAAAATGAGATTCATGAATTAGGTTTGTTATACCTAAATTACGAATTGGTCTTAAGNGGTAATCATACGATNTATTTAGGNCAAAGCCTNCCCTTAGACAATTTAGACTATTTNTTTAAAAACGATAGAGAGTTGTGTTTTGTAACCTCTTTAACAGTGCAACCTTATGATGATAAAATAGATGATTATTTTAATCAGATTAATGATATTTTAAAAGACACAAATCATGAATTTATTGCTATTGGTAGAAAGACAGAGTTGGTAAAAAATAATAATTACAATTTTCAAATAAGTTTCTTTGATACTGTTACAGATGTGTTAAAAGAATTATAATATTCACTTTATAAAAAATAAATGTTTAATTTTATTTGTTAAACAATCAAACCTAAATGGATAAACAAATTTATATTATAGGCTCTGGCTTTTCTGCTTTGTCTGCCGCTTGTTACCTTGCAAAAGAAGGNTATAAAGTAACTGTATTAGAAAAAAANGATACGTTAGGTGGTAGAGCAAGACAATACAAAAAAGATGGTTTTACTTTTGATTTAGGACCTTCTTGGTATTGGATGCCAGATATTTTCGAACGTTTTTTTGCAGATTTTGGAAAAAAACCTTCAGATTATTATACATTAGATAAGTTAAATCCTGGTTACGAAGTATTTTTTGGAGAAAAGGATTCTTTAAAAATTTCTGAAAACTTAGAAGACATTTACAAAACGTTCGAAGAAGTAGAAAAGGGGAGTAGTAAACATTTAAAAACATTTTTAGACTCAGCAAAATCTAATTATGAAACGGCCATTTTAGATTTGGTATACAGACCAGGTATTTCTCCATTAGAATTGGTTACAACTACAACTATTGCTAGAGTTAGTCAATTTTTTTCTACCGTTAGAAAACAAGTACGAAAAAAAATTACCAATCAAAAATTAATACAAATATTAGAATTTCCTGTATTATTTTTAGGTGCAAAACCAAGCAATACACCAGCATTTTATAATTTTATGAATTATGCCGATTTTGGTTTAGGTACATGGCATCCAAGAGGAGGTATGTACAAAGTTATCGAAGCAATGGTTTCTTTAGCTACTTCTTTAGGGGTAGATTTTAGAGTAAAGGCCAACGTAGAAAAAATATTGGTAGATAATAATAAAAACGTATCTGGTTTATTGGTAAATGGAGAGGAAATTAAAGCTAATTTAGTGTTAAGTGGTGCAGATTATCATCATACAGAAACCTTATTAGATCAAAATTTAAGACAATATTCAGAAAATTATTGGAGCAAAAAAACCTTTGCCCCATCATCTTTATTGTTTTATGTTGGTTTTGATAAAAAAATAGAGAACGCTAGTCACCATACATTATTTTTCGATACAGATTTTGATGCTCACGCAGAAGAAATTTACGACAATCCAAAATGGCCAACAGCACCATTATTTTATGCAAACTTTACCTCTATGACAGATAAAACATCNGCTCCAGAAGGTAAAGAAGCTGGCTTTTTCTTAATCCCCTTAGCACCTGGTATAGAAGATACAGAAGAACTTAGAGAACAGTATTTTCATAAAATTATGGACAGGTTTGAAAAATTAACCAATCAAAATGTTAAAAATAATGTTATCTTTAAAAAATCTTTTTGCGTAAAAGACTTTAAAGAAGAGTATAATTCTTATAAAGGAAATGCTTATGGAATGGCGAACACTTTACTGCAAACAGCATTTTTAAGACCAAAAATAAAAAGTAGTAAAGTAAATAATTTGTACTTTACAGGCCAGTTAACAGTTCCAGGTCCNGGTGTACCACCAGCATTAATTTCTGGTAAAATAGCATCTGAACTTATTACTAAAAATTAAGATCATTATGAAAGANTTATTTGACAATGTTTCTNACAGTTGCAGTAAATTAGTGACTAAAAAATATAGTACTTCTTTTTCTTTAGCTGTAAACATGCTATCCCCAAAAATAAGANCCGATATNTATAATATTTATGGTTTTGTACGTTTTGCGGATGAAATTGTAGATACTTTTCATGAGTATAATAAAGAAGAGCTCATGGCTCATTTTGAAAAAGATTATTACATCGCAAAAGCACAAGGCATTAGNTTAAANCCTATTTTAAATTCTTTTCAGCAAACAGTAAATACATATAATATACCAGATGAAATGGTGCAAGCTTTTTTACGAAGTATGAAAGCAGATTTGCACAAAACAGAATACCAAACAAAAGAAGAGTATGATGCCTACATCTATGGCTCTGCAGATGTGGTTGGTTTAATGTGCTTAAAAGTTTTTGTAAATGGAGATGATGCAATGTTTAACGAATTAAAAGATGCAGCGATGCGTTTAGGGTCAGCATTTCAAAAAGTAAACTTTTTAAGAGATTTAAAAGACGATTTTGAGTTGTTAAACAGGTCTTATTTTCCAACTATTGATTTAGGCAAACTAGATCCAGCCTCTAAACAGCAAATAATAGACGAGATTGAAGAAGATTTTAATTATGCCTTTACAAATGGTGTTTTAAAATTACCAGTAGAAGCCAAATTTGGTGTTTATATGGCTTATAGATATTACAGAAGATTATTAAAAAAATTAAACAGTGTACCTTCAGAAAAAATTATGGATACTAGAATTCGAATTTCAGATCCAATGAAAATAAATTTGTTGGCAAGAAGTTATGTAAAATATAAATTAAATTTAATTTAATTTAAAATGTTATATGCATTTACCACAATTGGTGTATTTTTAACAATGGAAGGTATTACTTGGCTTACCCATAAATACGTTATGCACGGGTTTGGTTGGTTTTTGCATGCAGATCATCATGAGCCTGGGTATCCTCATGTTTTCGAAAAAAACGACGCATTTTTTGTAGTTTTTGCAGTACCAAGTATAGCACTTTTCTTTTTAGGAAGTTACACACCACAAACCTACTTATTTTTTATAGGTTTAGGTATTTTATGTTATGGACTCGCTTATTTTTTAGTGCATGACGTTTTAATTCATAGAAGATTTAGTTGGTTTAAAAACACTAATAATAGATACTTAAAAGCATTAAGAAAAGCACACAAAGTTCATCATAAAAATATGGGTAAAGAAGACAGTCAATGTTTTGGTATGTTGTTTGTCCCATTAAAATATTTTAGAGAACAAAAATTAATTTAATCTTTTTGAGCGTTTTAACGGGCTTTACACTATATCTTTTTGCAGAAAAAGCAAAAAGGATGTCGTTTCAATCCCTAACGCAAACAGTTTGTCAACTTTTTAAGACTTTAAAGCTTACACGTTTCAAAAAAAATAAATCCTTCAAATTATATAAAATTGAAGGATTTTTTATGTAGCTTCATATACTTATTTCTATAATTTAGGATATTTCTCAGCAATTTTATCCAACCCTAAATTATGAATACTCCCTAGATGTGTATGTTCTTTTCCTAAATCTGGTGTGTATGTTCCTTCCTGAACTTGCCCTCCAATCTTTTGATAAGCTTCTCTAAAAGACATGCCTTCAACCACTAAATTATTAATAGAATCTACTGTAAATAAATATTGGTATTTTTCATCATTCAAATCGATATCTTTTACAATTACCTGCTGAATGGCATAATTAAAAATGTCTAAAATGTCTTTTACATCTTCAAAAGCATTGATAATATTCTCTTTTAATAACTGAAAATCTCTATGGTAACCTGTTGGTAAATTATTAGTAATCAGTAACATTTCTGAATGTAATGCCTGAATTTTATTACACTTCCCACGAATCAATTCAAAAACATCTGGATTTTTTTTATGCGGCATAATGCTACTTCCTGTAGTTAATTCATCAGGAAACGTAATAAAGCCAAAATTCTGACTCATATACAAGCAAACATCCATTGAAAAACGAGCCATTGTGTTACACAATCCACCTAGAGCAGATGCTATAGAACGTTCGCTTTTTCCTCTACTTAATTGAGCAGCAACTACGTTGTACTTTAAGGTTGCAAATTCTAATTCTTTGGTAGTTAACTCTCTATCAATAGGGAAGGAGCTACCATACCCTGCTGCAGAACCTAAAGGGTTTTGATCTACTACTTTTGCAACTGCATTTAACATATAAACATCGTCTATTAACAACTCTGCATAGGCAGAAAACCACAGACCAAAAGACGATGGCATTGCTACTTGTAGATGCGTGTAACCAGGCAATACACTTTTTTTATGGGTTTCTGCTAGGTTTAAAAGCGTATCAAAAAGTGTTTTTGTTTTATTATTAATAATTGCCAAGTTTTCTTTGTAATACAATTGTAAGGCCACTAAAACTTGATCATTTCTAGAACGAGCAGTATGTATTTTCTTACCAACTTCGCCTAATTTATTGGTTAGTTCCCACTCAATTTTAGAATGTACATCTTCAAAAGACGGTTCAATTACGAAAGTTCCGTTTTCGATATCTGTTGCTAATTCTTGTAAACCCTTTTTTAAGTCAGTCAACTCATCAGCAGAAATAATACCAATAGATTCTAACATAATTGCATGCGCTAAAGAAGCTTGTACATCGTATTTAGCAATGTGTATGTCTATTTCTCTATCATTACCCACTGTAAAGTTTTCTATTTGTTTGTCTATGGTAAATCCTTTATCCCAAAGTTTCATATAAAAAATGTTTAATCGTTTATTTGTTTAATCGTGTAATTGTCCTTGTTTAATCTTGTAATTGTTGAATTGTATTTCGTTTTGACTTTTAAACTGTTAAACGATTACACTTTTAAACAATTTTCCAACAATTCCACATAAATCTTTATTCCTTCTTCAATTTCAGCCAAATATATAAATTCATTGGCAGAATGCGAACGAGTACTATCTCCAGGGCCTAATTTTAAAGATTGGCAAGTTAACACAGATTGGTCTGATAATGTTGGAGAACCATAGGTTTCTCTTCCTATAGCAATACCTGCTTTTACCAAATCGTGATCTAAAGAAATAGAAGAGGAGTTTAGGCGTAAACTTCTAGGT
>JGI26082J51739_10002765_pt1 | contig 10607 bp, 8 predicted proteins | sample SaaInl5LU_22_DNA_FD_51739 | JGI IMG/M metagenome (IMG submission 51739)
ACCACACTGGCAAGAATGTCGCAAGGCTGTCCGGCTGCCAAGTTTGGTGCTAGCGAACCTTCGCCGAAAGCAATGCCGTTGATGGCAGATCCGCCGCTTGCCTGTTTCAGGTGCAGCTTAAGGTGACTCGAATCAGCGCCTACCGCGCGGGTGTTGCCCGCGTTGATTAGATTCTTGAATAAAAAAACCGGGGCTTCGTTTTCGGGTCCGTGCGGGGCGAGCTGGCGGAGAATGGCATAGAATCGGTCCGTTATGGCATCAATCTGTACCTCAGTGTCGTACAAGAAAACACGCTGTTTTTTATCCTCAGGTAAATGCGCGGTGACGTACGCTTCGAAAGCTTTTTTAAAATGGGGCAATTGGGCTTCGTCAAGGGTCATTCCCGCAGCATATTTATGACCCCCGAACTGCAGCAGATGAGATTCACAGGCTTCTAAAGCATCGTAAACGTCAAAATCTAAAACACTTCGCGCAGATCCCGCCAACACNTCACCGCTTTTAGTGAGNATAATGGTAGGCCTATAGTAATGTTCGACCATTTTTGAAGCGACAATACCTACCACGCCTTTGTGCCAATGCGGTGCGTATAAGACCGTGGAATTGGGAAAGGCTGCTGCATCTAAAAGGGCCTTCGCTTCTTCGAATATTTCCGCTTGGGCCGACCGGCGATCGGTATTAAAATCATTGATTGCATTGGCCAGTTGATCCTGTTCTTCCTTGTCTTTTGAGCGGAGCAATTCCACTGCACGCAGGCCACTCTCCATGCGGCCGGCAGCGTTAATTCGAGGTCCAATGGAAAAACCAATATCTTTAAACGAGAGGGTTTCGGGTCTTTTTTTTGCCGCTTCCAAAAGGCTAAGGAATCCGGTTCGGCATTGGCTTGTGCGCAGGCGCTCCAAACCGAAATGTGCTAAAACTCTATTTTCCCCTGTGACATGAACGATATCCGCTGCAATGGAAACGGCACATAGGTCTAAAAGCGGGTAGAGGTAGGGTTCGTGGGGTAGCCCCCAGCGTTCGCAAAGAGCTTGACAGAGTTTGAAGCCGACACCGCAAGCAGAGAGTTCTTTGTAAGGATACAAACAGTCGGGTCGTTTTGGATCCAGTATGGCATGTGCTTTTGGGAGCTCTTCCTCAGGCCGATGGTGGTCGCAAACAATGATATCAATACCCAGACTTTTTGCATGTGCAATTTGATCAAAGGCTTTAATGCCACAATCCAATGCGATGAGCAGGGTTACACCTAATTCAGCGGCGAGATTAATACCGTCGAAAGAAAGTCCATAACCTTCTTTGTACCGGTCGGGTATATAGGCCTCAATGGGGAATTTTCCCTCGAGGAAGTCGCACATCAACGCTACTGAGGTAGTGCCGTCTACATCGTAGTCGCCATAAATCATGACGTGTTCTTGTTGCAATCGGGCCTTTTCTATACGCTCCACGGCTCGTTCCATATCCTTCATTCGGTAGGGATCGTGCAAGTGGTTAAGGCTGGGCCGGAAAAATGACTTTGCCGCATCAAAGGAATCAATACCGCGTGCTACCAGTAACTGCGCGAGCAGTGGGTCTTTAGTTACTGTTGAGGCGAGCAGTTGAACGGCGCCAGGGTTGGGCTGCGGTTTTTGACGCCACACCATTACTTGGACTTTTTGATCAGCGAGGTTTGTAGTTCAACGCTGTATTTGTGAATGGTTGAAAAGAGTTCCTTTAAAAAGGCATCAGATAGTCCTGCTTCACTGCCATTGCTGTGTTCGCCAACAAGTTTCATCCAACGCTTCATATGAAAGATGCTCATTCCTTCGCGTTCTTTAATGGTGGCGATATCCTTAACGATGAGCATACGTTTGCGCAGCACATCGACAATCTGTCCGTCTAATTGGTCCAATTCTTCTCTCAGCTTAGCCAATTCTTCATTCGTAATAATAGGGACATTCGTGTGGAACTTCAATTCCTTCATCAAACGACCTACGGCCTCTGGACTGATCTGTTGGCGTGCATCGCTCCAGGCATCATCAGGGCTAATGTGGCTTTCGATCATTAAACCGTCCATGCCCAGATCCATGGCCACTTGACTGACTTCGCTCACTAGGGAGCGGTCGCCAGCGATATGACTGGGGTCACAGATGATTTTAATATCCGGCAATAGCGCGCGTAAATCAAAACTGTGCTGCCAATCTGGAGCATTGCGGTACATACTTTTGGAGGAAGAAAAGAATCCTCTGTGGACGGCTGCTACATGGCTAATGCCCAAGTTTCGAAAGCGCTCAATGGCACCGGCCCACAACCCTATTTCAGCGTGAATGGGATTTTTTACAAGCACGGGAATGTTTACACCGCGCAGGGCTTCTGCAATTTCTTGCACATAGAATGGATTTACGGTCGTACGCGCACCTATCCACAAAACATCTACACCTGCTTTCAAAGCAATCTCTACGTGTTGGGCATTTGCGACCTCAGTAGTAACGGGAGTGTTGATCGCACGACCGGCATCAATCAGCCATGCATGGCCTCTGCGCCAACACCTTCAAAACTCCCGGGTTTGGTCCGGGGTTTCCAAACGCCACCGCGCAGCAAACTTATGGGGGTATGGACTTTTAATTGTTGCGCAGTAACCAGCACTTGTTCTGGAGATTCTACCGAACACGGTCCAGAAATGAGTAAGGGCGATTGGGTGGATTGATCCATCCAACTCGTAATAGATTGTATGCTGGCTTTTGTCATATTCTCTTAACACTAAACAGCCTTAGTTGTTGCAGCTTTTATGCTCCTATACAAAGGACCAATTCTCCTTTCAATCCGCCGCGCTCTTCAACTATCGCCAATACTTCGCTGGCCGTTCCCCTCAGGGTCTCTTCAAACTTTTTTGAAATCTCCCGACTAATAGTCACGGGGCGCTCGCTGCCGCAATATTCTACGATCTGTCCTAAGGTCTTGATGATCTTGTGCGGGCTCTCGTACAGGACCACCGTGCGGTCTGATGCGGCTATTTTTTCAAATTTAGTTTGTCTGCCTTTTTTTGGCGGTAAAAATCCTTCAAAATAAAAGGTATCGCAAGGCAAACCGCTGCTTACCAAGGCAGGAACAAAGGCCGTTGCCCCTGGAAGGGTGATGATTTCAATACCGGCTGCGGCTGCGGCACGAATTAATAAAAACCCTGGATCGCTAATGCCCGGTGTACCGGCATCGCTGACCAGCGCTATGTTTGCGCCACCGGTTAATTGGCCCACAAAGCGGTCTACGACCTTATGTTCATTGTGCATATGAAACGCCTGCTTCGGCGTAGCGATGTCGTAATGGCTGGTCAACTTTCCAGTCGTACGGGTGTCCTCCGCTAAAATGAGGTCCGATTCCTTTAGCACCTTGATGGCACGAAACGTCATATCCTCTAAATTCCCCACAGGCGTGGGAACCACGTGAAGTATACCTGCCACAGTTAGTTAAATTTTGTGGCTACGGCTGTCATAAAGCGCTCTGCCATTTCTTCTTGTTGGTCCCATTTGTATTCAGGAGCCACATAGGTCTCGATAAATTCATGGGCTTCGCTCAGCGAATGGAGTGTGTTCAATTGGCTCACAACACGATTAAAATCTTCCTGATTGCCTTCAAATAGGGCCTTTACAAAACCAATTCTATCGTTCAACCCAAATTTTAAAACCTTCTGTGCAAAACGGTCGTTTAAGCTTGTTGACTCACTGCTTTGCTGCGCTCGCTCAGATAGGGTACTGTTATCCGTGGCTTCGGGGGCTTCTTTTTTCGGCAGCGGCGCCTCATCCAGCGGCACTACTTTAGTGCGTTCAATTTCCGCAATGGCATCTAAAGACAAGTTTGCTGTTGGTCCTGGCGATTCTTGTTGTTTGCTAACGTCCTCCTTAACNACAAGCTTTATGGCTTCTAAATCCTCCGGCACATCCGAAATTTCTGAATGAAGTTCAATCTCCTCTTCTGATGCGNCAGGAATTTCTAGCTGTACGGCCTCCGGAGGTGTTGATGTAGATTCATNTGCTTGNATGGGCAAGGCTTCAGCAGGCAAGGCAACTTCTTCCTCAACGGCTTCAACNGTAACCTCGGGAGTTTCAATTTCTGAAGTGAGGGCGTTTAATCGCGCTTCCAAAGCAAAACGCATAGATTCCTCTACACGGTCTAGTTGGCTTCGTACCTCTGATTCCATTTCAGCAAGCTTAAATTTTTGGTACAACGCTAACAAGGTCGCGGCTGCATCACTGTCCGATTTCTCGCTGATGTGACGGGCAAAAGCAGTTAATTCTTGTTCTAATTCTTTTCTGCTGGGGGAAGGGCTTTGGCTCTGCATCTTATTATCTACCTTTAATGCCTTGAATGTAGCACGAAAGTCCCCTCATGTTTCAACCTGGAGTAGAATTTAACCAACAATTAGGCGGCTGGATCGAAGTTGTCTGTGGTCCCATGTTTAGCGGAAAAACGGAAGAGTTGATCCGACGCATGCGCCGTGCTCAGATCGCCGGTCAGAAAGTGGAAATTTTCAAACCTGTATCTGACGTACGTTACGACGAACAAGAGGTGGTTAGTCACGATAAAAATTCGATCCCTTCGATGCCTGTAGAGAGTTCGTCAAACATGCTTTTGCTTGCAGATGATGTGCAGGTAGTGGGCATTGATGAGGCGCAATTTTTTGACGACGGTATCATAGAAGTAGCAAATACACTTGCAAACCAAGGCAAGCGTGTGGTCATTGCGGGTTTGGATAAAGATTTCAAGGGCCGCCCTTTTGGCCCTATGCCGCAGCTACTCGCAACGGCGGAATATGTGACTAAGCTCCACGCCATCTGTCGAAGAACGGGCGGCCCCGCTCATTTCTCGTACAGAAAAGTGGCTGGTGATGAAACCTTTATGCTCGGAGAAACTGGTGAATACGAACCGGTGAGTAGGGTTATATACAATCAATTGAACGACGCATCAGGTGCTGCTGAAAGCGATTGACATAGCACAAACGGCGGGAGCAACCTTACACGGTAATGCCGCTCAAACTTTCGAAGCTTTTGCGTTCGATTCGCGGCGTATTCACGCGGCCATTCCTTCCTGTTTTATCGCCCTCACAACGCCGCATGCAGACGGCCACGAGTACATAGAAGAAGCCATTAGCCGTGGTGCATCGGTTATTTTATGTAAGGATGCGGAGGCCCGAGCAGTGGCACATCCAGAATTGGCTTTTATTACCCACGAGGATCCTTTGCTTGTTTTGCAAGAGTGGGCAAAGAAAAAGCGTAATGCATTGCCTGGTTCATTACTTGCAATCACGGGTAGTACGGGAAAAACAGTTGTCAAAGAATGGCTGTTCCAATTGCTTGGTACGCCACTAAACGTGCACCGTACGCCAGGAAGTTTCAACAGTACGCTTGGCATTGCATTAGCAGTGAGTAACCTCCAGGAATCACACGAAGAGGCCATCATTGAGGTGGGAATTGATCGCCCAGGAACGATGGGCGCCCATGCACACTGGTTACGCCCCGCATTGGGGGTATTCACCAATCTAGGAAATGCCCATGCTGAGCATTTTAGCGACGAAAATGAACACTTTACTGAAAAATGGTTGCTCTTTGAGGGGTGCGAACGTATGGCAACGCACCGCAAATGGTGGGACAAAGCACAGGCGTTGGGATTGCCGACGCCGCCGGCCTTGCTTTGGGGACCGGGTGAAGAGTTGGATCCGGACCTTTTGAATGAGGTCTCGTTTACCGGCGGTTACACTTTGGAAAACGCAATGAATGCATTGGCTGGGGCCGTCCTGATGGGCGTACCATTACCAGAAGCATTGGCGCGATTAAAAACATTAGAACCCTTACCCATGCGACTTCAAGAGATTGAAGCTAAGGACGGCGGGAAATTGATTGAAGATACTTACAGCTCGGATTTAGACAGCTTGCGATTAGCACTAGAGCAGTTGATGATGCAGCAAGGCACGTCCAAAAAATGGGCTGTTTTGAGCACACTCGCCACGCCAGAGCTTACTGCCGCTGCCCAGGCAATGGCGCGTAAAATGGAATTGAACCGTATTTGGTGGGTGAAGGATCGCGCTGAGGTTCGTGATTTAGTTACCGCGTTTGAGGGACTTTCTTTGCGCGATACAACAGTGCTGATAAAAGGACAACGCCGTTTTAAGCTGGAGCAATTGGCCATAACATTACGTCGGCAGCATCACAGCACTTGGGCGGAAATTAACCTGGGTGCAATGCGCCGAAATCTTCAGAAATTTCAGGCGAAGCTGGAAGCGGATACCTTGGTGATGGCCATGGTCAAGGCTTCGGGTTATGGAACCGGAAGTTTTGAGGTTGCTCGGGCATTAGAGGAAATGCACATCGACTATCTTGGAGTGGCTTTTGCACAAGAAGCGCTAAGTCTTCGCGCCCAAGGCATTCAATGCCCCATACTTGTTCTGAATTCGGAGGCTGCGCAGTTACCTATGCTCGCACAAGCGGGCTGTGAGGTAGAATTATTCGATCCGCATCAATTAAAAGATTGGTTGGCTGGACCACTACAGGAAAACCTTTTACAAGTTCATATAAAGGTGGATACCGGGATGCATAGATTAGGCTTCAAGCCTGCTGCACTGCAGGAATTGTTGCGCGTATTGCAATTGCGTAAGGACATCGTGGTGACCGGAATAATGACGCATTTAAGTGCTAGTAATGATCCTGCTGAGGATGCCTTTACGAAAGCCCAATTGGCCCAATTCAAAACTGCATGCGATCAGATCCGTCAATACTATCCAGGCGCCAAAGGGCATGCCTTGAATTCCTACGGTATTGCCCGCCACACCGAGGCGCAGCACCAGATGGTTCGTTTAGGCTTAGGACTCTATGGCCTGGGGACTTACGACGGTATAGGCCGATTGGAAGAAGTACTGGCTTGGAAATGCACCGTATCTCAAGTGGGTGTTTTGCAGCCGGGAGAAACACTTGGGTATTCGCGAGCCTTTAAGGCAACAGCAATCACGCGTTATGCGACCTTGCCGGTGGGCTATGCAGACGGTTTGCAGCGCTGTTTATCGCAAGGGAAAGGTGCCGTGTATATTCGTGGAAAACGCTGTGCGATATTGGGCAATGTTTGCATGGATATGGTCATGGTGGCATTGGATGATCTACAAATCGCACCGGGAGAGGAAGCGGTATTGATTGGCCCGGAACAATCGGCCAGCGCTATGGCGAAGGATGCAGGGACGATCTCCTATGAAATCTTAACGGGTCTCGGGGCTCGAATTCCGCGCTTGTATTTGCAGGATTAAAAACGTCAGCAAGAACACACCTGCCTGGCGTTCCAACAAACTTTCTGTCATCCCGGTCAAGAAAAAAAGTGCCCAAGCATACCGCCAAGGTCCTTGCGATTGTAGGAATCCAACCACGAACAAGAAGAGGAGTATGGCCACTCCGACAATCCCTCCTTCTGCAAAGTTTTGTAGAATAATATTGTGGAAGTCGTATTTGAATTCGTAGAGGTAATAGGGTTCTTTCTTGTTATAAAAGACGGCATCGCACGATTGAAGTGCCTGGTGTAAAACTTCATCTCCAGCGCCATTTCCAAGTCCTATAATGGGCGATTCTTTCGCGACATTCCAGCCGTATCTCCATAAATAAACGCGGTGATTGGTTTGCTTTCCTTCCACCATTCCGTCCAGACTGCGCCATTCATTTTTTAGATCAGTCAGTCTTCGAGCTGTGCCCGGTAAAGTAGCCATTAATGCCACCATGGCTATAATGATTCCAGCAGCCCAAAGGCTTGCTTTTTTCTTATTTGTCGCCTTACCACGGAGCAAATCAAGTGTGCGTACTAGAATGAAAATGGGCAATAGTATAAGGTGAATTCGCGCACTTAGCATAATGCAACCGAAGAGCAGCCACACGATCAGCAATATGTTAAGAAGTTGGTGTTTTTTTGAGGTACTGTCCCACAATTGCGCTTCTAGAATAAAGGCAGCAATGAGCAGGTAGAGGCTTTGGTAGTGAATGCCTAATCGGCCACCCAATTCTAACTCATTGTATTGTACCCAGCCGTGAAGAAATAAACTCTGGGTTACGGTCCAACTCCAAGCCACCACTGTCGCATAGGCAAAAAGTAGCCCCCAATTTTTATAGGTCTTGGAATCGACGTCTTTCGACCTTGCACCTACTAAGATTCCCATGAGAACGATCGGTGCAATCATGATCAGGTCTTTCCAGCCTTCATTGCGGTAATCGCTCCACCAAATACTAAGCAACTCCCAGTCCACGAAAGCGGCACTTGCAAGAAGCAGTATTTTGTTGGGTTGCCAACCGCCTTGAAACACCAACGCAATTCCGACAAGTATTAATCCGTAGAGTGGACTTAGCCACTCAAAAGCGAAGGGTAAAAGCACAGCTGCAATAGCCACAGCGAAAAAGAGAAAAGATCGGTTTTGCATTTAGAGGGTAACGCTCAATAGTTCCGACATCGTCTTTGGATGCAATAAAATTTCCGCTGCACGAGCAATGACCTCATCTTGTTGTAACCCACGTTCTAGCGCTCCAGGCATCGAATATTTGCGTTGTATTAAATAATCAGAGAGGTATTCGCGGATGGCCGATTCTTCTGTGAGCAAAACATTGTCTTTGCGGGCTTTGATGGCCTCTAGCACAGGATTTAAATCGTTCTCTTCCATAAAGTCCATCTCATCGGCCAATTCTTGCAGTTCCTTCAAACGCATTTCGCTGATGCTCTCATAGGTGAACTTTTCTTCTTTCAAGAAGTTGGTGAAATCGGTCCAAATGGCCTCGTCGATTTCAAAATTTCCGAGGTTTACATCTGCGGGCATTTTCCCAATAGCGCGCGCCGCAAACTTTAAATCCAAACCTTTCGCACTCAAGGCAGCGACAAATTCTGGGTAGAAGTCATTTGCGAGTAATGAATCGGGGGCAATACCGTTTCCATCGACCACTTTTCTTCCGTTTTTAGTGCTAAAAGTTCGTTGGTCCGATTTCTGGATGCGCTTCCCCTTGTCGTTTCGGTCGTAAGCCACTTTTTGTATACAACGTCCTGAAGGCGTGTAGTATTTTGCTACCGTAACCTTCATCTGCGCGCCAAAGGGTAGGGGGTGAATTTGTTGTACCAATCCCTTGCCAAAACTGGGTTCACCTAAGACCACGGCACGGTCTAAATCTTGCAGTGCACCGGCAACAATCTCGCTTGCGGAAGCACTGGATCCGTCCGTAAGGACTGCCAAGGGTATTTCCGGTAGAATGGGGCGTCCTATAGTGCGGTAAACGTCCTGCACAACGCCACCTCGACCTCTAGTGGAAACTAAAGTATCGCTCGAGGAAACGAACAAACTCACAATTTTCACGGCTTCCATCAATAAACCGCCCCCGTTACCGCGCAGATCTAGTATGAGTGCGTTTGGGTCTAGTTTTTTTAATTCTAAGGCTGCTTTTTTTACTTGATTACCTGCCTGTTCAGTGAACGATTCCAGATAGATATAGGCAACACCGTCATCACGCATGCCATAAAAGGGTACGGCGTCTTTAGTAATATTTTCACGATTGAAAACGAAATTTAATACGGGTGAGTCGAAGCGCTTGGCTGAAATCTTTACTTCAGTCGCTGGCGTTCCTTTGAGTAAGGTGCTGACTTCATTTACGCGAAGCCCCTCGAGCGGTTTTCCGTCAACAGAAAGCAGGACATCACCTACTAATAGACCGGCCTTGTCCGCAGGTCCACCTGGGTGAATGTCGGATATTAGAACCACATCCTCTATTTTTTGAATAATACAGCCTATTCCGCCGTATTCGCCAGTTTGTAGCAATCGGACATCTTCAATCTGGTCTTCAGGATAGTAGACGGTATAGGGGTCCAATTCTTCCAGCATACCTTCAATAGCGCTACCAACGGCCTGCTCCGCACTCACTGGGTCTACGTATACGTTTTGAACTTCCCGCAGCACTGCGGTGAAAACTTCCAGTTGTTTGCTGGTCTCGAACGGGTCACCCTTTGACGCGCTCGTCAACAACCCCGCGCAACCAATGATTGCAGGCAAAAGAAGTTTCTTAGCCCAACTTTTTACTTGAGAGTTCTTCATAATACGTGTTGTAGCTCTGGATTAACTTTAGAAATCCTTCTTCTAAAAAAGCATAATCGTTTAGTCGGTTACCTAAATAACGCAAGGACCAAGCTTGTTGTTGCGAAGGACCTTTGATCCGGTGTCTGTTTAAGCGGTATAATTCCCGCATTTGCCTTTTCAATGTATTGCGGTGTACGGCACTTTTAATGGAACGCTTTGGAACGACCACAGCAATCTGTCGTTCTACCGCTGCTTCGAGCGACGCATCGATGAACCGCACGGAAAAAGGAAAGGATTTTAAAGTCTTTCCTTCTTTGTGTATGGCATCGAACAGCTTTGAGCTGGTCAGTTTTTCGTCTTTTGAAAAGGTGAAGCGCATAAAAAAAGCCCGACGTGGCGCCGGGCTTGTAAATTAAGGATTTTCTTACTTCTTATTGACCTCCTTGATATAATCACTTATTGCTTTAGTCATGGAAGGTGCATCTGGCGTTGGTGCTGGAATATCCACGATTAATCCATGGTTTTCTGCTTCCTTCTGCGTTGTAGAACCAAAACAAGCTAAACG
>JGI26082J51739_10002769_pt1 | contig 10604 bp, 9 predicted proteins | sample SaaInl5LU_22_DNA_FD_51739 | JGI IMG/M metagenome (IMG submission 51739)
GCGTCCAACATGCCAGCGGACGCTTTGGCGCCGCTGTCACCCTCAAACGTGCTGATTGCCCAGCGTGCCACGTCCGGTGAGCCATCCGCTACAGCAAGTGCCAAAGACAACCGCTCAGTGCTGGTGTCCATGGCAAGAAGATGGCGATAGTGGGGATTGAAAAGGGTGGCCACAAGCGGTTATCAATGATCAAGTCAGTAGGCCTTATTGTCACCGACTTGCTTTAGCATTGATGCCGGCAGTGGCACACGACCACCTGCGCAAGCCGAAGCCCTCTTTTGAATGTCCCGTATGCTCGCTCCTCGCCTATTGACTGCTGTTTTGATGTTGCTCATGGGTGTGGCTCACGCGGCGCCTGTCGCCGGTCAGCCCGATACAGAATTACCGCCCGCCGTCGCGGCGAAGCTCGTGAAGGCGTCCGTCCCCGTCGATGCGTTGAGCGTGGTCATCACCCCAGTGGGGACGCCATCAACCCCCATCCTCCGTGTGAATGGCGACCAATCTCAAAACCCGGCATCGGTCGCCAAACTGATAACGACGGTCGCGGCACTGGATGCGCTTGGCAGTGATTTCACCTGGTTCACCGATTTTTATTACACCGGCCGAATCGAACGTCACCGTCTCATTGGCAACCTGCACATCCGCGGTGGCGGCGACCCCAAGTTTGTGGTTGAGCGCATACAAGAGGTGATGCAAACGCTGCGCACGCGCGGCATTACCACCATCCAAGGCAATATGGTGTTGGATAACAGCGCATTTGATTTACCGCAGGCAGGCCCGGGCGACTTCGACGGCGAAGTGCTACGCCCCTACAACGTACAACCGGATGCGCTGATGGTGAACTTCAAGTCCGTGGTCTTGAAGTTCAAACCCAACACCAAACGCGGCGTTGCAGAAATAGAGGTCGAGCCGCCAATGGCTGGCCTCAATGTGCCTGCCACCATCCCTTTGCGCAAAGGCCGTTGCGGCGACTGGCGCACCCACATCCGCGCCACGCTAACAGAGGCATCACGCTACCGTTTTGCAGGCGGCTACCCGAGGGCCTGCGGAGAACAGGAATGGGGCATTGCCTATATTGAGCCGGACACCTATGCCAGCAAAGCGTTGCTGGGNATTTGGCAGTCGGTGGGCGGCAAGTTGACGGGGCAGGTGGTCAACGGGCGCGTACCNGCNACGGCGAAACTTTTGTTACGCGCGCCCTCGCTGCCACTGCGCGAGATCATCATGGACGTTAACAAGTTCAGCAACAACATGATGGCGCAACAGGTTTTCCTAACGCTTGCCCTCAGTCCGGATCGCCCCGCTACGTATGATGGCGCGCGACAAAAAATCCAACGCTGGTGGGTTCAAAGCATGGGCAACACGACGGCGGTACCAACCATCGATAACGGTTCTGGCCTGTCACGCGACGGGCGGATCACCGCAGACGCACTCGTCGCGCTTTTGCAGCACGCCGCAACGCATCCGCAATTCAAAGATTTTTATGACTCACTGAGTATTGCGGGCGTGGACGGTACCGTGAGTCGAATGGGGCAGGATGGCAGCACGCCGCTGTCAATTGGGAACGCGCGCCTGAAAACAGGCTCTCTCAAAGACGTGAGCGCCATCGCAGGGTACGTAACAGGCATGAGTGGCAAGACCTACGCCATTGCAGCCATGGTCAACCATGACAACGCCGCTAAGGCGCGTGCCGCGCTTTACCAGCTGGTTGAGTGGGCAGCGGCGCACTAGCGCGCTTGAGGCGGTCTCGAACGCCATCCCATCGCAACCCGACCGGCGGTGCTTCGACCCATATGTGATCGACCCCTGTTGCATCCAACGCACGCAAAGCGGCAAACAGGTCGTGGGCACACACCTCCGGATCGGCCGCCATCTCGCGGGTGATCAGCCCGACGGGTAGGGTTTTGAGCAGTGCGGGGGTCGCATAAACCGCGTGCGACCGAACCGACTCGGACGAGAGCGCGGCCATGCTATTTTGAAGCGTCTGCACATCGCACAGATGGACCCGCGCCTCGGGCGCGTAATGTGACGCCAACGACCCCGATACCTGCGGTGAATGCTNNTGAACCCCCAGCACTTCAAGCCCCGTGACCGCGGCGATCTCGTCTGCCGTGATGTGACCCGGCCGCAGCAAGACAGGCTTTGGGCCACAAACATCAACGATTGTCGACTCGATACCGACATCACAATCGCCACCATCCAAGACGAGCAGCGGCGCATCGAGTGCGCGGCCCTCAAACTCGCCGACAACATGGGCGGCTGTTGTTGGACTCACGCGACCAAAACGATTGGCGCTGGGCGCGGCTGCCCCCATCACGCCCAAGGTCGCCGCCGCCTTCAGAACCGCCTGCGCAACCGGGTGTGAGGGGCAACGCACACCCACGGTGCGCTGACCGCCGGCAGCAGCGCTGCAAACGCTGGGGCGCCGGGGCAAAATCAGCGTCAAGGGCCCGGGCCAAAAAGCTGTGATCAAGGGCCACGCCATCGCAGGAACCCCATCGCAAAGCGCCGCCAGCATCGTGTTCCAAGCCTCGCGATTGGGCTGCGGCGCCACATGCACGATCAGGGGGTGGTCTGCTGGCCGACCTTTGGCGGCAAAAATGGCCGCAACAGCGGCCGCGTTATTGGCATCAGCGGCAAGCCCATAAACGGTCTCAGTGGGCAGGCCCAACAGGGACCCACTGACCAACGCCTGCGCCGCCTCATCAATGGCTGCAGACGAAGCCGCAGAAATACAGCGCACGGTGCTCACATCAATGCCAAATTCCGAGGACTGCTTGCACCTCTTCAGCCACTTCACGGGCACCCTCAATGGTGTCAGCGGTGACCGTGAGATGCCCCATCTTTCGGCCGGCACGCGCCTCTAACTTGCCGTAAAGGTGGAGGTGCGTACCGGGTAAAGCCAAAACCTGATCCCAAGCGGGGGTGCGCAGCTCGCCCGTATTCAACCAAATGTCGCCTAACAAATTCAACATCACAGCCGGGCTGTGCAAACGCGGTGGTGTCAACGGTAGGCCGGTCATTGCCCGCACCTGCAATTCAAATTGCGACAAGTCGCAAGCCTCAATGCTGTAGTGCCCGCTGTTGTGCGGACGGGGGGCCATCTCGTTCACCACCAAACTCAGGGTGTCATTCGCCCCTTTAACAACAAAGAACTCCACGCACAGCACGCCGACGTAGCCCAAATCAGTGGCAATGGCGGTGGCTGCTTGGATGGCGCGGGCAGTGAGCCCTGCATCCAAATTCCCCTCAAACACCTCGGTCCGAGCCAAAATGCCGCCCACATGGGTGTTCAGTTGTAAGGGCAGATTCACCACGGTGCCATCACGACCACGCGCGACCACAACTGAGCACTCGGCAACGAGGCTCAGACGTTTTTCAATCACGCACGGCACTTGGTTGAGGGACGCCCATGCCGCTGGCAGGGATGCGATATCAGCCACTTGGATTTGCCCCTTGCCGTCGTAGCCCATCCGGGCTGTCTTCAAGATCGCAGGAAACAAACCGGGGTCAATATCCGGCAGATCCTCGGCCTGGACCAATGCCGCGTAGGGCACGGGGCCGACGGCTTCAGCGTCGCTCATCCTTAACGCACTGGCCTGAAAGTGGGCCTTCTCGATCAAGCGGTCTTGCGCGACAGCGACCGCATCGGCTTGTGGGGCCACCGGGTTACTTTTGGCCAAGATTCGCAACGACTCAGCTGGCACGTTTTCAAACTCGGTGGTCACGGCATCACACAGGCGCGCCATGCTGGCGAGGGCTTGCAAATCATCGTAGTTGGCGAGCAAATGGTGATGGCTCACCAGGCCCGCTGGGCTGTTTGGATCCGGATCTAGCACCGCTGTGCGATAGCCCATTTGTTGCGCAACATGCACAAACATCAAGCCCAGTTGACCACCACCCAATACGCCGAGCGTCACAGGTCGATCATCAGTGGCGGCAAATGCAGGCAATAAGACTGCAGGCTTCAGGTTTTGATTCATCTCGAATGGACTCAGGGTTTCAGACAGGCATTTAGGCAATGGGCGGCACTTGCATGGCTCGCGCAGCGGCTGTCTGTTTGGCACGGTACTCAGACAATGCCTCCGCTAAAGCGGGTGCTTGATTGGCCAGCATCGCAACCGCAAACAATGCGGCATTCGCGGCACCGGCCTGCCCGATCGCAAAGGTGGCAACCGGGATGCCTTTGGGCATTTGCACAATGCTGTGCAGGGAGTCAACGCCGCTGAGGTGTTTCGAAGCCACAGGCACGCCCAGCACGGGAACGGTGGTTTTGGCAGCCAACATGCCCGGCAAATGCGCGGCGCCGCCAGCCCCCGCGATGATGGCTTGTAGGCCACGCGATTGAGCCGACTCGGCATAAGCAAACATGTCATCGGGCATCCGATGGGCAGATACAACCCGCGTTTCAAATGAGACACCAAATTCTGTCAAGATATCCGATGCGGGCGCCATGGTGTCCCAGTCACTGCTAGACCCCATCACAATACCAACCTGAATTGAGTGCATGCCAACTCCGTTAAAGTTGTGATTTTACGGGGCGTCCCCATCTGAGTGATGTGATTAGCCAAAGAAACCACCGAAAACCCCACTGCGAGCCCTTGAATGATTGATGTAACCATAGCGAATTTTGAAGCTGACGTGATCGAAGCGTCCAAGACCACCCCCGTTCTGGTGGACTTCTGGGCCCCTTGGTGTGGCCCCTGCAAAACACTCGGCCCCCTGCTGGAAAAGGTCGAGGCGGACTATGGTGGGCGCTTCATACTGGCCAAGATTGATTCCGACCAAGAGCAACAGCTGGCCGGTGCGTTCGGTATTCGCAGTATCCCGACCTGTGTGTTGCTGATGGGCGGCCAGCCCGTCGACGGTTTCACAGGCGCCATCCCTGAGGGCCAAATCAAGGCCTTCCTCGATAAGCACCTGCCAGAGGGCAATACCGAAGACGAACCAGCAGACGACATCGCCGAGGATGCCGAGCCGGAGAGCGAGACGGACGCCCTGAGTGCATTGGCGCAGGCGGCCGTCGCCAACCCTAATGACGATGAGGCCCAGTTCAAGTACATTCGTGCGCTGCTGCACATGAACAACCTTGCGCAAGCCAAAGCGGTCTTTGAGCCGCACAAAACCAAAGCCCTTGCCGTTCAGAAACTGGCGTCCATCGAGCTGTGGTTGAACACGCTAGAGAGCCCGCCAGCCGACGAGACGGCTCTGCGGCAGGCGATTGAGGCGAACAAACGTGACTTTGACAGCCGTTATGCATTGGCCCAACAATGCATCCGCGATGGCCGCTGGACCGACGCGATGGATGAATTGCTAGAAATTCTCATGCGCGACAAAACGTGGCAAAACGAAACCGCACGGCGCGCCTTTGTGGCTATTTTGGACATCATCACCCCCGACGCCCCCAAGGTCGCGGAAGGGCAAATTCCGCCTGAAGACCCAGTGGTTGCGCGGTACCGTCGGCGCTTGAGTAGCGTGGTCTTGAGTTAACGGCTGCGCGTCAGCTGCGCCAATGCCTCTTGGTACTTGGCCGCGGTCTGGGCAATCACAGCGTCGGGCAAATCAGGTGCCGGCGCTGTTTTGTCCCAAGGCTGGCCATCCCGCTGTGCGGTGCCCAACCAGTCTCGCAAAAACTGCTTGTCGTAACTCGGTGGGTTGACACCGAGCTGGTACGAATCGGCGGGCCAATAGCGTGATGAGTCAGGCGTTAAGACCTCATCCATTAAGACCAGCTGATCATTTGCATCCAAGCCAAATTCAAATTTGGTGTCGGCGATGATGATCCCTTTGGTCAACGCAATGGCCGCCGCTTCCTTGTAAAGCTGCAAACTGATGCGGCGGATCTCATCCGCCAGCGGCGCACCGATCATGGCAACCATTTGCTCAAAGGTGATGTTCTCATCATGTTCGCCCGCCTCGGCCTTCGCGGCGGGGGTGAAAATCGGCTCCGGCAATGGCGACGCGTTCTGTAAACCCGTTGGCAAGGGAACGCCACAAATGGACTGTGTGTCTTGGTAGGCCTGCCAACCGCTTCCCGCCAAATAGCCCCGCACGACGGCCTCAACAGGGATTGGGCGCAAGCGCTTTACAAGCATTGCGCGGTCTTTGACCCACGCGGCCTCACCCGGCGTCACAACCGACAGGGGGTCATCTCCCGTCAAATGGTTGGGGCACACATGGCCCAACTGCTCAAACCAAAAAAGGGCCATCTGGGTCAACAAGGCACCCTTGCCAGGAATGGGTTGCGACATGATCACGTCATACGCGCTGATGCGGTCACTGGCGACCATCAAGATGCGATCGTCACCGACAGCGTAGTTGTCACGTACCTTTCCGCGCGCAAGCAGAGGCAGCGAGGTCAGGGTCGTGGTGTGTTGAGCGTTTGAAGTCATCTTTGTGCGGTTAAGTAAGCGCCAGAACAACCCATATTAGGCAACAAAAAAGCGCGCCGAGTTACCAACCCGTCACGCCATGGGTTAGGCGACCACTTGTGCCAATTCGCCGGCACGGTATCGGCCCGCAACAATCTGCAAGGTCTCACCTTTGATTTTCGACGCCTGGCCCTCACAGCCAAACTCAACATAACGCTGTTTGCAAATGGCCTGGGCGGCTGCGCGCGCCGGCTTGAGCCATTCGCGGGCATCAAATTTTTCTGGGTTTTCATGCAGGAACTTGCGCACAGCCCCAGTCATCGCGAGTCGAATATCGGTATCAATGTTGATTTTTCGGACCCCAAATTTGATGGCCTCTTGGATCTCCTCGACAGGCACGCCGTAGGTTTCTTTCATGTTGCCACCGTATTGACGAATGAGCGCCAACAACTCCTGTGGCACGCTCGACGAGCCGTGCATCACCAAATGGGTGTTGGGAATGCGGGCATGAATCTCTTTCACGCGACTGATCGCCAAAATATCACCGGTGGGCTTGCGCGTGAATTTGTATGCACCGTGGCTCGTACCGATAGCGATCGCCAACGCGTCGAGCTGCGTGGCCTTGACGAATTCGGCCGCCTGCTCTGGATCGGTCAACATGTCGGCCATTTCCAGTTTCCCAACGGCGCCGATGCCATCTTCTTCACCGGCTTCGCCCGTCTCAAGAGAGCCCAAACACCCCAGTTCACCCTCGACTGTTACGCCAACGCGGTGCGCAAGAGCCACGACCTGCTGGGTCACATCGATGTTGTACTCGAATGAAGCGGGCGTCTTGCCATCCGCCTCAAGCGAGCCGTCCATCATGACGCTTGAAAAGCCCAAATCAATTGCCCCCTGGCAAATGGCAGGGCTCTGGCCATGGTCCTGGTGCATCACCAAGGGAATGTGGGGGTACGCCTCAACTGCCGCTTGAATCAAATGTTTGATGAAGCTCTCACCCGCGTACTTCCGAGCGCCAGCGCTGGCCTGCAAAATCACTGGCGCCCCCACTTCGTCAGCAGCCGCCATCACGGCTTGAACTTGCTCTAAGTTATTGACGTTGAAAGCAGGAATGCCGTAACCATTGGTGGCAGCGTGGTCGAGTAACTCACGCATTGAAACGAGCGCCATGGGAGAATCCTTCGCAGTGGGGTTGTAACCCGCTGGTAACCAAATCAGGGGTTTTCCCTAATTTTAAACAACCTTCAGCGAAATTTGGCACTACGGCNGCAATTTCCACGCGATTTCGGCGAAACCGCGTGGTAACTTTTGTTACTTGACGCGGCAGATCTTGAGCAAATTGGTACCGCCGGGCTCGCCCATGGGTTCGCCACAGGTGATGGCGTAGATGTCGCCGCTTTGCACAATTCCGCGCCGAATCAAATGGCTTTCTGCATCGGCCAAGGCCGTGTCACGGTCATAGCTGGTATCCATCAGCAAGGGGCGAACATTCCGGTACATCGCCATGCGCCGCTGGGTGCTGAGGCGGCTGGTGAGCGCATAAATCGGCATATGCATGTTGAAACGACTCATCCACAAGGCCGTTGAGCCCGAGTCGGTCATGGCCACAATCGCCTTTGCGCCGCAGTGATGCGCGGTGAACAGGGCACCCATGGCGATACTCTGATCGATCCGACGGAAGCTTTTGTTTGCGGTTTTAAGGTTGAGCTCAGCGTCATTGGCCTCTTCCGCTGCCAAACAAATCGCCGCCATTTGCTTCACCGTTTCCAGCGGGTATTTGCCAGCAGCCGTCTCGGCGCTCAACATGACCGCGTCAGTGCCGTCCAGAACCGCGTTGGCCACATCACTGACCTCAGCTCGGGTTGGAACGGGGGCCAAAATCATCGACTCCATCATCTGGGTTGCCGTGATAACGACCTTGTCATGTTCATGGGCCAATCGAATCATGCGCTTTTGGAGGGCTGGCACTGCCGCATTACCCACCTCGACAGCGAGATCGCCACGGGCCACCATGATGCCGTCGCTGGCCTTCAAGATACTCACCAAATTGGGAATGGCCTCNGCACGTTCAATTTTGGCAATCAATGCGGCCTTGTGTTTGTATGGCGCACCCGCCACGTTACACAACTGACGCGCCAGTTCCATGTCAGTGGCACTTTGGGGGAAACTAACCGCAACGTAGTCGGCATGNAAGGCCATGGCGGTTTTGATGTCCTCCATGTCCTTGGCCGTCAGCGCTGGCGCCGACAGGCCGCCACCTTGCTTGTTGATGCCTTTGTTGTTCGACAACTCGCCGCCAACCACCACCTTGGTGTGGACCGCTGCACCACGCACAGCAAGCACATTCAAAACAATCAGGCCGTCATTGAGCAGCAACACGTCGCCCGCTTTCACGTCATGCGGCAACTCTTTGTAGTCAAGGCCAACGGCCTCGACATCGCCCAGCGTTTCGCGGGCGGCATCCAATACGAAATCGGCACCGTCAACGAGTTGAACTTTGCCCTCAGCAAACTTGCCAACCCGGATTTTGGGCCCTTGCAAATCGGCCATGATCGCGACCTCGCGGCCGACCTCTTTGGCCGCTTCGCGGACAGCAGCGGCACGGTCGATGTGGTCCTGCGCCGTGCCATGCGAGAAGTTGAGGCGCACCACATTAACGCCAGCACGCAGCATGGCGACCAAGAGCGCTGGCTCACTGGAGGCTGGGCCTAACGTTGCAACAATCTTGGTAGCGCGAGTAGCCATTGAGGAAATCTCCGTAGGTCGATGCGGGCCAACTCAACGGGGCTGGCCTGTAATTCAGTTTCACATTGTGACTGAATATAGTTACCAACGGGTTACCAAATTAGTGCGCTCGTCGCGCCAGAACCTCAAAAGCGGGGAGGGTTTTGCCTTCCAAGACCTCCAAGAAAGCGCCACCACCCGTCGAGATGTAGCCGACCTGATCGGCCATGTCGTACTTGGCGATGGCAGCGAGCGTGTCGCCGCCACCCGCGATACTGAAGGCATCGCTTTTCGCAATGGCTTGTGCCAAGGTTTTGGTGCCGTTTTCAAAGGCCTCGAACTCAAAAACACCAACGGGGCCATTCCAAACAATCGTGCCTGCCTGCATCAACTGCGATGCCAGCTTGGCCGCCGTCTCTGGACCAATGTCCAGAATCATGTCGTCGTCTGCCACATCGGTGGCCGCTTTCACTGTGGCCGCAGCATCTGGCGAAAAAGCTTTCGCAGTGACCACATCTGTTGGGATCGGTACCGCCGCGCCACGTGCAGCCATGCTCGCCATGACTTGACGCGCAGCGTCCAACAAATCGGGTTCTGCAAGGCTCTTACCGATGGGCAAGCCCGCGGCCAACATGAACGTGTTGGCAATACCGCCGCCCACAATCAAATTGTCGACATTGTTGGAAAGGGCCTCAAGGATGGTGAGCTTGGTCGATACCTTACTGCCCGCGACGATTGCCACCAAAGGTCGTTTGGGTGCTTGCAGCGCCTTGCCAATCGCATCCATCTCTGCCGCCAACAGGGGGCCGGCGCACGCGACAGGCGCGTATTCGGCGATACCGTACGTTGAGGCCTCCGCACGATGCGCGGTGCCAAAAGCATCATGCACAAAGACGTCGCACAAAGCCGCCATTTTTTTTGCCAAGTCAGGGTTGTTCTTCTTCTCGCCCACGTTCACGCGACAGTTCTCAAGCAACACCACCTCGCCCGCAGCCAACGTAACGCCCTCGGTCCAATCCGCTTGTAGGCGCACCGGTCGGCCTAAGAGTGACGCCAGTCGTGTGGCCACCGGCGCCAGGCTGTCCGCCGGCGTGAGGGTACCCTCGGTTGGCCGCCCCAAGTGACTGGTCACCATCACAGCGGCGCCCGCTTTCAATGCCATCTCAATGCACGGCACGCTGGCGCGGATACGGGTGTCTTCGGTAATCTGTCCTTGGTCATCCTGAGGGACGTTCAAATCGGCACGAATGAAGACCCGTTTACCCGCAACAGCNCCTTGGTCGCAAAGGTCTTGAAAACGTTTGAATTGCATGTTTGATCCTAAAAAATAATGGCTTATTTCACCGCGCGGCATGTCGCCGTCACGTCCAAATCTGGTTGATACAACTGGGTCTTCACGTCTGCCACTCCCAGCATCGTGTGAAACAAGTTGTCGTGTGTCAACTCGGCGTCGGCCCGGCCCGCCAAACACCCCGTATCGAGCTGCAAGCGCTGCTGCATGCCCTTTGA
>JGI26082J51739_10002771_pt1 | contig 10598 bp, 10 predicted proteins | sample SaaInl5LU_22_DNA_FD_51739 | JGI IMG/M metagenome (IMG submission 51739)
AACACCATCGTCAAACACCTCTACCTTGAGCTGTTCACTGGTGCTAATCGCCTTCAGTTCAACTTTGGCGCTATCGCCAGCGTGCTTAACAGCGTTAGCCATAGATTGTTCACGATTCGACTAAGCGGCTCGGCAGAGAAACGCACAGACTCGCCTACTGCGTTGAAGTCAGCACTAATCTCGCGCGCTGGATCCAATAGTCGCGCATCCTCAATCAGCTCCTGCAACAGTGGTTTGAGCAGAACTGGCTGTTGATTCGCCTGGGCAACCTGTTGGCGCGAGAGCAGTAACAGCTCACTAATCAACTTCTCGAGGCGCGCGCACTCGGTATTGATCCGCACCACTAGCTTGTCGTCTTCACCTAACTTCTGCTCGGCCAGACCGGCTGAAGCCTGAAGGCGCGCCAGCGGAGCACGCAGTTCATGTGAGACATCACGTAGGAGATTCTCTTGGGCGTTGAGCGTCTCTTCTACATAGCGAGCAGCCTGATTCATCTCGCGTGCGAGTTCGCCAAGTTCGTCTTTGCGATCTTGCAGCGCAAAACTACTCTTCGGGCGCCAGTCATCGCTGTCATAAACCTCTCGTACCTGAGCACGGAGCTTGTTGATCGGACGCACAATGAGCCAGGCGAGCAGTAGGCTGCTAATCAACGAGACAATAAGCAGCCAGAGAACCTGGAAAGAGAGCACAAAGTGGAACATCCGCTCCAACATTTGCGAATCGGGTGCCGACGGGAAGAATATCTTGTATTCATTGCCCTGTTGAGACTCTACTTCAATGTGCTGAGCATCTCTCGGAGGCCGGCGTTTACCTCCGAAGATCTGGCGTCCTGATTTCTCATCGATCACCCAGATAGGTAAGCCACGCGCCTGACGGGGTTCCAGCTCTAAACCGGACTCATAGCGTTCGATAACTTGCTCAGCATATAGCTGAGCGCGTTCCTGCTGCAGCCCACGGCGCTCCTGCTCTTGCGCCAACTCTTGGTAGACACCCACACTTACAAGGATACCGGCCATACTGACCAGCCAGATAGCGCCAAAGATGCGCCAGAACAGCTTTTGATACCAGCGCATTAGCTCGACTCCCTCAGGGCTAACTGATACCCCTGACCGCGAACCGTTTTTATGCTCTCTGCCAGTCCTGTCGATACCTGCGCAAGCTTAGTACGGACGCGACTTACATGGACATCTATAGAGCGGTCATAGGCAGTTAATTTCCGGTGTAGAACCTGTTCGGTCAGTCGCTCTTTAGTTACAAGGTGGCCAGCTGACTGCATCAAATAAGCAAGCACACAGAATTCTGCGCTCGTCAGGCTCAGAGGTTCGCCAGCTATGCGCACCTCNCGCAGCTGAGGGTCGAGACTCAAATCACCGAGATGCATCTGCTGTTGCGGAAATCCATCGGCAGTTTCGGCTGGGTGCGACTGGGCACGGCGCAACACAGCTTTAATGCGAGCCAAGAGTTCACGTGGATTTGCGGGCTTGGGCAGATAGTCATCAGCCCCCATCTCCAATCCCAGAATTCGATCGATATCATCACCGCGGCCAGTCAGCATAATTACTGGTGTCTGCATGCGCGGGCGCACCTGCTGCAAGAGCTCTAAACCGGACATGCCCGGCATCATAATATCCAGCACCCAAAGGTCGAAACTCTCTTGAGCATTCAGGCGGGCAATGGCAGCCTCGGCACTATCAGCGGTCTGGACCTCAAATCCCTCGTTGCCAAGATACTCAGCCAATAAGCCAGAAAGATCGGTGTCATCATCAACTAGCAGAATGCGTGCAGCCATTTTCTCGTAGTGTCCTTATTCAATCGATATCTGCAGTTTAATGCTCATTTAAAATACTTACACAAACTTAACGCAACTTTACGTTGCCCTTACCCAACTTAACGCGCGCCAAGACCATACTGGACTCATCAAAACGAACAAGTTGGAGATACAACGATGAATACCCTGAAAAATGTTTCAATCCTTGGCGCAGCAATCCTGGCAACTTCTGCAGTAAACGCCTCAGACCTAACTTACGCTGAGAGCGAAGCCACAGTCGGCAGCGCTTATGTAATGGCAGCGACTTCTGGTGAATCACAACAGCCGACACTGCGGGCAATTGACGAAGCGTCTGTCGCATCAGCATTCGTACAGCAGCCAACATACGGTAAAGCAACACCTGTTGAGAACCGAGCTCTGAGAGAAGCGACTGTTGCGACCGCTTACCAGTACAACGCAGCTGAGACGACTGAATCTGCTGCACCAAAAGTTATTGCAGCAGTTGGAGCAACCTACGCTGAACAGGAAGCACAAGTCAGCTCGGCTTACGTGATGGCGCCAACATACGGCGAATCCCAGCAGCCTGCTCTGCGTGCCATTGGCGAGGCAACCGTGGCAACCGCCTACACCCAGGAGCCAACGTATGGTGTGCAGCGCCCAGCCGAGAATTACGCTGCAGCTGAAGCGACTGTCGCTCATGCTTTCGACATGAAAGGCTTCGAAGAGGCTCCATACGGCAACACTGCATCTGAGTAAGCCGCGCTTACCTAACTAACTTCAACGCCCGCAAAAGCGGGCGTTTTTTGTTAGTAAGAGCCGATCATCTTTACCCTTCTTTACGCTATCGCAACCCAACTTAGCATTGCTCCTCGCCATAATGAATTCATCGAAACAGAGACATTGATGAGCCCTCAACGGAGAGACAACCATGAAAAAGAGACTGATCGCTACATTGACTGCTGTAACCCTGACTGCCGGTGCTATCTCTGGCGTAGCACTCGCTCACAAAGGTGGCAAAGGCCCTGAGGGTGCTGTTGAACGCTTAACTGAGCGTCTCAACCTGACTGAAGAGCAGCAGGTGCAAATGAAAGAGATATTTGACCAGAAGATCCTCGATCGTAAAAACATGATGGAGAGCACCACCGCAGAGCAGCGTGAGAACCTACGCGAGAATGCGCGTGACGCGATGAAAGCTCAGACTGAGTCACAGATTAAAGCACTGCTAACACCTGAACAGGTCGCTCTGTTTGATCAGATGCATGCCGAAAAAGAGGCGCGCGGCGATCGCGAGCACAAAGGCAAAAAGGGCCACGGCGAAGGTAAGGGCTGGGGTAAACGCGGCGGCCACGGTGAAGAGAAGTGTGTCGACTAACACCGAATAGATCGAAACTGGGGAGCATCGCTCCCCTTTTTTGTTAGCAAGCTTGACTCAAATCTGAATCAAACTGGTTAAAGAACTCAATCACCATAGCAGCGGTCCAAGTAAAGGTATCACCACCGCAGGGCGTCCCTGTGATCGGACCGTAATACTCAGCAAAGCCGCTAGTCTCAATCAAATCGATACTGTCAGTCACTATACGGTGGATAATCTTGTCCTCGCCCCCTGCCCTCAGACCCTGAGCAATCATGTAATTTACAATCAGCCAAACGGGCCCGCGCCAATAACGTAACTCGTCAAACTCTGCCTCTGTACTAGGATGGCTGGCAACGAGATAACGTGTCTTCTGGCCGATAGCCTCAATTGTTTGAGCCACTCGATGGACCCTCGCTTGAGGAACAGGGGCAAATACAGCCAAAAGACCGCCTATTGAGGGGCTCTTCACCGGCTCGTTAGTCACCCGGTCAAAGCATAAATACTGCCCAAACTCTTCAGACCAAAGAAGCTCCATGGAACTAAGCATGTTTGATGCCATGGTCATTGAGACACTTTGAATCTCTGATTCTCCGAGCTCTTCCGCCAGTTCTGCAGCTGCAAAGCAGGAGCGTATTAGAATCGCATTAAAGCCTGGGTCAACAATCTGAAATGGAGACTGTATGGCAATCTCGCGATTGTCCCACCCCAAGCTTCTGAACTTCTCCACCAACCAGATGTAACGTTTATATTGGTCATCTGTCGGACGATGATCAGGATTCGCGTGCGACGTATCACGCCGAACGAACGGTTTAACCCCTTCAGTAGGCACACGCTCAAATGCTCGATCCCAATCTACGGAGTTATCCCTACCCGACTCCCAAGGATGTACGATCGCCACTAGACCAGAGGTGTCAGCACGGTAATTGGCAAACCATTGGTGCCATTTGTGTACCTGGCCTAGTAGCGCTCTCGCGCGAGCAGCGAAATGCGACTTGTCGGTGCAGCGTTTATAAAGCTCGCCAAGGGCAAAACCCGCAACAGGAGGCTGGGTGATACCCGATGTTGGAACCGGTTGATCGGTTTGCCACACATCAGTATTTGGAAAGTAGCCATCGTCCGGTTCGTGAAAAATAATATGTGGGACCATACCATCGCTCCATTGAGACGCAAAAAGTGTCTCAAGTTCGACAAAGGCTCTCTCCATATCAAAATGAGAAAACCCAAGCGAACTCAGGCTGCTATCCCAATTCCACTGGAACGGATATAGTCCATGTGTCGGTATCGTATATCGACCGCGATCATTCTTGCGCATGATCGCCTCAGCTTTCTGGAGATCTTTTGTTCGGTTCATACGCTTAAACCTCCAGCGCTTTAGTCGTATTTTTATCGAACCAACGAATCCGGTCCAATTGCGGTTGCAGTTTGAGATGATCGCCAGCTTTTACCTCGAGCCCACTATCCAAAACCGCGCGGAACATCCGTCCACCTACATCGCAAGTCACATGCAGATGCGCACCGAGGGGCTCCACTAAACGAACTCGCGCGTCTAGCCCCGCATCTGCAATCACGACATCTTCCGGCCGAATCGCGAAGTGAATTTGGTCTGCATCAGATTTCGGTCCTGGGTAGTACTCGCCAGCCACTCTCCATTGATTATTTTCAGAGCGATCTGCAACAACAAAGTTCATGGGTGGATTCCCGATAAACCCCGCCACGAACTCTGCTGCGGGATTGCGATATACCTCCATCGGTGTTGCCGCCTGAACGATCTCACCGCGATTCATAACACTAATGCGATCCGCCAGACTCATCGCCTCAACCTGATCATGTGTGACATAAATAGCGGTCGTTTCGCTCTCGGCAAGGACACCTTTCAGTTCTGCACGCATCTCTAACCTGAGTAGAGCATCCAGATTAGAGAGCGGTTCATCCATCAAGATAACATCAGGCTCCATTGCCAAAGCACGAGCAACCGCAACTCGCTGACGCTGTCCACCTGACAGTTCACCTGAATAGCGATCTAGTAGCTGTTCAATGTGCATCAGTGAAGCAGTTCGCTTTACACGCTCCTGTACAACAGATTCAGGCTGCTTCTGCATGCGCAAACCAAAACCGATATTTTCAAATACCGTCATATGGGGAAACACCGCGTAGTTCTGGAAAACCATAGCGATACCGCGGTCTTTCGGCGGAAGGTGGTCAATGCGTTTACCGCCAATCCACACCTCTCCGCTAGTCGCGGTTTCAAGACCAGCAATGATGCGTAGCAGCGTGGTTTTGCCACAACCGGAGGCACCAAGGAGCACCATAAATTCACGGTCACTTATGGTGAGGTTTATATCGCTTAACGCTTGGTAAGTCTCAAACTTCTTAGCGACGTTTTTAATTAGTATTTCAGCCATTAGGTTATCCTCGGAGCCGCTAGCGGTTAGCGATACCCCACATTGCAAATAGGTATTTTCTCACTGCAAAGATGAAAACCAGCGCGGGCACTACAAGAATGAAACCACCCGCAAATTTCAGGTGCAACGGAGAGGTATCAAGGTTTTGAAGCAGGAACGCTGTAAGAGTTCGATTCTCGATCGTTAGAACTGCGGCCGCGAAAACCTCATTCCACGAGATTACAAAAGCAAAAATTGCTGAGGCAGTGATACCCGGTAAGATCAGCGGCAGAACCACGTATCTGAACCCAGTCAGACGAGTGCAACCGAGCGTCCAAGACGCCTCTTCTAGCTCAACCGGTATCCCAGAGAACAGAGAGAAAGTGATTAGCACCGCAAAAGGTATAGCTAATGTTGTGTGAACCAACGCAAGGCCGAGAATAGTGTCATCCAGACCCACCTGAATAAACATAACTGTAAGCGGTAAAGCTAACAGCGGTAGCGGAAATGCACGCGTCAATAGTATCAACAGCCGGAATAGTTCTTTCCCTTTAAACTCGAACCGCGACAGCGCGTAACCTGCAGGCGCGCCTATCAGGATAGAGAGAACCATTGTGATCGCCGCGACATAAATGGAGTTCAACAGCGCGTTGATCATACCACCGAAGCTGGCAAAGAATTCTAGACTTCCGGTATCGAACTCCGGAACAAACGACTTCGGAAAACCCGAAACCGCAGCCGGGGACGATAGTGTATTGACTAGCAACAAGTAGATAGGAACCAGTACCCAAGCACACAGCAGAGCAACCGATGCACCGTAGACCCAACGGCCTGCCCGCACGGTACTAGTGTTCGATAGTGACGTACTCATATCTGTGCCCCCTTCGGTACGCGGAGAGCACGAAGAATGACCAACGTGAAGGCAATTGAGATGCCCAATATCACCAGAGCAATCGCAGCTGCTGAACCACTGTCTAGCAGGTCAAATTGATAGCTATACGTCTCACCCATCAATACAGGGAAGAGGGTTCCGCCTAGCGCAGCTACAACTGCAAAAATCTCGAACGCTAGAATCACCCGCAGAACCAAGGCGGTCTGGAGTGAAGGACGTAATAGTGGGAGGGTAATACGCGTGAAGCGTTTCCAAGGTGACGCACCAAAAACTTCGGCAGCTTCATAATACTCTTTGGGAATCAATCCGATACCAGCAACAAGAATAACCAGCATAATCGCGGTTGCACGCCAAATTTCAGCCAAAGCAATTGCTAGGAAGACCATCCCCATACTCTTGTAAGAGAGCAAGCTCGTAGGGCGCTCTATCATGCCCAAAGAATGCATCATGGAGTTAAGAAATCCAGACTGCTCAAAAATAGCTAACCAGATAATGCCTGCAGCTAGGTCAGAAATACCCAGCGGAATCGTCCAGATGTAGAGAACGATATCCCGCCCCTTTTTCATACGGTTGACCATCGTTGCCATCAGCAGTGCCAAGGCGAGTTGCACCGGAACAACAGCCGCTGCCAACAGCAATGTATTCTTCAGTGAGATTGGAAATTTCCAATCAGAGAATACACGCTCAAAGTTAGCAAATGTGAAACCCTGATCATTCGTAAATGCCTGCCCTGCTACCTGAATGAACGGATAGAGAAAAAACAGACATAAGAACAGTGTTACCGGCAGTATAAGCAGATATGGCAATCTATTGGAGTTCATTGGACTACCAGCGATTAAAGAGTTAATAAAAGAGGTGGCGCCACAGGACGCGACGCCCCCTCGAACCAGTTACTCTACCGGGCATGCACCTTCAGACGGTGCATCCGGTGCCCAACAAGGCGCACCTGTTTCGTTCATAATTGCAGCAAGCTTACCCTTCTGATCATCTAGTACCATCCGGATGTCCTGACCTGCCAATACGATTCGTTCAAAAGTATCGCTGTAGACTTTACTGAAATCACCGCCCTTCGAGCCTAGTCCAGCAGGTAACAGGCCCGGGTTAGCATCTGATGAGCTACTCATCTTGGCAACAGCATTGCCCGCCGCAGCTACAGCTGGCGGCAAGTCACCTGGTAAATCAACATCAACAACTGGGAAGAAGTTGGTCGCACGCAAGGTAGCAATCTGCGTTTCCGGCTTCAGCATATGTCGCACTAGCTCCTTCGCTGCATCCATATCTGGCGCTGTGCGTGGAATCGCAACCCCGGCCAATACAGGCATGAAGCCTCGACCCTCTGGTCCAGCCGGTGCAGGAAAGGCGACAAAGTCGTCAGGACGTTCGTTGAAGGCTTGTGCAAGACGCGATGTATGGTCAAATGCGATCCAAGCATCACCACTCAGCAACTGCTCCTGCAAGAATGAGAAATTGGTTGAGGCTGGGTTTGTGTGCTCCCACAGTTCGAGGAACTTCTCCCATGCACCCACAGCTTTGTCTGACGCGAAGGTGCGTACAACGCCATCAGTAAAGGATGGGTACAGGTAACCTTGGAAGAATCGGTGTTTAAGACCTTTTGGACCGGCAGGGAAACCAAACTTCGGCTCTCCAGTTGCTTCATGGACGTTCGCAGCCCAAGCGATCAATTGATCGTAGGTTAGCGCGTCAATGTCAGCGCCCTCTGGCAGGTATTGGAGCGCCTCTTTGTTCGCTGCCATGATGTAGCTAGCTTGCATCCAGGGAATGTATTGCAGGTTGGATTCACCTAACTTCGCCAAATTATTGAATGTCGCACTGTTCGATTCTACGCCTAAGTCCGATAGATCCACCAAATCCGCTGGATCCATCGCTGCATAGTCTCCGTGCAACGCACCGAGCACGCCAATAGAACCGCTATCCGCTTCTAACTCTGCCTGCAAGCGAGTCAACCAAGGGCCACCATCGTTAGCCTGGTAATCTACCGTACCAGCGCCGGCAAGAACCTGTTCACGCATCGCCTGCTGCTCCTGCACTGGCTTGGCCTGCGTCGACCAGAACAGAACGTCTGCTGACGCTGAGTTTGCAATGATCGCCGCAGGAAGTGCGATAGCAAGGGCAAGTTTCGATTTTATTGTTTTCATCTATCTCTCCAACTTGTGATATCAGCCCTAAAGCTGAAACTGGTACTAACACCACTGCCGGACTGCAATGGCATTATGCAAATACGCACGTAAAGATTGGTACATCGTTATATCTAATGTCAACGATAAATTCCCTTTAATTTAATGAATGAAACCATGACATACCATAGATCATTGTTTTAAATGGAGAAAATATTTATCTTGAAGATGTAACGTTGTATCTATTAAGCTAGATTCATGAACAGAAAACCAAAACTAAGTGATGTAGCTGAACTCGCGGGCGTTTCCGTCTCCACAGCAAGTCAGGTGATGAGAGGCGCAGGCCGTATCTCCGACGACACCACCGCCCGAGTTCGCAAAGCTGCGGATAAACTCCGTTACGTCGTCAATGAACGCGCTGCTTCCATGCGCTCTGGGAACAATCGCGAGATAGGTTTTGTAATCAACCAAATCGCCAACCCATTCAACGCTGAAGTGATTAGCGGCGTCAGCGACCTTCTCGAGGACAAGGGTTATCTAGTCTCGGTGCTCGATGCGCGAGACGACCCTGTAAGGCAGCACCAGCACTTGGCATCGTTCATTCGCAGCGGTCGTGCAGGATTGCTCTGGGTCCCCGCGTTTGGAACGAGAGAAGACGACCTCGAGCTTTTAAAAAGTCACCGAGTACCAACCGTAACTTTTTTGCGGAAAATAGATGCTCGAGCCTTCGATCATATCGGTGTCGCAAACGAAGATGCCACGGCTACAGCTACGCGTTATCTTGTGGATGCGGGCCACAGAGAGATCGCTTACCTTGGAGGCACAACGATGACTACGGTGCGCTCAGCCAGGATTGCCGGCTACAAAAAAACACTGCAGCAATTTACCGACTGCGATCCAATAGTTTGGGATTGCGACGATAACAAATTGGCGGGACTCGACCAGATCCAGGCACTGCGCAGCGCGCATCCTCAGGTAACTGCGGTTGTCTGTAACGGTGACATGGTTGCTCTCGGGGCTTTACTCGGCCTGCAACGTATGGGACTGAGGGCCGGCAAGGATCTTGCCGTCGTTGGCTTTGATGATATTCAAGATGCGGCCGCTTCGACTCCAACTCTTACTACGATGAGTATCTGCCCTTATAAACTCGGACAGCGTTTGGCACAGACGCTTTTGCGACGACTCGAATCTCCCGAATCACCGATAGAAATGATCGAAGTCACCGCCCAACTGATCGAACGCGACTCAGCCACACCTAAACCTTGCAGCGCATAGATCAGAACGCAAAAGAGACAACCGTATCTCCGGAGCCCTCGCTTACCGCCAACACCGGAAACCGCTGCGGCATCTGCGCTGCTTCACTCAGTTCCGCATCGCTCGTCGGCAGCAGGTTGGCCTGCAAAAAATAGGTGATCAGCGCCTTTCGGATCTTAAATGGCTCTAGCTGATTTAGATCGTAGTCATCACTGATCAAGGTCTGCTGCTCAGGTGAAAGTGCAGGGTTCGGGACTAGACGCACCTCTAGACTCTCCTCCCAAGCGCTATCCTCTGGTAACAGGTCGGGCTCACCGAACTTCAATTCAGGGGTCCCGCGAAAACGGTTGAGGACAAAATCACGAAAGCCCTGACGTTCCCAGCAGTAAGCGCGCACGTGCAGACGGTTACTCGCACTAATAATGGCACAGGGTGTCAGACTACGGCGGGAACCACTTGGATTCTGCATGGAGACATAGGTCGTTTCAAACCGGATACGGTGCTCAATGGCGGTAAGTATCGCAGCGAGGGTACCCGGCGCGGTACTGCGACTGAGCACCGGCACCGAATGAAAGTCAGGGTTGCTCGGCACAGCCAGACGGGAGATGGTGATCAACGAGTCTGCTGAGTCGGGAATCAATTTCGGTTTAAATTCGGAGGTTGGCTTATAGCTGCGATCAGACGGTTCATAAGGACGCACATTCTCAGGTGCCAACTCGATATAGGTGTGTATTGACTCGAGTGCTTGTGGGCGCAGAATCCCGAAAGCCCCGGTTAGCATGGTGGGCGTCACTTCGCGCTCCCACAGCAACTG
>JGI26082J51739_10002773_pt1 | contig 10596 bp, 15 predicted proteins | sample SaaInl5LU_22_DNA_FD_51739 | JGI IMG/M metagenome (IMG submission 51739)
GGGGGCCGAAGCGATTGTCACCGCACTGGCCAATCTCGACACTCTCACCCCTGAACCCCAGCCCGATGAGGGCGTCACCTATGCCGCCAAGATCGACAANGCAGAGGCACGGGTCGATTGGACACGCCCCGCGATCGAAATTGACCGCCAGATCCGTGGCCTCTCGCCCTTTCCCGGCGCTTGGACCATGATCGCGGGCAAGCGGGTCAAGCTTTTGGCCTGTCAGCTGGCCGCGGGCGCAGGCCCGCCGGGCAGTATGCTATCGGATCTGACCATCGCCTGTGGTCAGGGGGCGATCACGATCACCGCGTTGCAGCCCGAGGGCAAACCGCGGATGGAGGCGGAGGCCTATCTGAGGGGCGCGCGCATCGCGCCCGGTGTTGTTTTAGGGGAATGAGCCATGGTTTTGTTTTCGTTTTTCGGCTCGCTCATGATCGCGGGTATCGTCGCGGTCCTGTTCGAAAAATGGGGTTGGACGCATAACGGCATCGTGCCGTCGGTGCTGATCGCCTTTGGGGCGGTGCTTGCGCTGTTTTTCATCCGGGCTTTGTTCGGGCTGAGCCTTGGCTCACCGGGGATCGATGCGATCATCGGCTCGGCTGCGGCCTTGATCTTGATCCCGACCGAATACGCCAACCGGCGGCGGCAAAAGAACCGCCGGCGCTAGCGTTCAGCTGATTTTTCGGCGCGAGACCGGGCCGACATTGGGCCGTTGCGTCGCCTCGGTATCGGGCATGGCCTCGATCACCACATAGGCCTGCGCCCAAGGGTGATCGTCTGTCAGGCTGACATGGATGATGGCAGTATAGCCATCGGGCGTCATCTGATCGAGCCGCTCCTTGGCCCAGCCCGTGACCTTCATGATCGGTTGGCCCGATGGCAGGTTCGAGACCGCCATATCTTTCCACGCGATCCCCATCCGCAGCCCAGTGCCGAGCGCCTTGGAGCACGCCTCCTTGGCCGCCCAGCGCTTGGCATAGACCGCGGCGGGTTCTTTCATCCGCTCGGCGCGGTTTTGCTCGGTCACGGTAAAGACACGCTCGCGGAAGCGATCGCCAAAACGGTCAAGCGCGCGCTGGATACGCTCGATATTCGCCAGATCGGTGCCGATACCGAGGATCATTGCATCCCCTCCGGACCGGACCGACAAGGCACGACAACGACCCGCCCGTCCATGGCGCAAACCAAAGAGGCGGCCGCCCGCGACAGGACAGCGAAAATATGATGCACGAAACCCTCCGGGTCTGACGGCGGTTTGAACAGAAATACTCTTCGCTTATTCGCAGTGATTGCGCAATGGCCGCGCGCTCAACGCCGCGCGGCATCCATATGGCTGCGCATCTGGGCGATCGCGGCGGAAAGGCCGACAAACACAGCCTCACCGATCAGGAAATGGCCGATGTTCAACTCGACCACCTCGGGGATAGCGGCGATGGGGGCGACATTATCATAGCTCAACCCATGGCCCATATGCACCTCAAGGCCCAGATCAGCGGCCTGTTTGGCACCTGCGACCAGACGGGCAAGCTCGGCGTCACTGGCCGCGAAATCGCCCTCGGCATGGAAATCGCAATATGCGCCCGTGTGCAGTTCGATCACCGGCGCGCCAATGCGCGCGGCGGCGGCGATCTGTGCAGGATCGGCTGCGATGAACAGCGATACACGGCACCCCGCATCGCGCAGCGGCGCGATATAGTCGCCCATCCAATTGGCATTTCCCGCAACCTCGAGCCCGCCCTCGGTCGTGCGCTCTTCGCGCCGCTCAGGCACGATACAGGCCGCATGCGGGCGGTGCGTCAGCGCGATTGCCTGCATCTCGGCTGTCGCTGCCATCTCGAAATTCAGCGGGATGGTGATCGCATCCATGATCGCGCCGATATCGGCATCGCGGATATGGCGGCGATCCTCACGCAGATGCGCGGTGATACCATCGGCACCGGCGGCCTGCGCCATGATGGCCGCGCGCACCGGATCGGGCATGGCGCCCCCGCGCGCATTGCGCAATGTCGCGACGTGATCGATATTCACACCGAGCCTGAGGCGCTGTGCCATTCGCGTGTTCTCCTTGCTACCCGTGGGGCAACCTAGCGTTTCACGACCGCAGCGCCAGCTTGATCGCGGAGCTTTTGCATCTTCTTGCGCAGCCGGGCCAGCCGCCGCTTTTGATAGGCTCGGATCACCGGCACGCTGAGGTAGTAGCAGATCACACCGCAAACCAATCCGGGAATGATCGCGCCCACCATCCACGGGAAAAACACATCGTCATAGAACCGATGAAGCTCGCTCCAATGGGCGCGCTCATCGGTAAAGATCGCCTTGAAATTATGCCATAAGTCACCGGCAGCGGCAGCGAATTTGGAAAAGATGGAATCATCCACCTCGCTGCGAATATCAGTGCCAAGCATCCAGTGGCCCATTTGCAGCGAAATGATCGCGATCGGCACATAGGTCAGCGGGTTGCCGATGAACGTCGCCAGCAAAGCGGCAAGGATCGACCCCTGCATCATGCGCGCCAGCGCGGCGGCGACAAAGAAATGCAGGCCGAAAAACGGGGTGAACACTGTAAAGGCACCGGCAAAAACGCCGCGCGCGATTTGCTCTGGCGTGCCGGGCAGGCGATGCATGCGGTGGCGCACATACTGAAAGCCGCGCATCCAGCCGCCACGCGGCCAGAACGCTTCACCTACGATCCGCAGGATCGATCTTGGATCGCGGCGCTTGAATACCACGACGAACCTGCCCTTCCGTTACAGTCCACCTCGCACCAATGGTGCAAATGCGAACCCGTCTTCTTGTGGCCGATCAGGGGCGCCGGTCGAGGTTCCGGGACCGCTGAAGGCTGGCCACATCGCTATCCAGTTCAACTGCCATCATCACAGCATGCAGATGTTCCGCATTGCGCACATCCACATCGATCAAGAGGCGGAAATAATCCAGTTTTCGATCGATGAAGTTCAAATCCGAGATATTGGCGTTCTGCTCACCAATCAATGTGCAGATACGCCCCAGCACCCCTTTTTGGTTCGAAATCGTGACATCGATCGTCACGTTGTGAATTGGGGCGTGACGCCCTTCTGTCCAGTGCAGATCGATCCAACGCTCGGGGCTGTCGTCGAATGCGGCCAGCGCAGGGCAGTCGATGGCGTGCACGATGGGGCCACGGCCCAAATAGGTGATCCCCACGATCCGTTCGCCCGGCACGGGCTGGCAGCATTGCGCGCGGCGCGTTTCGGCCCCGGCAGGAAGGCCGATGACCGCGCGACGAACCTCGACATCGCTGGTTTCGGTCTGTCCGGCCAATTCGGGATAGATGCGCGCCACGACCGAACGCGCCGAAAGCTCGGCCGAGCCTATCCGCGCCAGCATTTCTGGCCCGTTCTTGATGCCGATAGCGCGCGCCGCCGTATCAAGCGCCTTGTCGGTTGCCTTTTTCCCCACCTGCTCAAAGGCCACACGCGCCAATTCACGCCCCAGCTTGATGAAGCGCTCGCGGTCTTCTTCGCGCAGCATCCGGCGGATCGCGGCCTTGGCGCGGCCGGTGACGACGATGTCGATCCAGCTTGCCTGCGGGGTCTGGCCTTCGGCTGTGATGATCTCGATCGACTGGCCGTTCTTGAGCCGTGTCCACAAGGGCACGCGCAAGCCATCGACCTTGGCCCCGACGCAGGAATGGCCGATGCGGGTGTGGATCGTATAGGCGAAATCGATAGGCGTGGCCCCTTTGGGCAGCTGCACCACATCGCCCTTGGGTGTGAAGCAAAAGACCTGATCGGAATACATCTCAAGCTTCACATGCTCGAGAAACTCATCGCTATCCTCGGCCGCCTCGAAGCGTTCTGTCAGACCCTCAAGCCATTTGGCCGGATCGACGGCAAACGGGTTCTCCGAGCGCACACCATCGCGATAGGACCAATGCGCCGCCACGCCCGACTCGGCCACATCATGCATCTGGCGCGTGCGGATCTGCACCTCGACCCGCTTGCCATCGCGCCCGGACACGGTGGTATGGATCGAGCGATAGCCGTTGGATTTGGGCTGGCTGATGTAATCCTTGAACCGCCCCGGCACGGCGCGCCAACGCTGATGGATCGCGCCCAAGACACGGTAGCAATCATCCTCGGTCGCGGTCAGCACGCGAAAGCCGTAGATGTCCGACAGGCGCGAAAAGGCCAGATCCTTTTCCTGCATCTTGCGCCAGATCGAAAAGGGCTTTTTGGCGCGGCCGAAAACATCGGCCTTCACGCCGTGGCGCTCCAGCACGGCCTCGATATCGTCGGTGATGCGCGGGATCGCGTCGCCGGTTTCCTTTTGCAGTGTCAGGAAGCGCCGCATGATCGAATTGCGCGCCTCGCTGTTGAGAACCCGAAACGACAGATCCTCAAGCTCTTCGCGCATCCATTGCATACCCATGCGACCGGCAAGCGGCGCAAAGATATCCATGGTTTCATGCGCTTTCTTGGCCTGCTTTTCGGGCAACATATGCCGGATCGTGCGCATATTATGCAGCCGATCAGCAAGCTTGACCAAAATCACCCGCAGATCTTTGGACATCGCCATCAACAGCTTGCGGAAATTCTCGGCCTGTTTCGCCTCGCGGCTGGACAGCTCCAGATTGGTCAGCTTGGTGACCCCATCCACCAATTCGGCCACATCGGCGCCGAACAGCTTGGCGATCTCGGTATAGGTGCCCTTGGTGTCTTCGATCGTGTCATGCAAAAGCGCCGTGGCGATCGTGGCATCATCAAGCCGCTGTTCGGTCAAGATGGCCGCAACCGCGACGGGATGGGTAAAGTATGGCTCACCCGAATGGCGCGTCTGGCCTTCGTGCATGCGCTGCGCATAGGCATAGGCGCCCCGCAGGAGCGCCTCATTCGTCTTGGGATTGTAATTTCGAACCAGTGCGATCAGGTCGTCGGCGTCTAGCATGCCCTATCCAACCTGTCCGCACATGGCCCTTAGCGCTGGCCTTGTGCTTCCATGAGCGCGCGCAGCATCTGCTCTTCGCTCATATCGTCATGTGCCGGGCGGTCCGAGTCGACACCCTGCAACAGCGCCATGGCGTCATCTTCGGGCTCATCAACCTCGATCTGGGTCTGCAGGCTTTCGATCAAACGCTCACGCAGATCATCCGCACCCTGTGTCTCGTCGGCGATTTCGCGCAACGCCACGACGGGGTTCTTGTCATTGTCGCGATCGACTGTCAGCATGGAACCAGCGGTGATCTCGCGCGCACGGTGGGCTGCAAGCATGACAAGCTCGAAACGGTTCGGAACCTTATCGACGCAATCTTCAACGGTGACGCGGGCCATAAGCGAGGCTCCTCCAGATTCTGCACAAGGGCATCAGAAAAGCACGATCTAAGCCCGAGCGGCGCAAATGACAAGCCCGAACCGCGCAGCCGGGCATGCACAAAGCGCGCTCAGCCTTGCGTGTCCAGCGCGATCACACTGGCACGCTCCGCGGCAGGGCGTGCGGCCAGCATCTGCACCACACTCAACCCTGTCAGCGGATGGCACCAATCGGGCGCCACATCAGCCAAAGGCACAAGAACAAAACTGCGCTCGGCCATGCGCGGATGCGGCAAGATCAGTTGATCAGGCGTTTGAACAGCAGCGTGATTGATCGGCATCTCGACCCAGTTTTGCTGGGTCTGGGCATCGGGATGCACCTGCGTGCCTAGCGCGATCAGATCGATATCCATGATCCGCGCCTCCCATCGTGTGCGACGCATGCGGCCCAGCGCGGCCTCGATCTCATGGAGTAGCGCCAACAGATCAACGGCGCTGCCATGCCAATCAAAGGCCGCAGCGGCATTCACGAAGTCCGGCCCCGCCCCGGCAGGAAAGGCCGGCGTTGCGTATAATCGGCTCATCACAAGCGGCTGATCCAGACGCGCGGACAGCATGTCGGCACCACGGCGCAAGATCTCTTGCGGAAGCTGGCCAGAATGCGCAAGATTCCCCCCGAAAGCCAACAATGCCCGCGATGCGGTGCGATTTTCAGCGGATCCGTCCAAAAGCCGATTACTCCTCTTGCTGCATCACGGGGTTTCGCGCGCTTTCTGCGCAAACGGACCCAAAAACCGATTTTTCAACACTGCATTCACTAGGGAAATTTGACCATGTTCTACCGCGACGAGCGTCTTGCATTATTCATCGATGGTGCCAACCTCTATGCTGCCGCCAAGGCGCTCGGCTTCGATATGGATTACAAGCGCCTGCGCAGCGAGTTCATGCAACGCGGCAAGCTTTTGCGCGCCTTCTACTACACGGCCTTGTTGGAAAACGATGATTTCTCGCCGATCCGCCCGCTTGTCGATTGGCTGAACTACAATGGTTTCACCATCGTGACGAAACCCGCCAAGGAATTCACCGACAGCCAAGGCCGGCGCAAGATCAAGGGCAATATGGATATCGAATTGGCCGTCGACGCGATGGAGACCGCTGAGCATGTCGATCATATCGTGTTGTTCTCGGGCGATGGTGATTTCCGTTCCTTGGTCGAAGCATTGCTGAGCATGTCGATCATATCGTGTTGTTCTCGGGCGATGGTGATTTCCGTTCCTTGGTCGAAGCATTGCAACGCAAAGGGTGCCGCGTCTCCGTCGTCTCGACGATTCGTTCACAACCACCGATGATCTCGGACGAACTGCGCCGTCAGGCCGACAATTTCATCGAGTTGGACGAGCTACGCGACGTGATCGGCCGACCGCCGCGCGAACCGCGCGATGACCGCAATCGCACGGGCGATGACAGCGAGGTTTGATTAACCCGCGCGACGCAGAACCGAAATCTGAAAGGCCTGTGTTTTTGCGCCCGGTGTACGATGATCATGCATCTGCGAGGCGACAAGGGCAAAGGCCCCCGGCGCGCATTCTTCGAACGTGGCCGCAAGTGTCGCTGGATCATAGCGCTGAACAGGTAGGCCGGAACAACGCTTTGGCCCATCAAGGGCAAAGCTCATGATGACCGCGTGGCCACCGGGGCGCAAAGCGGCCGCCATCACCGCGACATAAGCCGCGCGTTGGTCGGGATCGGTCAAAAAGTGAAAAGCCGCGCGATCATGCCAGAGCGCATAGCGCCCCGGATCAGCGCGCCAGCGCGTCACATCGGCCACGATCCAATCAACCATCTGCGCTTTGTCACCGAGCCGCGCACGGCTGACATCCAATCCCGCTTGCGACAGGTCCAGACAATGCAGATGCCGATAACCCCGTGCGATCAGTAGATCGACCAAGCGCGACGCACCCGCGCCGATATCGATCACATGCGCGTCTGTCTGGGCATATGCGGCAATCAAATCCGCCGATATTTCCGGCAGGGCCTCGAACCAGGTCAGCTCGGTCTCGGGGCGGTTGCCATAGACCTGATCCCAATGCGCCTTGGCGGTCATCTCCATCGCTCACTCGATCGCAGCGCGGGCGTTGATGTCATTATGAATGGCGATCACCTCGGCAGGCCAGGTTGATTTGATGAAGCTCAGCACCGCGATGATCTCTGCCTCGGTCAAGATATCAGCAAAGCCCATCATGTCGCTTTCATAGCCCCGCCCGACGATCGCCGCGGTGCCGCGGGTGACGATATCGATCAACAGCGCGTCGGGATGGTGCCATGTATGCCCGCTTGCGTCATGGGGCGGTGCGGGAAGACGGCCGTTCTGCAACCGGATTTGCCAATCCTGCTGCCCCTCCAGCGCGGCACCATGGCATGCGGCACAGGCATCGGCATAAATCGCGGCCCCGGCTGTGACCGCGTCGCGATCTTGCCAAAGCAGGATTTGCCCGGTCGGCACCGCCGCGCGCGCCATCGGCAGCAGCATGATCGCCGCACCAAGCAGCCCGATGACACCGCAAACCCCCGTCACCATTCCCAGCACGCGCATTGCAAACCTCCCATCTTATTCGAGCCGAAGGATATTGCCGCCTTCCCCCTGCGGGAAGGCAAGCCCAAAGGCTGGACGCAAGCACAGGAAACACTTACCTCTGGTTGCAATATGACCCAAGCCCAAGCCGCCCGAGGCCAAATATGACCAAGCCGCCACTCACCATCCATCTTGCCGCCCCGCGCGGCTTTTGTGCAGGCGTCGACCGCGCAATCAAGATCGTCGAGATGGCGCTCGAGAAATGGGGCGCGCCGGTCTTTGTCCGCCACGAGATCGTCCATAACAAATATGTCGTCGACGATCTGCGCGCCAAAGGTGCCGTCTTTGTCGAAGAGCTGGAAGACTGCCCGCTTGACCGCCCGGTGATCTTTTCGGCCCATGGCGTGCCGAAATCCGTGCCTGCGGCAGCGCAAGCGCGCCAGATGCTTTTCGTCGATGCCACCTGTCCCTTGGTCAGCAAAGTCCATATCGAGGCCGCCCGCCACCACGAGAACGGGCTGCAAATGATCATGATCGGCCATGAGGGGCATCCCGAAACCATCGGCACGATGGGCCAGTTGCCCGAAGGCGAGGTGTTGCTGGTCGAAACAGTCGAGGATGTGGCGCTTGTCGATGTGCGCGATCCCGCTCGGCTGGCTTTCGTGACGCAAACCACGCTCTCGGTCGATGACACAGCCGATATCGTTGCGGCGTTGAAGGCGCGTTTTCCCGCCATCGTCGGCCCGCATAAGGAAGATATCTGCTACGCGACCACCAACCGCCAAGAGGCGGTCAAAGCGATGGCGCCGCTCTGCGATGCGATGCTTGTGGTGGGCGCGCCCAATTCCTCGAACTCCAAGCGACTAGTCGAGGTGGGCGCACGCGCAGGCTGCGGTTACGCCCAGCTTGTGNNGCGCGCCACGGATATCGACTGGCGCGCGCTGGAGGGTATCGCAAGCTTGGGCATCACGGCGGGGGCCAGCGCACCGGAGGTTTTGGTCAACGAAGTCATCGACGCCTTCCGCGACCGATTTGATGTCACGATCAAACCCGTCATCACCGCCGAAGAAAACGTAGAATTCAAAGTCCCGCGCGTCTTGCGCGAAACGGTGTAGGTGCCGACAGGATTTTTCGGTCGAAAATCCGGCACATCCCTTGCCCAGCGATCCATGGCCATGCACAACCCGATCATGAACCGCATCCCCACCCCTGCGCTGATCCTTGGCCTCGCCGGCCTTTTGCCATTCGCCTACGGGGCGTTGTCGGTGCTGTGGCCCGCGCTTGGCGGATTGGGCCAGATGTGGAGCATCAACCATTCCGGCCGCGCCTTGTTGCAGATCTATGGCATCGTCATTTTATGCTTCATGGCAGGCGTGATCTGGGGCTTTGCCGCCAAGGCCGAGGGACAGCAGGCAACGCTTTTCTATGCGCTCTCCGTGATCCCCGCGATTTTCGTGTTCCTCACCGCCTTTGCCGAACCACGCGCAAGCTTGGTCATGCTGATCGCGGGCTTCGTTGCGCTTTTGGCCATCGATCGCAGCGCGGCGCGCATTGGGCTTGCGCCGGGCTGGTGGATGCGGCTGCGGCTCATGCTGACCACGGTCGTGGTGATCTGCCTTGGCATCGGCGTGCTGGTATGAGGTCCGCTGATGCCTGAGCTTTTCGCCTATACCGATGGGGCTTGTTCGGGCAATCCCGGCCCGGGTGGCTGGGGGGCGTTGCTTCAGGCCAAGGAAGGCGACACCGTCGTCAAGGAACGCGCACTCAGCGGCGGTGAGGCCGACACCACCAACAACCGGATGGAGCTTTTGGCCGCCATCGCGGCCCTCGAAGCGCTGGAGCGGCCCTCGACCATCACCATCGTCACCGACAGCGCCTATGTGAAGAACGGGGTCACCGGCTGGATTCACGGCTGGAAGCGCAATGGCTGGAAAACCTCGACCAACAAGCCGGTCAAGAATATCGAGCTTTGGCAGCGGCTGGATACGGCGCAGGCGCGCCACCGCGTGACTTGGGAATGGGTCAAGGGCCATGCCGGTCACCCCGAAAATGAACGCGCCGATGAATTGGCGCGCGCGGGCATGAAACCCTTCAAATGAGCGTGCTGACAGCCCTCGATTACGCGGCTGTGCTGGTCTTTGCCTTGACCGGCGCCTTGGCCGCATCGCGCGCGCAGCTTGACCTGATCGGTTTTGCCTTTCTCGCCAGCCTGACGGCCTTGGGTGGCGGCACGGTGCGGGACCTGTTGCTGGATCGCAATCCGGTGTTCTGGATCGCCGACCCCATGCCACTGGCCATCGCCTGCGCCGCCGCCGTGCTTGTGTTTTTCACCGCGCATCTTTTGGAAAGCCGCCAACGCGTGCTGACGTGGCTTGATGCGCTGGCCTTGCCCATCGCGGTTGCGGCCGGCGTGCGCGCTGCGACCGAGACTGGGCAAAGCGTGCCGATCATCTTGATCATGGGGATCACAACAGGGTGCTTCGGGGGGCTTTTGCGCGACATCGTCGCCAATGAGGTGCCGCTGCTTATTCGCACGGGCAAGCTTTACGTCACCGCCGCCTTGGCCGGCGGAGGTGCGGCGGTCATCGCCGATGCGCTTTGGCCCTCCGAGGTGCTGTCGCTGGTGGCCTGTCTGGTGATCTGCTTTGCACTGCGCGCGGGATCGCTGCTCTTTGGGTGGCAGCTTCCCATCTACAAGCCGCGCCCGCCACGCGGCTAGGGCCGCCAGCTTTCTTG
>JGI26082J51739_10002775_pt1 | contig 10595 bp, 13 predicted proteins | sample SaaInl5LU_22_DNA_FD_51739 | JGI IMG/M metagenome (IMG submission 51739)
CCGCGAGGGGTGAGAACTCGATTTATCACAAAAATGCCATCCACACATGGAAAGTTAACGCAGATGGGAGTGTGGTCAATGTTCAAATCTCCTAATCAGGTAAAAACAATGTGGGTGCGTCTTGGTTTGCTGGCTGCGGTTTTGGTTTTGGGTGCTGGAGTGACTCAAGCAGGAAAGGACTCGGGCTATTACGGCTACGGTCAAGCCGCAAGCCCGGAGCAAATTGCGGGCTGGGACATTGACGTACGTCCCGATGGATTAGGATTGCCAGAGGGTAGCGGTACCGCAGAGGAAGGTGAGTGGATCTACGAAGAAAAATGTGCCTCTTGCCACGGTAGCTTCGGTGAGGGTGTCGATGGGTATCCGTCTTTGGCTGGGGGAGAGGGCACTCTTAGCGGCGACGGTCGTCCGCACAAAACCATTGGTTCTTATTGGAATTACACGAGTACGGTATTCGATTACATCAATCGGGCTATGCCTTACACGGCACCCCGTTCACTTGAGCCTGATGAAGTCTATTCATTAACAGCTTACTTGCTGTTTATGAATTACATCATCGACGACGAGACTTTCGAGCTTAACCAAGACACTTTGGCTACCGTACGCTTGCCGAATGAGCCCAATTTTATTCCTGACGAACGGCCCGATACGGCGAACACGCGCTGTATGTCCGATTGCCGAGATCCTGCCGCTATCGAAATCAAGTCGCAGGCATCGCCCTCGCTATCCGAAGAGCTCGCAGCCCAGCAAGGTGAAGTCTCTGATACTGTTGTCGAGTCACAGCCGGCGGTGGTCACCGTTGGTAAGAGCGTGTACGATCGAAGCTGTATGCTTTGTCATGGATCGGGATTAGCTGGGGCACCCAAAGTGGGCGACGTCGACGGGTGGCGGGCGCGAATAGCGGCGGGTAGCGCTACCCTGTATAAGCATGCCATCGAAGGTTACCAAGGCGAGGCGGGAGTCATGCCAGCTAAAGGTGGTTTTATGAACCTGAGTGACGACGACGTCAAGGCGGCCGTGGACTATATGGTACAGGAGAGTCAATAATGCTGAAGTCAATGTTCACGGCTGTNGCATTGCTCGGGTGCGCAAGTCTAAATGCCGCAGAGTTAACGCTGGAAGAACGAATTGCCAAGGGCTACGATTTGGCTGCCGATCGTAACGCGGGGAACTGCTTCTCGTGCCACATGGCCGAGGGTGCGGAACAGCCTGGCAACAGTGGTCCGCCTTTAATTATGATGCAGTTGCGCTATCCGGATCGTGGTCAGTTGAAAGCCCAAATCGCTGATCCAAGGGTTAGAAACCCTAATACCAATATGCCGCCTTACGGTGCCCACTATATTTTGACAGATCAAGAACTGGAGTGGATGGTTGACTTTGTTCACTCCTTATAACAGCAACGGAGAGTAGTATGTCTAAGTTATTTTCAAGACGTCGTATTGTACAAGGGTTAATGGCCGCAGCTGCACTGGTTGCGATGCCGTTGAGCGCATTCGCGCGAAATTCAGAAGCCTTTGGCTTGGGCGATTTCGCGAAAGCGCAGAGTACGATGTTTGGCGGTGAAGACATCGCAGATGGTTCAGACGGGATTACCCTAGAACTGCCCGATATCGCCGAGAGTCCTGCAAAAACAAACGTCAAGGTTAAGGTTGATGAGTCTAAATTGGGTATGCTTAAAAGTATTACCTTTATGGCAGAGGCGAATCCAACACCTATCTCAGCAAAGTTTTATTTTAGCGCCAGAGTTGAGCCGGAATTAGAGACATTTATCAAACTGGCGGGGACAACTATGGTGCACGCCATCGTCGAGACTGATAAAGGGCTCTATTCAGCCAGCAAAGAAGTGAAGGCAACGCTCGGCGGCTGCGGCGGCTAAACAGTATTAGGAGAAAAGCATGTCAAATCACGCACGTTCAGAAGAAATTGAAAACTACACTCCGCGTACTCGCACTCGTTTGCGTTTAAAAGAGGGCGAAACTGCGGCCGATAACGTGTTATCGGTAATGACCATGGTTGTTCACCCAATGACGCCCGGTATTGAACGCGACGCCGAAGATAACCCCGTTATTAAAGACGGGAAGGTGTCGATACTAGCGCATAAAACCCACCATCTGATTGGTTGGGAGTGCAAAGTTAACGGCGAGGTGGTGCTATCGGCCGATTTAAGCGGTTCCGTTTCCAAAGACCCGATTATTAACTTCTCTGTGAGGGGCGTTGAAGGTGGTGACACCTTTACACTGTCTTGGACCGATAACCAAGGCTTCAGCGATACAGAAGAGCAGGTGGTTAAGAGCCGCAAAAAGAAATAATACGTCGACAACGGCACTGAGCATTCGAGGTAGTCTATGAAGCATTCCCTTACGCTGACCTTGCTAGTAAGTTTAAGCTTGTCTGCGGTAGCCGGGCCAGAGGAAGATCGCGCAGCCTTTGTTCAATTCTTTGAAAAGCGTTTTCCAGGTTTAGCGGTTGAGGATCACATCGACGGCGCTTACGCACTAGACGAAGACAAGCGTAAACAGTGGGAGGCTTTGGAAGCCGGGTTCCCCCCTTACGAGGACACTGTGTTCGACGGTGAAGCCCTGTGGGATGAGGGTTTTGCCAACGGCGGTTCCTATGCTGATTGTTTTGGCGGATCCCCTGCGGTGAAGCAAAAGTATCCGTTGTGGGATGCCCTCCAAGGTGTGGTGACCTTAGAGGTAGCGATTAACAATTGTCGCCAAGCGAATGGCGAAGCCGCCTTGGACTACCTAGATTACGATATGGTGGCGCTGTCTGCCTATGTCGCATTTGAGTCACGCGACGAGCTTATTAATGTCGATGTTCCTGATGCAAACGCGTTAGCGGCTTACGAAGAGGGTAAGGCATTCTATTACCAACGCCGAGGGCAGCTAAATTTTGCCTGCAGTTCCTGTCATTTGGAAATGGCGGGTAACAAGTTGCGATCAGAGCGGCTCAGTGCAGCGCTAGGACACGTAACTCATTGGCCAAGCTATCGCGCCAAGTGGGATGAAGTCGGGCCTTTACACAAGCGTTTCATGGAATGTAATGATCAAGTAAAGGCGAAAGCGTTCGAACTACAGAGTCAAGAGTATCGTAACCTTGAATACTTTTTGACTTACATGAGCAATGGCCTGCCTCTTAACGGCCCCACCACTCGCAAATAAGAAAAAGGTGATATCAATGACCCCTAAACTTGTCGGCCTGGCAATACTAGGTTGTGCGTTAACAAACGTGAACGTGTTTGCGGATGAATGTGATGACGCAGAGGCGTTAATTGAAAAGGCCCAAAGCGCTTATGAGACTGTCGACGCAAAAGGCTTTGCGTGGGTCCCAACGGAGACCTACTTGGCGGATGCAAAAACCGAGAACTCGGCTGGCGCATGTGCGGAGGCGATAGTTCGCGCGCAAAGGGCACTCGACACAGCCAACGCGGCGATGCGGCAGGCAGAAGTCGAAGCCGCGGCATGGCAAAGTCGCGTACCTGAGTAGCCGGGGGGNCCATGAATCGTCGTGAATTTTTAGATTTATTAATGCGTTCGAGTGCGGCCTTTAGTGCGGCGGGACTTGGTTTAACGGCGAGTTCGAAGGTTTGGTCCAGTAGCGCCTCTTCCTTGTACGACGTGCCCGTTTTTGGTACCACCCGTCTGCTTCATATTACGGATACTCATGCGCAGTTGAACCCCATNTATTTTCGCGAACCTAACGTGAATTTAGGATTTGGTGGGACTTACGGGCGGTGGCCTCACGCGGTAGGGAAAAGCTTGCTCGCTGAGCTCGGCGATGCCTCTGCTATAGAGGCTCACGCACTGACCTATTTGAATTTTGAAGAAGCTGCGAGCCGCTTTGGTAAAGTCGGCGGTTTCGCCCATTTAAAAACGTTGATTAACCAGTTGCGTGGTGCGGTTCCAGACGGGCGTAGCCTGCTTTTAGATGGCGGTGATACTTGGCAAGGCTCGGGCACAGCTTTATGGACGCGCGGTCAGGATATGGTTGAGGCCACCAATAAGTTGGGCGTCGATATCATGACCGGTCACTGGGAGTTCACTTACCTAGAAGACGAAATTTTAGCTAACGTTGAAAAGTTTAACGGTACCTTTGTGGCTCAAAATACCTACGCGAGCGATGAAGCCCTTTTTGACGGCGTGCCTGTCTACGACGATATCACGGGGCATGTATTCAAGCCTTATGATATCAAAGAGATGGGTGAACACCGTGTGGCCGTTATTGGCCAAGCATTCCCTTACACTCCGATTGCGAATCCCAAGCGTTTCATTCCGAACTGGACTTTTGGTATTCGTGAGAATGACTTGGCCGATCTTGTAGATGATATTCGCGCGAATGAAAACGTCGATGCGGTGATTCTTCTGTCACACAACGGTATGGATGTCGATCTTAAATTGGCGAGTCAGGTCTCGGGCATAGATGTGATTCTTGGTGGCCATACCCACGATGGCGTGCCCATTCCTGTTGAAGTGAAAAACTCAGGGGGTGTAACGCTGGTCACGAATGCCGGTTCTAACGGGAAATTTGTTGGTGTGTTGGACTTAGACCTAGGTAAGGGGCGGCTCAAAGGCTACCGTTATCGTTTGCTGCCTGTATTCTCTGAGCTATTGGCCCCAGACCTGGAAATGGCAAGCTTTATTAACGCTGTTCGGGCGCCTTATTTAGACATACTGAACGAAGAGCTGGCCGTTGCTGATTCTTTGCTTTACCGCCGCGGGAATTTTAACGGCACCTTTGATCAGGTGATTTGCGATGCGTTGCGTACGCAGCTTGACGCGCAGATCTCGCTGTCGCCCGGTTTTCGCTGGGGGACTACGGTACTGCCGGGTGAAAGCATTACCATGGACCGTGTGATGGATCAAACCTGTATGACGTACCCCGAGACCTACGCACGTGAAATGTCGGGCGAGAATCTAAAAGCGATTTTAGAAGACGTCGCCGACAATCTGTTCAACAGCGACCCCTATTATCAGCAGGGTGGCGATATGGTTCGCTGCGGTGGCCTAAACTACGTGATCGAGCCTCAAGGTCAATTCGGGTCGCGTATCACCGAAATGACGCTCGATAATGGCGAAAAAATCGAAGCAGGCAAGCGTTACAAAGTGGCTGGTTGGGCAACGGTAGGCTCACAATCCCCGGGTCCACCCATTTGGGAGGTGGTGGCCGATTACCTGCGCGAAGCCAAAACTGTAAAGGTCGATAAAATGAATACCCCTGTTCTCAAAGGTGTGAAAGCCGACAATCCGGGTATTGAAAGTTACCTCGGTAAATTCGCTTAAGCGCTCAGCGATACCACGCTAAGGCTTGCTCCACAATTTGCTCGAGTAAATCGTGGACGGCGATGTAGGCGGGTACCTGCAGAGCGGGCAAACGAATACTCACGTAAGTCGTTGCGGGTGCTTCAACTAAGGTGTACAAACTGATTGAGTAGGGGCACAACACAATATTGTGTGGGTTCTCTTGAGCTAAGGTGTGGCTCAAATCGGCTTTGCAAAATAAGATAGATTCGCCTTGATCATACACCGGTTTGGCGTCGTCGATAGCGTCTGAGGTTCGGGCCAACATGTTGGCGGCATAGGCCGTGTACGATACCACTAGACCCTTGGCTTCGATGGCGGTCACAATATCTTGTTTGATGTCTCCGAAATCACCCTGGACCGTCCATACGAGCGCCGGACCAAGCTCTTCTGGCCCCGCGACTTGGCACGATGCTGTGTTGGCAAAAGCACTTTGCCAGGCTGCCAGGGCCAGCCCCAAGAGAGTTCTTAGCATTGTTAAAACACTTTGCCTGGGTTCATTAGGCCGCGCGGATCGATTGCGGCTTTAATGCTTTTCATGATTTGTATTTCAGTGTCAGTTCGGCACAAACTTAGATAGGCTTTTTTATCAAGGCCAATTCCGTGTTCCGCCGATACCGACCCTTTAAACGGTGTCAATAAATTGTAGACGATGTCGTCAATGGCTTTTTTATCGGGCGCAGGGCCTATGCCCAGGTGGATATTGCCGTCTCCGAGATGCCCAAAGGTAACGCAATTTATTTTAGGATCGAATTCGGTCAAAGCGCGTTCAAGCTGTTCTGTGTAGGCCTGCATGTGACGCAGAGGAAGGCTAATATCGTAGCCAATGGTCGGTTTGTGAACGATAATTTTCGCTTCTACGTCGTCGCGAATGGCCCAAAGTTGATCCGCCTGCTGTACCGAATTGGCGATGACTGCGTCGCTGATCACGTCCAAATCAAATTGCTCTTCCAAAAATCTTTCTAGGGGATTGGTTTCGGTCAACTCGCTATGGCTACTTTCTAACAAGATGTAAAAGGCGCGATGCGGCGGTAGTACCGCTTGATGGCGTCCTGTTTCGGCAACGTTCAGGTCATAATAACTGCCCCACATGGCTTCAAAGGCGGTTAGGCTATTCGCTAGTTGCGTTGAAGCATTTTTCAAAAGACGCTTGACGCTCTCAAAGTTGTCGCAAACGACCATTGCCGTGTGGCTACTGCAAGGTGCAGGCTGTAGTTTGAGTACCGCTTTGGTCACAATACCGAGTGTACCTTCTGATCCTATCAAGAGTTGCTTTAGGTCAAACCCAGTATTGTTCTTTAGCATTTCGTTCATGGCGTCAATGATTCGGCCATCGGGTAAAACGGCTTCTATTCCCAGAATTTGATTGCGCATCATTCCGTAGCGGATGACACTGTTTCCGCCCGCGTTGGTCGCTATCATGCCTCCTATAGTCGCCGAACCCCTAGCGCCTAGATCTACCGGGAACAACCAACCTTGCTCGCGAGCGGCCTCCTGCACCGTTTGAAGGGGGGTGCCTGCCTTGACCGCCATAATACCAGCGTCGGCGTCAAATGATTCAATGCCAGTCAAGCGCTCTAACGAAATAGCGACGTCGGTATCGGTACAGGTCATGCCATTGACCAGCCCCGTTAAGCCGCCCCAGGGCACCATGCTTTGGTGGGCGTCGTGGCAAATGGCCATGGCATCGGCCAGGGCTTCTGTTGTATTCGGTCGAATAATGGCTCGAGCGGGGCATGAGCCCATGCCCCAGGCGAAATTAGGACGGGCTTTGACATCTTCGCCCAGAAGCATGCCCTGTGGGCCGAGTAGTTGACTTAATTGCTCTAGATTTACGCTCATGCTGGGTTTGATTCTGTTCTGGTTTATACTGCTTAGATCAGAACATAAGGCTTCGGGCTTGGCAAGGGTAGGCAGGGCTAAGGTTTAAGAACATTAAGCAATGACCAAAATGGATCAAAAAGAACTGCGTGTATTGATACTACGTGACGGTAAACCTGGGCATGAAACAAAGCCCGACGGATTTATTCGCTATTTGCGCCAGCATGCCAAGGTTCACTTGAGTGAAGCTCAGGTGCGCCTGCCTATCGCTGCAATCATGCGTCCATTACTGACGTTTATGATTAACCGTTTGCCGTCTGCGGTCTGGCGACGTGCAGTGCTTAGTTTGTATGGATTGTCGCTTAATATGTATCGGCCAAATTTGGTGCTGGCCGCGGGCGGTAAATCGTCTTTTGCCTTAGCGGCTTGTAACGCGAGCGAGGGGGTAAAAGGACTCTTTTTAGGTTCTCCTCGGCGCTTAATGCCTGAGCGGTTGGGTTGGGTTTTTGCGACGGATGTCAGCGAACCTTCGAGTCGCTTTGTGCAAATACCTTTACCTCCCTCAGCTCATGGCGTCGTATCAGTAGCAAGACGACAAGCGGTTCGTGAATCATTGGGTTTGGCCAAGCATCAAAAGGTATTGTCGGTTCTTATCGGCGGCGATGGCGCTGGCTGCGAATATAGCTTGAGGGATTGGCAGCGCCTTGCTCAACGTGTGGCGACTTTTGCCCGAGATGACACACATGCAGTGCTGCTATCGACTTCCCGACGCACTGGGCAACAGACGGAGCAGAGGCTTCAGAAAATGTTTGCGGCTACAATCCTCCACAAAGCGGTTTGGTTTAACCACCTAGAGGAACGCTGTATTGCCGATTATTTGGCGGCGTCAGACACTGTGTTGGTCACTATTGATTCTGTCTCTATGATCGCCGAGGCATGCTCAGCGGGCTTGACGCCATGGGTCTTTCGTCCTGATGTTGCCAACCTGCCATCTCGGGTAGCATCGCTTATAGACGCTCTGGTCGCCCAGGGTATGGTGTTAGATATTGCTCGCAATGAAATCACGACACCCACTGGCGGTTTGGGCGACTCTGGCCTCGATCGTTTCTGGCAAAAGCAGGTTGGTGCAGTGCTTAGTGATATTAGGCCCGTTTGACCCAAGGTTCGGGCAAAGTGTTGCCTTCAAACTCGTACCCCAAAAGCTCGATTTCTTTGGCAAAGAGTGTTGCCACAAAATCGCGATCAGCGTGATCATAGGCGCTCGAAAAATGCGATTTGTCTTTCCGTATTCCGGTCTTCACTTGCGGTAAGGTGGTCGGATCCTGAATGCCGAGGTGCTCGAGCACTTGCTGTAAATCTTGATTAAGTGTCTCGTAGCAACCGACAAAGTCGACGGCGACTTCATTCCCGAAGCAGTAGAGCTGGTGGTCGAGCGGCAATTTTTTTATGCGTAACCATTCACTGAAGGGGATCTTTTCCTCTTTCCCGCGCATCTTCCACCAATAAAACGAGACAACTTTATCCCATGGGTTCCGATCGAAACAAAATTTGTAGTACGAATTCCAGACCTCATCGCCGCACAGTTGTCTAATGCGAGCGCCTCCCATATGTTGATAGTAGTGTTTGTTTAAAAATAGACTGTCTTTGTGGATGAGCTTGCGCATACGCTCGTATTTGGCGTATAGCTTGTCGAGTGGTGAGTTGCCAATCCAATTGCGTGGCTCGTGCCCTTCGGCTGGCGGATCCATAGTCGATACGATGTCATCGGGTCCGCAGAGTTGAGACAGCATTGTTTCCACCGAACTGCCCGCGGTTTTGTGGGTTTTGATGAATATGAAGCGGTGTTTGTGGCTGATGATCATAGATCTTCCTAAAGTTGGCCGCGGTGCCATCGAGAAAAACGATAAGCCCAGACTTTAAGGGCGATATTGGTGTTTTGGCGCAGTTTGTTCCAAACGCCTTTTCGGTCAGGATAGCGACTCGGACTGCGATCGGGTACGATGCCTTCTAATTGGTTTAACCAAGCGCTGTCGGGTTCATAGCCGCACTCAATGAGTAGATCACTGATGTCGCCGTGACGCTCAATTTGACCAACGATTCTGGGTAAGTTGTCACGCCATCGGCCAACGCTGTCGGTATTAATTGATCGTAAACCGTGCATAGCGCGTTCAGACTGTACTGACAATTTAGCGTGTTGGTGATAGTCCGTAAAACGATGCAAGCTGGTCAGCCAGGGAATACTTTTTTGCAGATCTTCTTGAACGGCATTGGGGTCGCCGACCAAATCCTCATAACGCACGGTAATGCAGCGGGCGTGGTGCTGCATCTGTTGCGCAAAGGCGTGTTGTTCGCGCCACAGACGCAAGTTCGAATAGTATTTATCTCCTGCAATTCGGTGTTTGCTTACCACAACATCCCGAGGGTCGCGCAGACAATAAATCACCCAAAACTCGGGCACGCTGGCTAACACCCGTGGCATGAACTGAGTGTCTTTGGGGCGTTTTGTCAGCAGAGTCTGTCCGCTGCGGGCATGCGTTCGATTAAATCGTGTCTCATGCCCGTATAGCTTGTCAAAGTGACAACAGGCACTCATCATTTCATACAGCAGCGTGGTTCCGCTGCGAGGCGAGCATCCGACGATATGAATTTGTTTGTACACGGGTATCTCTGCGTCTAACGATCACCGAGAATAACACGGCGCCGCTGCTGGGTTCGAGTTTTAAGTAGGGCTTATAAACGGTAGGTAAGCCACTGCGCTGCATTTTTCGCCTCGTTCAAACGTGGAAGCGGCGTGCGTGCTATGGTTATCTCAGCCTCGAGATTTATTGCGCTAACCTTACCTTCGGTAATCAGTGTCAGCATGCCACGATTGATTCTATTTTGTGCTTTTGGAGGAAGTTCGATTAAGCCAACTCTCGCTCCGCTGCTCAGGGCCTCATACACCATTGATACGCTGTCGGGCGTGATCCAAATCGTATCGGATTGACTGATTTTCTCTAACAGCCAGTCCTTTGGACAGTTGCGGTAGTCTTGGTAGGTAGCTGCTGGGCAAGCGAGTTGGATGTCGGTAATCTGCTTGCTCGGGCTGCGGCGGGAATCGGTCACCGTCCATTCTAGTTCAGGATGGGACTCGATGATCGCGCTGACCTGTTGTGTGATTTGCTCGTCGGGCCATTCGAAATGTTTTGAATTTCCACCCAATAAGACTAAACCTTTGTTTCTAGGGAGATATTTTTGGCTTCCGACCATATTCATTGCGCCTTCAGTAAGATATACATTAGAGCGCACCTTGTCCCCTTTGATGTCATGTTTTGGCATAATCACTGAATCAAACCAAGACGTCGGCCAAGAGGGTCGCATGACAATTACAGTGTGTGACTTCCATTTTTTACGCAGTAGTAAGACAAGCCAATGGGTACTGTGGCCCGTCGCAATGATGACGTCCGCCTTGGGCAGGGTTTGGAGTTCTGCACA
>JGI26082J51739_10002778_pt1 | contig 10591 bp, 8 predicted proteins | sample SaaInl5LU_22_DNA_FD_51739 | JGI IMG/M metagenome (IMG submission 51739)
GGACCCGGGCGAATTCGATCGATCCAGGCCGTTCCCGGGAGGAGGTAGGATTGCCGAAATGCCCCCGTGGTGGGATCCAAAAGCACTCCTTCGCCTTCATGATTGAGGCAGAGGAGGCCTTCGGGCAAGAGGCACCATCCAGGAATGGGCCAAGCAAACGGCAAAGGAATGGACCAACTCAGGGTTTGCTGCGCCAGGTCAAATCCAAGTACGCGCTCAGCCGTGGCAATGAAAATTTGGGCCGTGTCACCCAAAATGGGGACGCCCAATCCCAAATCCTCGGCCAATGGAATCGTCCACGAACTGTCTCCCCGCCATTGCAGCAAGTCCAATGCTCCACTTTGCATACCCGCATGCCACCGGCGAAGGGTCGCGGCCCCACGGTTTCCATGGGCCCAAATCCCATCAATCAGTGCATATTCTTGGGGCCCTAAGACGTGGACATGGATGGCGTTCCANGGAGCGTCCATCCCCCCGCGCCAAAGGGAGACGGATTGCCCGTCATAGATGGGGATGTANACGTCGTCTTCATCCACATAGCCCATGCGAGTTGTCCATTGATTGGGCTGGAACGGATAAGCCAATGCTTGGCCGAGCCCGCTGTAAGGGTCAATTCGGAGGATAGAGGAATCGTGAAACATCCAAAGACCTTCGGGCCGAATGGCCACGTCTTCCAAAATCCACGTGTCGTTCAGCCATCCCGGTGGAAGACTGTAGGACCAGAGTAGGCCGCCATCGCTGCTGCGGCGAAGCCCCACGGACTGGCTGTCCACTTGTACCCAAACGGCCTGATTCCACGCATAGGGGCCAAACCCCATCGCGATAGAAGAATCAGGGTGCAAGGGNGCAGTCCAGAGTGAAGAACTTTGATCCGGAAAGGGCACCGTATGGGGTTGGCAGGCTCCCAAGAGGACCGCCATCAGTCCCATCCTTCCGCGCGCCCTCATCGCAATGCGGTGGCAAAAAAGGCCCCTCCCGGGATTTGCCCATTAAACAATCGCTTGAAAACATCCCGGGTGTAGGTGGAATTCCGCATCTGCTGATGGTTGGTATGCGGCAGTTCGATGTGGGCGACGGCACCCGGTAAACTGCCNGCGCTCGAAGCCAGTACCACCCCGTCATTCGGATGTTCCGTGATGACNACATCCCAATGAGGCCAGCTTTGGCAGAGGGCATACGGATCGTCGTCCAAGCAGTCTGCCGGGTTGGAAACCACTGTCCAGGTGAACGGGGGATCCCCGTCTCCACGGCAACGGCACCAAAAGCCATCCGCTTGGAAGGCGATTTCCCGGGCACCGATGTAGTCTTTGTACACCCCGTTGGCTTGCCGATACCAGCGCTCGGCGGCGTAGGCCGCGGCTGTTTCTTCCAGTGCCCGCTGCCGCTGCCAGGCATGGTAAAGCGTGGAGAGGGGATTGTACCACACCTGACTTTGCGCGATGGCATGACTTTGTGCACGGGCGCTTGCCAGGAGGGTTTGGGCGGCATAGTGGGCGATTTGATCACTGACCCAATCCACGAGAACGTCATCCCCATCAAATTGAAAGGGATCTTGGGCCAAGGCCAATCCGATGGAATCGGTTTGATACATGGAATAGGCCGTGCGCCAAAAAACCGGTTCATCCTCGACCCCATAGAGTTGGACCACGGGAATTTTCGGAAGGCGTTGGTTTAGATGCGTCGGCCAGGGACTTTGGGGTGTTAATTCGGTGACCAGCGGCCGGTGGAATTTCCCCAAGGCAAAAGGAATGAATGGGCTCACTATTCCCGAACAAGTCGATTGAATGGCCTGCTGTACCCACGGGTCCAAGGCCGGAAACCACCGAAGGGGCGGCAAGAGGTGCGCGGCCCACAACCAGGGATCGGAAAGGATTTGGCAGGCCTCCTCGACAAAGTGGACAGCGCCATTTTGCCCCCAAGCGCTCAAGGCCATGGCCGCATCGCTGCCGCCGATGGCCGAGCCCACGAGTACAGCGCCCCCAAATGGCCGCTCAAACGTGGCGGTATCCGTGTACAAGCTATCCAGGATCAGCGCTTCTATNCCCCCCAAGGAATGGGCGATGAGCAGGTGATCCCCTGGGCTGACCCCATGCATCTGCTGGGCCAAAAAACTCCGAACCTGAAGCGTATTGTCGATATCCATGGCGGCGTCGAAGAGGCTAGCGTTTTGCAGGTAGGTAAAGGGCATGTCAAAAATGACTTGGCGGGCAGGGTACTGCGGGGCCCCTCCATAGGCGGTCCGGCTGGCCACGCTATTCCAACTCGTCCCGGTTCCGCCCAAACCGTGCAGGTAGTAGAGGACACGCTCGCCACCGGTATGGGTTTTTTGGGCGAATTCTGTTCCGGACGGAGGCGGGAAGAATGGCGAATACACGATGGATCCCGCTTCGAGAACCGGGCTGGTGGGAAAAGAACAGGGCTGGCCATAGGCGGATTGGGTCAGCAGGGTAACGAGCACGGCGATGACAAGCACGGTCAAGATCATGGGGAGAATTTGGGCCGAGGCGTTGGAGCGAGAAGGCATAGAAAGGCGATTAAAGTTGAACGAAGGGCTGGGTCAGGACATAGGGGCCGAGGTGGGTCCGGAGGGTATAGCGCCCCGGAGGAAGGGGCACGTCAAACCAACCGGGCAAGAGGCAGGGGCCGGCGACGTAGCCCGCTACGCGCCCGTGTACATCTACCCATTCTAGCGAAGCGGCCAGCACGGGGTGGTCCGGAAGAAGGGCGAGGTACATGGCTTCTTCCCCCCGGGGATTGGGGGAAACCACGACTTGGATGCCGGGATCGTTCCCTCCTGCATACCCGACCGGCGCACTTCGGGTCACCTCTTCCCATTCCCAGGCGCATCGGCCATTGGATAGGGTACGGGGGCGGCGGCATTCCTCGTGGAAGACAAACCAGCCTTCGGGAGCCGCCAGAAAATCCCACCGCGTGACGGAAGAATCCGCCTCCCACCATTCCCAGGTAGGAGGGAAGGCGCGAACAACCCGTGTGGTCCCGTTCTCCTCCCAGGTCCAGGTTCCCACGGGCCCTTCGACGGCACCGAGAACCAAGCGCTCTTCGTGAGAAGGAAGAATTTGTGGGAGAAAGCAGGATGGCGGGGCGACGTCACTGGTCGTTTCGGGGGTGGTAGGAGCCGGATGCCAATGACCTCGATAGCGGTACGAGACACCCTCAGGACCCCAGCGCAAGGCTTCAAGCGGACTTTGCCACGGCTCGGGATGGTCCTCGAGAATCCATTCGGTGGCCGCATCGAAGCCATCGTGTGTCCACTGGCGGTAGGCCTTCCAGGTGCGGGGCAGGAGGGATTCCCATTCGGACGGACGCAGGGCGGCTGTATCGCCGATCTCGGCTACGCGAAGTCCGCGGACGTGGACCTCTTCGCTGGTAAAAACATAGGGAGGCTGCTGTGCCGAGAGGCATCCGCCAAGCAACCCAAGCCATCCACTCCATGCGAGCAGACAAACTTTTCGGGGGAGGGGGGGTTGTGTAATCATGGGGCCAAGGTGCCCTAACCCCTTTGGAGATAATCGAAATCAAACGACTGCTTCCATTTAAATTTCGGACTTTTGCACAACGATCCTATGACCCCCATGCTTTCAGATAAAATCCGTTCCGACTTCCCCATCCTCACCCGTCAGGTGCATGGGAAGTCTCTGGTGTATCTGGACAATGCGGCTACGACCCAGAAGCCTCAGGCCGTCATCGACGCATTGGTGGGCTATTACAGTGGCTACAACAGCAATGTCCACCGCGGGGTGCATCAATTGAGCCAAGAAGCCACCGATGCCTTTGAAGCGGTGCGTCGGCAATTGCAAANNCGNNTNNATGCNNCAGAATCGCATGAAATCATTTTGACCAAAGGCACCACGGATAGCCTCAATCTTGTGGCGCATGGATTTCGGTCCATCCTCAAGCCGAAGGACGAGATCATTGTGACGCAATTGGAGCACCACAGCAATTTGGTTCCTTGGCAAATGCTCGCTCAGCATACAGGGGCNACGTTGCGTTATGTGCCTATCGATGGNCGCGGTGTGCTGGACCAAACGGTCTACCAATCTTTATTGAATGAACGAACCAAGTTGGTCGCATTCAATCACATTTCGAATGCCCTTGGCACGATCAATCCGGTCAAAGCCATGACGGCCGCTGCGCATGCAGTGGGGGCCGTCGTGGTTGTAGATGGTGCGCAAGCCTTGCCGCACTGCGCGGTGGATGTGCAGGACCTGGATGTAGATTTTTATGCCGGATCAGCGCATAAAATGTACGGCCCGACCGGTGTGGGTTTGCTTTATGGCAAAACCGCGTGGCTCGAGACCTTGCCTCCCTACCAAGGTGGGGGTGAGATGATCTCCGAGGTGGCGATGGATCAAAGCTCCTATGCGGGCCTTCCGCACAAATTTGAAGCGGGCACCCCCAACATTGCAGGGGTGATTGGCTGGGGAGCTGCCCTAAGCTGGATGCAACAGGTCGGACTGGAAGCCATCGAAGCCCATGAGCAAGCGCTTTTGGCCTATGGTACCGAGCGATTGCTGGCAATTCCGGGCGTCAAAATCTATGGCGTAGCCCCAGAGAAGGCGGCCGTATTGAGTTTCAACGTGGAGGGGGTACACCCCTACGATGTGGGAACCTTGCTTGATCAAATGGGCATTGCGGTTCGGACAGGCCAACATTGCACCCAACCGATTATGGATTGCTTTGGCATTCCGGGAACCATTCGGGCGAGTCTTGCGGCGTACACGAGCCGCGAAGACCTCGATGCCCTGGCACGTGGTTTGGAAAAGGCGATCGCATTATTGGTATAGCATGGAGAGCATAGCACAGCGGGAAGCCGCCATTTTGGAAGATTTCAGCTTCTTTGACGACTGGATGGACAAATACGAGCACTTAATTGCCTTGGGCAAAGAGCTGGCGCCCATGTCGGAAGATCAGAAGGTCGAAGCGAATCAAATTAAAGGGTGCCAAAGCCAAGTATGGCTTCACGCTCGCGAGGAAGAGGGCCGCGTATTTTTTGACGCTGACGCAGATGCCATCATCACACGGGGCATGATCGCCTTGCTCTTGCGTCCGGTCCAGGGCCAAGCGCCTGTGGATATTGCGTCCTACGAATTTGGCTTTTTAGACCCCCTGGGACTAACGGCGCACCTGTCCCCAACGCGCGCAAACGGACTACTCAGCATGGTTAAACAAATCCGCCTGTATGGCGTTGCTTTTCAAGCAAAAAGAGGATGAACGACGAACAAATGCAATCCCTCGGAGAGCAGGCAGTGGATGTCTTGCGGACCATATTTGACCCAGAAATTCCCGTGGACATATATGAATTGGGCCTCATCTATGACGTACAAGTCAGCGAGGATGCCGATATCCACATTTTAATGACCTTGACTTCCCCGAACTGCCCTGTAGCCGAAACCCTTCCGGTGGAAGTGCAGGAGAAAGTCCGCAGCCTTCCGGATGCCAAAGAAGTGGAAGTTGAAATCACATTTGACCCGCCTTGGACGAAAGACATGATGAGTGAGGCGGCGAGATTGGAATTAGGAATGTTATGAGCACCCCCCTGTATGGCATTGATGCCCTGCACTTTGCCTTACCTCGTTTGTCGCTCCCGATTGGGGCGCTGGCCGAAGCGCGCGGCATCGAAACAGATAAGTTGAGGTTTGGACTAGGTCTGGAGTCGATGGCCGTTTGTGACATCGATGAAGACGTCGTTACCCTTGGTGCGGAGGCTGCATGGAATTTGCTACAACGTGCCGGAATAAAGCCCGATGAATTGGGCCGAATTTACCTGGGAACTGAGTCCTCTGTAGACGCAGCGAAGCCCTCGGCCACATACATCCATGGATTGCTGGAACAACGCTGGGCTGCGGAGCATGGCCCCCGCGCTCTAGCACATTGCGATGCATTGGACATGACGTTTGCCTGTGTAGGAGGAGTAGATGCTTTGCAGAACTCCTTGGATTGGGTCCGCGCGGGACAGGGCCGAAAGGCTTTAGTCGTCGCTTCCGATGTGGCAAAATACGCCCCGGGTAGCCCAGGGGAATACACTCAAGGCGCTGGAGCTGTCGCGATGTTGGTCACAGAATCTCCGCGCATTCTGGCCATAGACACGGACTTCGCTGTCGCAGTAGAAAGTGTCAGCGACTTCTTCAAACCCCGACGCAGCTTTTCAAAGCGGGCCCTACTTCAAGAAGCGGCGGCTCTCTTGGGAACTACGCTTTCGGACGAGGAGGCTGAAGCGCGGGTGGCACAGGCTACAGAGGGCTTTTGGGGCACGCCCGAAGTACACATTGATCAGTTTCTGGAGCACCCCATTTTTGATGGTCCCTACTCGAATGATTGCTACGTAGGCCGTGTCAGCGAAGCCTTGCATGCCTACCAAAAGCTTTCGGGGCATTTGGTCTTGCGCGATTGGGAAGCCATGGTTTTTCACCTCCCCTATGCCTTTCAAGGACGCCGGATGTGGGCCGAAATCGCCCTCGAGCTCGTACGTCAGGCGGATCGCCTGCACGAAATTGAAGCGGCGGTTGGCCAAACCGAAAAAGATGTGGGTGGCGCATCATACTTGGCCAAATTGTGGTCCAAAACACCCCACTATAAAGCCTACGTCAAGGCCTTCATTGCGCCCGGTGAGCGCGCCTCTCAGCAGATTGGCAACATGTACACCGGATCCATTTTTATGGCGCTTTTGAGCACCTTGATTGACGCACGGATCCAAGAAATAGACATCACAGGCCGCCGCATTGGCTTCCTTTCATACGGTTCAGGGTCCAAGTCCAAAGTGTTCTCGGGGGTGGTTCAACCAAACTATTTGGACCATTTAGAAGGTGTACGCCCCTTCGACCATTTGGAACGCCGCACGCAAATTGACTTTGCGACCTACGAGAAGCTGCACCAGCGCGCCCTCATGACTCCCGTGTCGAGCCCAGCAGGTGCTGTCCTCCAGCATATTGGCAACGAAGGGGTCCAGTACGGGTACCGCACGTACGGCATTGCCTAACTTTAAGTCATGGAGGGAGAAATACGAAACCGCGTTGCCGAAAACGAAAGCCTCGTCGTCTTTGACTTGGAGGATTACTTTCCGCCCGTCGGAGTCAAAACGCTTGACCTGGCGCCCCTGGCTGCGAATGGAATCATCCGCGAATCCGAAGCGCGCGACTTCATCAGTCGCCTAAATCCAGACGAATATGCGGACGCCGTGGTGGCGGTTCAGCTCGATGCCGACACGATCATTCCGCAGTGGATTTGGCCCATGGCTGCCGCCCAACTGGCTGAAGATGCCTTGTACATCGGAGCCGGGAGTGAAGCAGACGTTCTCAGCCAGTATTATGCCCAGCGGTTGAGCCGCCTCGATTGGTCCGCGTTCGCGCATAAAAAAGTACTCTTGAAGGGTTGCGGCCAGTACCCCGTGCCCCCATCCGCCTATGTACAAGCTGCTATGCACCTCCGCCTGAGTGCCCAAAAACTGATGTATGGCGAAGCCTGCAGCAATGTCCCTATTTACCGAGGTTAATTTTGCCCCATGGAAGCTCCTACGAAGAAGACCGATTTCAGAATTCTCAGCCTGCACCGCCGTATTGAGGCACAGCGCGACGCCATCCTCCATCACGCACTCTATCCAAAGATGCAGTCGCTTAAGGAGGTACGCATCTTCATGGAACACCACATCTACGCCGTTTGGGACTTCATGAGCCTGCTCAAGACTCTTCAGCGTGAGCTGACCTCTGTCGATACAGCATGGGTTCCTACCGAGGACCGGGCGAGCCGAAAGCTCATCAACGAAATTGTGGTCGCCGAAGAGAGCGANGTGGACCTCAANGGNGANCCNGCCAGCCANTACGANCTCTACCTNGANGCNATGCGTCAAGTGGGTGCTGAGACGCGGCCGATCATTCGATTCGTTCAAACGCTTCAGCGCGGCTATAAACCCAAAGAAATTCTTCGCTTCAATATCGCCGAAGTGGACGAAGATTGTCTGGACTTCTTGAAAGCCACCCACGCCATCATCAAGCGTGGCAAGCTGCACGAAATTGCGGCCGCCTTCACGTTTGGCCGCGAAGACCTCATCCCGGACATGTTTACGGCCCTCATCAAAAAGCTCTATAAGGACAACCCCGAGGAGCTGAGCGCCTTCGTCTATTACCTAGATCGCCATATTGAACTCGACGGCGATGAGCACGGCCCCATGGCCATCCAAATGATGCACCACCTTTGCAAAGAGGACGACCAAAAGTGGTTGGAAGCAGAAGAAGCGTGTGTCGAAGCCCTGGATGCGCGACTAAAGCTTTGGGATGCGATTAGTGGGAAGCTAGGGAGCTAGAAAGCTCGCGCTTCGCGCAATTTAGCTAGAGAGCTTGGAGGCTTAGGCTTCGCGCAAAATTCTTAAGCGTTTCATCTCTTTTGCCCATGAATTTCTCGCGGGAACTTCGCTGCGCGCCGGGGCTTTCCGTTGCTATACCAAGCCTTCTAGCTCTCCAGCCTTCTAGCTCTCCAGCCTCCTAGCCCCGACGAAGCCCACCCCTTCGTATATTCGCCTTCCTATGAAAAAGATTCTCATTCTCCTCGTTGCGTTGACGTTCGCATGGCCGACGACGACGTTGCATGCCGGCGAAGGCATGTGGATTCCTTTGTTGATGAAGAAACTCAACTACAAGGACATGAAAAAGGCTGGCCTCAAGTTGTCAGCCAAAGACTTGTACGACGTGAACCACGGTTCATTAAAGGACGCCATCGTGTCGTTTGGCGGCTTTTGTACGGGGGAAATCATCTCGTCGGAAGGCTTGATTTTGACCAACCACCACTGTGGCTACGATGCGATTCAGAAGCATTCCACTTTGGAAAATAACTACTTGGCAGATGGCTTTTGGGCTATGACGCGTGCGGAAGAACTTCCTAACCCGGGCCTCTTTGTCAATTTCTTGGTCCGAATAGAAGACGTCACCAAGGACATGAACAAGGTGCTCAAAGACGACATGACGGAAGCGGAGCGCGCTGCCGCCGTGGCGGAAAAGGCCAAAGAGTTGATTGCCAAGGCGACCGAAGGCACCGAATACGACGCCGACGTGGAGTCTTTCTACCACGGCAACGAGTTCTACCTCTTTGTTTACCACAAGTTCAACGACGTTCGCTTGGTGGGTGCGCCTCCCAGCAGCGTAGGCAAATACGGTGGTGACACGGACAATTGGATGTGGCCGCGCCACACCGGAGACTTCTCCATGTTCCGTGTGTACGCAAGCAAGGATGGCAAGGGGTCTGAGTACAGTACGGAAAACGTCCCCCACCAGCCCAAGCATCACTTGCCTATTAGCATGCAAGGCGTGAAGGATGGCGATTTTGCTATGGTTTGGGGCTACCCTGGCAGCACGGACCGCTACCTCTCTAGCTGGGGTGTTCAGCAAGCCGTGGACCTCTACAACCCCACCGTCGTGGAAATCCGGGACGCCAAATTGGCTGTCATGCGAAGCTACATGCAAGCGGATCCAGCTTTGAATATTTTGTTGGCATCGAGCTACGCACAAACCGCCAACTACTGGAAGTACTACATCGGTCAGACGGAGCAGTTGGTAAACAACCACGTCTATGACAAAAAGGCCCAACTCGAAGCCCAATTCGCGGCATGGGTAGCGGCGGACCCTAAGCGTCAGGCGAAGTATGGCGAGACGCTAAAATTGATGCAGGCCTACTACCGTGCTACGGATCCAACCGTTAAAAACAAAGTCTACCTCATGGAGGCGGTCATACGTGGCCCTTCGGCGGTCTTGTTTGCCTACCGCACAGCTCGGGCATTGGAGCGTGGCGTTGCCAATCCTGAAATGATGGGCAAAATGCTTCCCGCGATTGAATCTCAGGCAGCGGGCCATTTTGCGGAATTCCATGCCGAGAGCGACCGCGATTTGATGGAAGTTCTTTGGAAGATGTACGCGAAAAACATTTCGCTGGATCAGCAGCCCCGCTTCATCAAGAATGTGGGTGAAGTTGGTGGCGATTTCAAAGCTTACGCGGAACACATTTACGCGACGTCCATCTACATGAACGAGGAACGCTTCAAGGCCTTTCTGGCCAACCCAGACAGCGCCACCTTGGCGAATGATCCTTTGACCAAAGTAGCCAACGATTTCCGCGAGGCCTACTTCGGTGGTCAGGATCCGGAATTGTCAGAAATGGAGGGCAAGGCCTACCGCTTGTGGACTGCCGGTGTGCGCGAAATGTTGCCCAACGAAGATTGGTCTCCAGACGCCAACAGCACGATGCGTATGACCTTCGGAAAAGTAGGTTCCTACGAACCCAAGGACGGCGTGACCTACAACTACTACACGACGCTCGACGGCGTGATGCAGAAGGAGGACGCGACCAACCCCGAATTTGAGGTGCCTCAACGCTTGAAGGATTTGTACAACGCCAAGGACTACGGCCAGTATGCGGACGCCAATGGTAAATTGCCTGTAGGCTTGATCACGGACAACGACATTACTGGTGGCAACTCCGGCTCGCCTTTGATCAACGGCAAGGGCGAGTTGATCGGTGTGGCCTTTGACGGCAACTGGGAGGCCATGTCCGGGGATATCTTCTTTGAGGACGAACTACAGCGCACCAT
>JGI26082J51739_10002786_pt1 | contig 10577 bp, 10 predicted proteins | sample SaaInl5LU_22_DNA_FD_51739 | JGI IMG/M metagenome (IMG submission 51739)
GGTGGTGTGGGAAAGTTATCGAAGGTATCCATATTCGGATTTCTTTGTGACATCACAACGTGAGAAATATTTTGTTTTATCATGGTTTCATCATAACCCCACACCCATCCATCGCAACATCAGAATTACCCGTGTAAACGATCTGGTACGTGTTGTTACCCTTCACGCCGCAGTTACGGCATCTGGCCCTCTGACGTACCTCATGGGCGGTGGTGTCCCCTCCTACTACTGCTATCAGGTTTGCTACCTCTAGAAGCGTATGGTGCTTACAGAGGCCACAGGTGATGCTGAGTTGGTGCTGTGGGATGGTTGAGGATGTTNTGTCATTTGCAGATTCTACAAATACACCCTGCTCGCTTCAACCGAGTTTAATCTGACAGTACCCACTTGCCCACTTCAACCAAGTTTAATATGAAAGTGCCTCATTTTGCTTAAGTTGAATATCAACTTGGCTCTGNCGGCNGTTTAGAAAGTCACACATCGGCGTTTTGAAATGTCGCTACGANTTCTGCCAGCGCGGATATAGCAATGGACGATGCATCGCGCAGGGATGGCACCAAGCCTATTGGGCCGCGCAAACGCGCAAGTGAAATATCTGAAACGCCCATATGTCGCAATGTTTCGCACCGCATATCATGGGTGCGATGGCTTCCAAGGCTGCCAATGAAACGCACGGGCTTGGTCAAAGCTGAACGGAGCAAATGCGGCTCCCAGTCGTGATCATGAAAGAGCGTGAGAAAAGCGGAATGGGCATCGAGTATGTCAAAGACGTACTCTCTGTTTGGGGTCGTCAAATATAGCGGCGGCGATGCTGACAAATGCCCAACAGCGGAAAGGTCTGCAGCGTCTGGCGAAAGAAGATGCACCTCATAGCCTGTTGCGTTGCCAATCTGGGCCATTGATCGAAAAATCGCACCGCGCCCCGCCAGAACGAGACGGTGTCGCGGATCATAGGTAAATGTCCGCGATAAACCTTCGCCGGAATCGTCCGGGCTGTGAAAGGTCAAGCGCACAGGCTGTCGTTTTGCAAAACACGCCGCTGCGGCGCAAATCGCGTCAGTGTCTGGATTTGGGTCAATCAACACAGTAAGGGCGCCACCACAGGGTAGTTTCAGATCCGCATATCGAGAGCCTTCACCGTAGCGGATCACTTTCTTGCGTTTGGTGTGTAAGGACTTTTGTGCATGAAGTTGAATATCACGGTCGATGCAGCCGTTGGACAGATACCCCGTCATTGCCCCAGCTTCATCGACCAATGCGAGTGAGCCGACGTTGCGGGCCGCGCCACCTTCAATTTCCAAAGATGTGATCAAGGCAAACGGGCGCGACGCTGCTATGAGCGCCGCTCCCTTTGAAATGATATCAGACGCGTGCTCCGCGTAGACCATTTCGTTAGGCTGAGGCGTCGTCATTGACAACATCAGCGAAGGATTTGAAAAACTTGGCCGCCAGCTTTTTCGCGGTACTTTGGATCAGTCGGCTGCCCAATTGCGCGAGCTTACCGCCAATTGCTGCTTTGGCCTCATAACGCAAGATCGTCTTGTTNGGACCATCCGCAGTCAGCGTGACGTCGGCCCCGCCTTTCGCGTGCCCAGCCGCCCCTCCGTTGCCTTGACCNNTGAGTGAAAACGCATCTGGTGCGCCTGCAGTATCGAGTTGGACATCACCGCTGAACTTGGCCTTTACTGGGCCAATTTTCAACACCACCTTGGCCTCAAGTTCTGTANCCGAATGTTTTATGAGCTCTTCACAGCCCGGAATGCATTGCTGCAATATCTCTGGGTCGTTCAAGGCCGCATAGACCTTTTCCTTAGGCGCGTTGATGATGATTTCGTCTGAAAGTTCCATGGAATGTCCTTATTTAGCAGCACGGGAATTTTATTGTGGCCAAAAGATCTGCCTGTTCGGGGGTGAGCGCAATTTTGCGGCGAAACCGTTTAGCGATCCGTTTGAGCGTTTTCATAACGTTTCCACTCATTGTGCCGCCGCAATGGCAATGTAGTCTTCGGGCGTGTCGACATCGGCAAAAAAGCCTGCAGCTTTCATCTGGTGGAACTGCACATATTCGGGATGCGCACGCGTAAATGCTTTGCAACCGGGTGATTTGCCGTCGACCAAGAGGCGCGCACGCAATTCTGCAGGAATCACAATCGGGTTGCCTCTCCGTCCATCTGCCGTCGGGATCGAAATGCGCGCCGGATCGGAAACCTGATGTGCGTCAAGCAAAGCGCGCAAGTCATCTGCCGTGAGTTGCGGCTGATCGCCAAGCCCCATCAGCACCACCCCATCCGCGCCAGCTGCCCGCAACCCGCAAACGACAGAGGTTTGCTGCCCTTCGGCGAAACCCGGATTGAACACGAACACGACATTCGTGCCAGCAAGCGCGGCCTCTATTTCGCCGGCCTCATGCCCTGTCACCACGATGACACAAGTCGCGACCGCAGCGTAGTTTTGCACCATGTGGCGAACCATGGGCACACCATTCACTGGCAAAAGCAGCTTGTTCCGCGCTCCCATACGTTGTGAAAGACCGCCGGCCAGTATGATCGCGATCACATCACGCATGGCTCTGTTTCACCGCCATACGCCTGATCTGAACGAACTGTGCAAGTATCGACAAAGCGATCTCCTCGGGTGTTACGGCACCTAAATTCAGACCTGCGGGCGCTTGAACGTTTTCAATGAGTGAGCGATCAATCCCCGCTGCCACAAGCTTTTCAGCAAGTGCAGCGTATTTACGGCGACTTCCAACAAACGCCACATGATCTTTTTTTTCGCTCAGTGCGGATTTCAGTGCATCAAGGTCGCCCTGTCCTTGGGTGGCAACGACAACAAATTGCTGTTGATGTGGCTTCTTCTGCGCCAAGGTTGCGGCGACCGACCAATGAAATTGCGGCGCAAAGGCACTGAGTGCTTGTGCGACGGGTGACGCACCTAAAACCACAAGCTGCGGTGCGGGCAGACAAGGTTCGATGAATATGTCGACTGTCCCGCGAGAAGGGCAGCCATTGCGGGCAAACTGCGTACCGTCGATAGTATCGCCAGCGGTGATACCCTTTTCAGCCAAAAGGTCTTCAGGCGCGACTGACACAAGTTGCGGTTTGCCGTCACGCAGGGCCTGAAGGGTTGCGCGCTTTACGGCACCACGGGTGCAGCCACCACCGAGCCAGCCTTGCAAGATCGTTCCATCCGCGCTGAGCAGCGCCTTCGCTCCTGGTTTGGCCGCAGTTGATCCGGCCGTGCGCACAATCGTCGCAAAGGCAAAAGGTTCATCCTTATCGCGTAATTGCTGCGCGGCCATGGCCAAATCAGTTGAGAAGATTTCGGCCTGTGTCAAAGGGAAACCAGATCATGTTCAAGCGCTGCCAGATCAGCGAGTGTGTTTGCGGCTTTAAAGGTGTCCAGATACGGAAGCGCGGCGGCCATTCCCTCTGCTATGGGCGCATAATCCGCCCAACCTTTCAAAGGGTTCAGCCAGATTACTTTGCATCCACGTTTTCGCAGTTTTTCCAACGCGGCAGCGAGCATCTCTGGCGGTTCTGTGTCATAACCGTCCGACAGGATCAGCACGACACTGCGCCCATCAACGAACCGTTTCGCGTAAGTGTCCGCAAAGCGCATCAGAGACGGCCCAATCTTTGATCCCCCACCGAATCCATCGGCCATCAATGACAGGCGTCCAATGGCACGCATTGCATCTTTGTCGCGCAGTGCCTCGGTAATTCGCACAAGCCGCGTGTGAAAAAGATAGGCATCAGCCGCCGTATCCGCCCGCATCAGCCCGGCCAAAAAGGCTAGAAATACTTGGGCATAGACGGACATAGACCCTGACACGTCGCACAAGGCCACAATCTTGCGCGTGCGATCGGGGCGACGCTTGCGCAAAAGGCGCAGGGGTTCGCCACCCGTGGCAAGGCTACTGCGAATAGTCTTGCGAAAATGCAACCTATCGCCTTTGCGCGCAGCAACGCGGCGACGAGAGCGTTTGTCGCGCAACGCAGCCCCGATCTGGCGGGCGACATCCTCTGCCTCGGCAATTTCTTCGGGCCGCACCAAATCACGTAGATCACTACGGTTCAGGTTGCGATTCTCCGAGGCGATCAGTTTACCAGTCCCATCGCTGTCAGCAGCACCTTCCTGACCATCTGGCGCAGTCGCCGATCCGGCACTTCCCGCGTGTTCGCCCGTGGCGTCACGCGATGAATGGACGCCGTCGTTTACGGTATTACTCAACGACGGAGTAACTTTTTGCCGGACCCGACCCATGTCCATCCAGTAACTGTCGAACAGATCGTCAAACCGCTCGGCCTCTTCCTTGCACCCTGTGCATACGGCGCGCAAAGCCCGGCGGCTGTCGCCAGGTTGTATGGCGTCAATCTCGACAAGTGCAGACATGGCCAAGTCTGCCTCAGCAACGCCCAACCGCAGACCGTTTTCGCGAAGGTGCGCAATGAAGCCCACGATGCGCGCAGATGGGCCAGGATCGCGGGCCGCAAATTTCGTAACACGGCTCATGCCGCTTTGCCTGCGATACGCCCTGCGACCTCGGGCGTTATCTGGGCTTTATCGCTCTGGGTCTTTAGCAAAGTGGTCAGCGTCGACTGTAGAACGGCTGGGTCAGCGGTCAAATCGGCAATACCCAACCCCATAAGAGCCGCGGCAAAGTCCAGCATTTCTGCGATACCGGGAGTCTTTTCGAGGTCTTCTCCGCGCAGTTTCTGGACAAATCCCACGATCTGTTCCCCTAGCCGCACGTCCACCTCTGGACAGCGCGCTTTCAATATTGCCAGTTCAGTCGCACGTTCAGGATATGCAACGTAGGTATAAAGACAACGCCGTCTTAGCGCGTCCGAAAGATCGCGTGTACCATTCGACGTCAAGATCACGATAGGCCGCGTTGTCGCGGTGATTGTGCCTAATTCTGGGATGGAAATCTGAAAATCAGACAGCACTTCCAATAAATAGGCTTCGAATTCTTCATCCGCTCTGTCAATCTCATCAATCAACAACACAGGTGGCGCCTCTTGCGTTATCGCAGCAAGCAGCGGTCGTTCCAGCAAGAAATCCCGCGAGAAAATGCGATCCTCAACAGCTTTGCCCGTGACGCCGTCCTCAGAAGCTGCACGAATGCTGAGCAGTTGACGCTGATAGTTCCATTCATAGATCGCCTGCGCGGCGTCCAGCCCTTCGTAACACTGCAAACGGATCAGCTTTGTGTCTTTGACCGCCGATAACGCTCTCGCGATTTCGGTTTTGCCAACACCGGCAGCCCCTTCGAGCAATAGTGGCCGCCCTAATGACAAGGCGAGTTGCAAAGCAACCGCCAGGTCGTCAGAAGCCACGTATCCTTCGCCGCCAAGGGCAGTTTGCAGATCTGTCCAAGTCATCAGAATTCCCCAAAGGGCGGGTGTGATCCCGCCCTATCGCTTCCATCAATCATGCAGGCCAAGTTCATTGGCAGTGCGCCAAATCCGCCAGTGATCATGGGGCATGTTCGTATGGGTATTCCCAAACGGGCGGAACGCATCCTGCACCGCATTGGAAAAACATGGAACGCCGCCCACGTGCGGGCTTTCTCCGACGCCTTTTGCACCGATGGGATGGTGCGGAGATGGGGTGACTGTGAAGTCCGTTTCATAGTTCGGCACTTCCCACGCGGTCGGCAAGAAGAAGTCCATCAAGGTCCCCGTTTTNACGTTACCCATGTCGTCGTAGGCGATCTCTTGCCCCAGGGCGACGGCGAGCGCTTCGGTCAAACCACCGTGCACCTGACCTTCGATGATCATCGGATTAATCCGCGTACCACAGTCATCCAGCGCATAGAAGCGGCGAATTTCTGGAACACCTGTATCTACATCAATATCCATGACGCAGACATACGCCCCGAATGGATAGGTCATATTGGGAGGGTCGTAATAGCTGACCGCTTCCAGACCTGGCTCCAACCCTGGAATAGCCTGATTGTAGGCCGCAAAGGCGATTTCCTTCATCGTCTTGAACTTTTCAGGAGCACCTTTGACGGCAAAACGATCTACGTCGAATTCCACATCGTTGTCGTGAACCTCTAGCAGATACGCGGCAATCATCTGTGCCTTGGCGCGGATTTTACGCCCCGCCATGGCCGTAGCAGCCCCTGCCACCGGCGTAGAGCGAGAGCCATATGTGCCAAGCCCATAAGGTGCGGTGTCGGTGTCACCTTCCTCGATGGTGATGCTATCCGCGGGCAAACCAATCTCAGACGCAAGGATTTGCGCAAACGTGGTCGCGTGCCCTTGACCCTGGCTGATGGTTCCAAGCCGTGCAATCGCCGAACCTGTTGGGTGGATACGAATTTCACAGCTATCGAACATACCGAGGCCAAGGATGTCACAATTCTTAACCGGACCAGCACCAACAATTTCCGTAAAGAAACTGAGGCCAATACCCATCAACTTGCGAGTTTTGCCGGCCTTAAAATCTTACTCGCTGCGCCTGTTCAGCGCGCAACCCATCGTAGTCAACCGTCTTGAGCGCCTTGTCCCATGCTGTGTGATAGTCGCCGCTGTCGTATTCCCAGCCCAGAGCCGCTTTGTAGGGGAACTGCTCTTTCTTGATAAAATTGATCCGTCGCAGTTCAGCCGCGTCCATATTCAACTTGATAGCGAGGACCTCGATCATGCGCTCGATGAAATACACGGCTTCGGTCACTCGGAATGAACAACGATAGCTAACGCCGCCGGGGGCTTTGTTTGTATAGACGCCGTCGACTTCAAGAAATGCTGTCGGAATGTCATATGATCCGGTGCAAATATTCATGAAACCCGCTGGGAATTTTGTGGGATCAGCACAGGCATCAAAACCGCCATGATCGGCCGTCACGTGACATTGTAGGCCAGTGATCTTGCCCTCTTTGGTGGCACTGATCTTACCGTTCATGTGATAATCACGCGCAAAGGCGGTGGTCATCAAATTGTCCATGCGATCTTCAATCCATTTCACGGGCTTACCCGTGACGATTGAGGCAACGACGGAACAGACATAGCCCGGATACGCCCCGACCTTGTTGCCAAAGCCGCCGCCAATGTCGGGTGAAATAACGCGAATGTTGTGTTCTTCGATCCCTGAAATCAGGCTGACCACGGTGCGAATGGCATGAGGTGCCTGAAAAGTGCCCCACAGGGTCAGCTTACCATTAACCTTGTCCATCGAGGCCACGCAGCCGCAGGTTTCAAGCGGACACGGATGGGTGCGGTGGTAGTACATTGACTCTTCGGCCACGACCTCAGCGTTGGCAATGACTTCTTCAGTAGGGCCTTTGTCACCAGCTTCCCATGTAAAGATATGGTTGTGATGCTTGCGTGGACCGTGCGCGCCGGCGGGGATAGACCCGTCTTCGGCCACAAGATCCTCGCGAAGGACCACATCAGATTTCAGTGCCTCAAACGGATTCACAAGTACCGGCAGTTCCTCATACTCTACTTCGACGGCTTCAATGCCATCAGCAGCAGCATAGCGGTCTTCGGCCACAACAAAAGCAACCTCTTGCCCTTGAAACAACACCTTGCCATCAGCCAAAACCATCTGCTTGTCACCGGCCAGCGTCGGCATCCAGTGCAGGCCCAGTGGACGCAGATCGTCGGCTGTCAGCACCGCCAGAACGCCGGGCACCTTGAGTGCCGTATCCTTGTTGATGCTTTTCACCCGCGCATGCGCATAGGGAGAGCGGACAAAGTCGCCAAACAGCATGCCGTCCAGTTTGATATCATCGACGTAGTTGCCTTTGCCTTGCGTAAACCGGGCATCCTCTACCCGCTTGCGCGAGCAGCCCATGCCTTTGAGGTTATCGACCCGTTCTTCGCGTGTGATTTCGTCTTTCATTCTGCGGCCTCCTTGGCTGCACTCATCTGGGCCGCAGCCGCCTGAATGGATTTCACAATGTTCTGGTAGCCTGTGCACCGGCAAAGATTGCCAGCCATGCCAAAGCGGATTTCCGCTTCGGTTGGGTTTGGAATCTCCTCAAGCAGCTTAGTGGCCCGAGTGATCATACCGGGCGTGCAATAGCCGCACTGAAGCCCGTGATGCTCCTTGAAGGCCTCTTGCAGCGGATGCAAATTATCCGGCCCACCGATGCCCTCGATGGTTGTGATCTCAGCGCCTTCGGCTTGCACTGCAAACATGGTGCAGGATTTGACAGATTTGCCATTGATCGTAACGGTGCAAGCGCCGCAATGGGACGTTTCACAACCGATATGCGGCCCTGTGATATTCAGACGCTCACGTAGTGTGTAGATCAGCAACTCGCGTGGCTCAGCCAGAAATTCCTCTGTCTTGCCGTTTACGTTCAGGGTGACGTGTTTTTTCTTTGACATGATTTTCTCCTTACGCCCGCGACCAGGCGCGTGCGATCGCGCGGCGCAGGATGACGCCAGCGACGTGGTTTTTGAACGCGACAGGCCCGCGGTTATCTTCGGTCGGGTCGATATCGCCAAGCATGGCGGCCACGGCAGCCTTTAATGCGGCGTCATCCACTGATGTCCCGACAAGTGCATCACCTGCGGTTTTTGAAAAGACGGGCGTGTCACTCAGGTTCGTCATCGCGATCGCGGCGCTTACGCATTTTCCACCGTCATTCACGATCTGAACTGCAGCAGCGGCCGTCGCATAGTCACCGATCTTGCGCTTCTGCTTTTCATATGCGTGGCCGCCCTTGGGACGTGGGATTGTGACTGCGGTCAAAACCTCGCCATCTTCGCGTGCGGTCACGTAGGCCGCTTCGTAGAAGTCGCGAGCAGGGATGGCGCGTTCACCGTCCTGTCCGACGACGGTAAAAGTGGCATCAAGACATTGCATCAAACCTGGCATGTCGTTGCCTGGATCTCCGTTTGCAATATTGCCACCCAAAGTACCCATATAACGGACCTGCGGATCAGCGATCTGCAACGAAGCTTCGCGCAGGATTGGTGCCACATCTGCAAGGGCTGCATGATCAATAATGTCCGATTGCGTGACAAGCGCGCCGATCTTGATGGTGTCTGCGCCAATCTCGATCTCTGACATACCTCCAACATCTTGAAGGTCGATCAAATGCGGAACGTCAGCCATGCGCAGTTTCATCATAGGTATCAGGCTGTGCCCACCCGCCATGACACGCGCATCATCGCCATGCTCCTCGAGAATGGATAGGACTTTATCCATATCCTTGGGTCGGTAATATTCAAATGCGGCTGGAATCATAAGCGTTTTCTCCATGAGGCGAACATTTTCATTCTGATGAAAGCCTGTAGACCGCAGCAAACCGACACACGCAAAAATGAATGAAACACGGAGTTATTGCACGAACTGCGCGCTTTTATTCACGAACTACGCCGCGAGTTGACGCAAGCGCTTCGCCGATGACCTTTAACTTTGTTCGGCTCACTGGCGCTGGAGGCAGACCGTCACTCTCGAAAAGGCATCGCCCCGCGTCCTTCGTTCTTTCGAACCGTACCACGTGATGCGGATTCACCAAATAGCTGCGATGCGTTTGCAAGAACCCCGCAGGCAATAGACGTTTGGAGGCTTCGGTGACGGGCCAAGCGCAGAACAACCTTTCGTCGACTGTGTAGACTTGGGTGTAATGGCCATCTGCACGCACAAAACGTACGTCCCGAGATAAGACAAAGACTTTACCGCCATCCCGCTCGCATGGGATGTGTAGGACCCGCGCCTTTACAGGAGCGGTCTGCAGATTTCTTTGCTCACTTGTCGCCGTTTTGTCTGTGCCTACGACCAAGTAGGTCACGCTCACCCACAAACAGGCCCCGAAAATTACAAAGCTGAAGAAGACAACGCCAAGGGCCAGTGTCTCGTTGCTCATGGAGGGACCAAATTCTGCCATGGCGGGTTCTGGTACAAAGTTAGTACCCGCCATCGCAAGGAAATGAACCGAGCATACGGCCCCTGCGAAACAGATTGTCCCCCAAATGATATTGCGGTTTGTGCGTCGACCGTAGGCAATCCAGAATGCCAAAATACAAAGCGCAATGGCGACCAGGGATGACAAGAAGACACCGGTTGTAGTGTAGGCTGCGCGACAAAGTTCAAGAGCAGCCATGCCGATGTAGTGCATGACAAGAACGCCCACACCCACAACGCTCCCGGCCAGCGAGATGATGAGCGGCGTCCGTTGGAAAAAGTGCAAAAGGATCAACGCTGCGCCGACCAATAAAATAGCGGACAAAGCCGAGACCAATGTGATTGCGGCATCATAATAAAACAAGATCGGCAACTGTAAGCCCAGCATGGCCACAAAATGCATGGCCCAGATACCGCCACCCAAGACCACCGATGCCAAGGCGATAGACACTTTTTTGTGAAGCATCACTCTGTCCGCCAGATCGCGCGTCAACGAAAGCCCTGTAAAGGCAGAGACCATCGCGACAACGCACGACATTCCAACCAAAAAGTTGCTGTGGCTGACATTCAAGAAATCCATAACGACGAAGATGAACAAAACTGAGAGGTTTTGCAATTGATATGATCCTGTCAGACGAATGAGAACTCGCATCAGATTGCTGGTGCAGCCTGAACCTATGCGCTCAATAGTTGGCGCCACTCAG
>JGI26082J51739_10002788_pt1 | contig 10562 bp, 8 predicted proteins | sample SaaInl5LU_22_DNA_FD_51739 | JGI IMG/M metagenome (IMG submission 51739)
CATGTTGTAGTATTTACTTTCAGAGATGTGTTTAATACAATCCGTTTCAGAAATAATACCAATCAACTCGTTTTTATCATTTACAACGGGTCCGCCAGAAATTTTATTTGCAATTAGTTGCGCAATAACATGGTCTAAAGAGTCTTCTGCTTTAAATGTAATTAAATTGGTCGTCATATAATCAGATACCAAAATTAGCTCTTCTTTTCTTTGATTTGAATCTCTTTTTCCTTGAAAACTTTTAATACCCATAATAACAGTTGTTTAGTTTGAACTAAAGTTAGCAAAATTTCTGTTTTGTTATACTTTTTTTAACAAGTTTTTTTTTTNATACATTTATAAAAAACATTTTTTTATGAAAAGATTTTCTACCATTGTTTCTATTATTATCATTTTTGGGGTTATTTACTGGAGTTTTTCAGATTTAAAACCTTCACTAAATACTGATAAAAACGTTTCAAAAACAGCATTTTCTATAGAGAATGCCCTATTTCATTTAAAAAATATTTCTAAAGAAGCACATTATACAGGTGCAAAAGAGCATAAAAAAGTCCAGAATTATATTGTAAAAGAATTAAAAAAAATGGGTTTAGAGGTAGAAATACAAACCCAAACAGCCATCAACAAAAAATGGTTAGCAGCCACAACTGCAGAAAATATTATTNCAAAAATTAAGGGTACAACAACCGGAAAAGCTTTAATGCTTTTAACNCATTATGATTCTAATCCACACTCTTCTTTAGGTGCAAGTGATGCTGGCTCTGGAGTTGTTACTATATTAGAAGGTATAAGAGCTTTTTTAGCAAAAAACCAAACACCTAAAAATGACATTATTATTCTTATTACTGATGCTGAAGAATTGGGTTTGTTAGGTGCACAAGCTTTTGTAGATACACATACTTTAACAAAAGATGTGGGTTTAATTTTAAATTTTGAAGCTAGAGGAAGTGGTGGTCCAAGTTACGTTTTAATGGAAACCAATGGTAAAAACAGTAATTTATTAAGTGAGTTTATTGCTGCAAAACCCAATTTTCCAGCCGCAAATTCTTTAATGTATTCTATATATAAAAAATTACCAAACGATACAGATTTAACCGTTTTTAGAGANGATGCCAATATTAACGGTTTTAATTTTGCTTTTATTGGAGATCANTTCGATTATCATACAGCACAAGATTCTTACGANCGTTTAGATAGAGAAACCTTGCTACATCAAGCAGATTATTTTACAACAACTCTTAACCATTTTTCCAATTGTAATTTAGAAAATTTAAATTCCGATGAAGATTTTGTGTACGTAAATTTTCCGTTTATAAAATTACTTAGTTATCCTTTTTCTTGGGTTACTNCTATGCTAATCGCTTGTGTANTTGTTTTTTTACTATTACTTTTTTTTGGGATCTCTTTAAATAAAATAGCTGTAAAAAACNCTTTAAGAGGTTTTATTCCTTTTTTAGTGGCTCTTATTTTATGTGGTGGAATTTCTTTTAGTTTATGGAAGTTATTNCTTGTAATACACCCACAATACAATGATATTTTACATGGTTTTACTTACAATGGTTATACCTACATTACTGCTTTTGTATTTTTAAATTTATGGATATTATTCACCATTTACAAAAGGACTTCTAAAGTAGAAAAACCAGTAAATTTATTAATTGCACCGATCTTCTTTTGGTTGATTATTAATTTTATAATAAGCATTTATTTAAAAGGTGCAGGCTTTTTTATTATTCCTGTTATTAGTGCATTGTTAATTTTAGCAGTTAGCATTTTTATGGATTTAGAAGAAAAAACAAAACGCATTTTATGCACCATTTTATCTATACCTACCATTTATATTTTTGCGCCTTTGGTAAAAATGTTTCCTGTAGGTTTGGGTTTAAAAATCTTATTTGTAAGTGCCCTTTTTATAGTATTGGTTTTTGGATTAATGATTTTAAGTTTTCATCAAAAAAAATCTTTTTGGACCCAAAAATGGAGTGCTATTTTAGCAATTATCTTTTTTGGANTAGCCACTTATAACAGTGGCTTTTCAATAGAAAACAAAAAACCCAACAGTATTGTATATATTGAGAATTCTGATGATAAAACTGCTTATTTTGGTACTTATAACAGTACTTTAGATAGTTATACTGAGCAAGTTTTTAATGGCAATTTTTCAAAAGGTAGCATACAAAATGCAGAAACTAAAAGTAAATACAATACACGCTTTACTTATCATAAAAAAACAGCTTTTAAAAATATTGTTTCGTCTGAAATTATTACAGAAATAGATACGATAATTGGCAAAAAACGCTTTATAGAATTAACCATAATACCGAATAGAAAACTAAATAAGTTAGAATTTATAACCAAAAACAAACTAACCTTAAAACAGTTTAAAGTAAACGATGTTTTAGTTAATAATGGTAAAAATTACACTCTAAAAAGTGGTNCTTTTTTGGTGTATCATTTAGCCAATTCAGATAAAGAACTCACACTTTCTTTTACTATGAATACTGATGAAAAATTAGAAATTATACTAAATGAAATTTCTTATGATTTATTATCGAACAAAAACTTTAACATAAAACCAAGAACTGAAGCAATGATGCCCATGCCTTTTGTAACCAATGATGCTATTATTATCTCTAAAAAATTGAGTTTGTAAAAACAAAAAAGCATTCTAAAAAATTATTAGAATGCTTTTTAATATTTTGAGTTTATAAATTCTTACTCGATCTCAGAAACACGCATGGTATTTACCATACCTTGTGCTTCAACTGGCATAGAGGTAAGGTTAATCATTAAGTCTCCTTCTTTAACATAACCTTGTTCTTTAGATATTTTATTAATATCTACAACNGTACCATCTGTACTTAGATTTTTATCGTAATAAAANGCTCTAACACCCCAAAGTAAGTTTAGTTTTCCTAAAATTCTTTTTTCTGATGAAAAGGCTAATATTTTAGCTTGTGGTCTCCATGCAGAAATTTGAAATGCTGTATAACCACTTCTTGTTANGGTAGAAATTGCTTTTGCATCAATATCATTTGCCATTAATGCTGCATGATGACAAACCGATTTTGTAATAAATCTATTGGTTCTAATGTGTGGTGCTTCATGTGGCACTTTTATCATTCTAGAGTTTTCTACACTAGCAATAATTTCTGTCATTTTTTGAATAACTCTAACAGGGTGCTTCCCAACAGAAGTTTCTCCAGAAAGCATTACTGCATCAGCACCATCCATAATAGAATTGGCAACATCATTTACCTCTGCTCTTGTTGGTACAGAGTTTTCAATCATTGTTTCCATCATTTGAGTTGCAATAATTACAGGTATTCTTGCTCTTTTTGCACGTCTTACCAATTTTTTCTGAATTAATGGTACATCTTGCATTGGTATTTCTACACCTAAATCTCCACGAGCAACCATTAAACCGTCACAATAAGGTATTAATGAATCTAAGTTTTTAACAGCTTCTGGCTTTTCTATTTTTGCAATTACAGGTACTCTATATTCTGAGTGTTGGTCTATTAAATCGCGTAACATTCTTAAATCTTCTGGTGTTCTAACAAAAGATAAAGCCATCCAATCTACTTCTAAACCTAAAGCAAAAACAGCATCTTCCATATCTTTTTCTGTAAGAGCTGGTAAAGAAATTGCAGTGTTTGGTAAGTTTACTCCTTTTTTAGATTTTAAAGGACCACCCACTATTGTTTTTACAACTACTTCTTTGTCTTTATCTGTTGATATTACTTCGAATAATAGTTTACCATCGTCTACTAAAATTTGTTCTCCTACTTTTACGTCTTTAGGAAAACGTTGGTAGGTCATAAATGCTTTTTCTTTAGTTCCTGTACATTTTTCTGTGGTAAATGTAAAAGTGTCTCCATCATTTAAAACCACACCATCTTCCATAACTCCAACACGTAACTTTGGACCTTGTAAATCTGCTAAAATGGCTACATTGTATCCATTTTCTTTATTAATCTCTCTAATAGTTTTTACAGTTTCTCTTACGTTGTCATATTCTGCATGAGAAAAGTTTATTCTAAATACATTTACACCTTCTTTGGCTAATTTTGTAAGAATTTCTTTAGATCCTGTTGCGGGTCCTAAGGTTGCAACTATTTTTGTTTTTTTATAATCTACCATATTAAAATATTAAAAAGTCTTTAGACTTTAATGTGTTTTTATCAATTGTATAAGAGGTTATTACTTGCTCTATATTTTTTATTTTTTGCACTATGTTTAACACATAATGAGGTGCTATTTCTCCAGATATTTTAATAAAATAATCAACTTTCTTTTTTTCTGGAATTAAGTACGATTTTGTTTCGGTTGTTAATAATAATTCGTTTGCTGTTGTTTTATTTTCTTTTTTAAAGCTATTTGCAATTAAAAACCACTCAAAATCATATTTCTTATGTAAAAAATTAAATATAGAAAAAGAAAGTTTGTTTTTATTATTTTCAAACTCTAAATCTTTGTTAGATTTAGCAAAACGAGTATCTAAGTTTTTATTTAATAAATATGCAAGTCTGTAGTCTTCTAAAGCTGAATGGATACCAATTAACGAGTACTCGTCTTCATAAAAATCTTCTAAACCTAAAGTATGTATTTGCATAAATAGAAAATGTACTTATAGTTTTTAACAGGGCTAAATTACTAATAGTTTGCCGATTTTCTTTGTTAATTTAACGAAAACGTTATCGTGTTAGTCTAAAGAAATTTGATTTTGAAATGCAAAATAGACTCTTTTAGAGGCTTGCTCCTCTGCTTTTTTCTTTGATGTAGCTCTACCTTTGGCTATTTGCTCTCCATCTATACTTACTTTTACACTAAAATGTTTTACTGGTTCGTTACCAGTATCTTCGTATGTGTCAAAATTATAGTTTTTCTTTTGTTTTTGACACCATTCTATAATTAACCCTTTGTAACTAGTAATTTTACCTTCTAATTTTTCTATATCTACATAAGGTAGAATGACATTTTTGTAAATAAATTTTTGACAAAAATTATATCCTTTGTCTAAATAAATAGCTCCAATTAAAGCTTCAAATATATTACCATGTATGTTGTCTCCAACATTGGTTTGGTCTATATTACTTTTTACAAAACGAATAAGGTTTAAGTCTTTTCCTAATTCGTTTAAATGCTCTCTGCTAACAATTTTAGAGCGCATTTGGGTTAAATAACCTTCTGAACCTTCTGGTACTTTTTTGTACAAATAAGCTGCAATTACAGAGCCTAAAATAGAATCTCCTAAAAACTCTAATCTTTCGTAGTTTATAGGGTTGCCTTTTCTATCTAACATTTGCACAGACCTATGTGTAAATGCTTTTTTGTATTTGTTTATATTTTTGGGAGAAAAATTAAGTAGTTTTTTTAATTCGCTGCGCAGTTCCAAGTCTTCTTCAGACCGAGTTTGCACTATTTTACGAATAAAATTCATAGATTATTCATCTAATTTCTTAAATGCCACACATGCGTTATGCCCACCAAAACCAAAAGTATTACTCATTGCAACCTTAATATCTCTTTTTTGAGGTGTATTAAGTGTTAAGTTTAACTCTGGATTTATATTTTCATCAACATTACTATGATTTATTGTGGGTGGTACAATACCATGTTCCATTGCTAAAATAGAGGCAATAGACTCTATAGCGCCAGCAGCACCTAACAAATGCCCAGTCATAGATTTTGTAGAATTAATGTTGATGTTCTTTGCATGGTCTCCAAAAACTTCTGAAATTGCTTTTAATTCTGCAACATCTCCTAAAGGTGTAGATGTACCATGTGTATTGATATGGTCTACCTCTTCTGGTTTAATGCCAGCATTTTCTAAACAGTTTTTCATTACAGCTATAACACCAATACCTTCTGGATGTGGTGCTGTTATGTGATGTGCATCTGAAGACATGCCGCCACCTATAACTTCTGCATAAATTTTTGCGCCTCTTGCTTTTGCATGTTCGTAACTTTCTAAAACGATAGCTCCTGCTCCTTCTCCTAATACAAAACCATCTCGTTCTGCATCAAAAGGTCTAGAAGCTGTTTCTGGAGTTTCATTTCTTGTAGAAAGTGCGTGCATTGCACTAAAACCGCCCATACCAGCAATAGTAACAGCAGCTTCTGAACCACCAGTTACAATTACATCACAAGTACCTAAACGTATGTAGTTTAAAGCATCTATCATTGCGTTTGCAGATGATGCACAAGCAGATACTGTAGTATAATTTGGCCCCATAAATCCATTTTTAATAGAAATATTTCCAGGAGCAATATCTGCAATCATTTTTGGGATAAAAAACGGATTGAATCTTGGAGTACCGTCTCCAGAAGCAAAGTTTAAAACTTCGTTTTGAAAAGTTTCTAAACCACCAATTCCTGCTCCCCAAATTACGCCAACACGTAATTTATTTATTTCGTCTAGATTTAATTTTGCATCTGCAATTGCTTCATCAGAAGCCACCATTGCATATTGCGTAAATCTATCCATTTTTCGCGCTTCCTTTCTATCTAAAAAGTCGGTCGCTTTAAAATTTTTAAGCTCACATGCGAAACGAGTTTTGAACTTGGCAGCATCATAATATGTAACAGGTGCTGCTCCGCTAACTCCGTTAACTAAGCCATTCCAATATTCTTCAATATTATTACCAATTGGCGTTAATGCGCCAAGTCCAGTGACTACAACTCGTTTTAACTGCATATAAATGTTACTTTTTTGCTTCTTCTATATAGCTAACTGCTTGACCAACTGTACCAATATTTTCAGCTTGATCGTCTGGAATTTGAATATCGAACTCTTTTTCGAATTCCATAATTAACTCAACAGTATCTAAAGAATCTGCTCCTAAATCGTTTGTGAAGCTAGCTTCTGATGTTACTTCGTTATCGTCTACGCCTAATTTGTCTACGATAATCGCTTTTACTCTTGATGCAATGTCTGACATAATTTTTTAATTTTTAAATTTTAAATCGGGGCAAAAATACAAATCTTATTAATTATAACTAATTTTTGACCCAAAAATGATTACTAAAAATAAAGAATTTTATTTAATCTTACCTAAAAACAATCCGTTTGTTAATAATTATTCCTTTTTTTGTAATATAGAAATTATAAGTTATGAAACGAATTGTTGTTTTTGCATCTGGTTCTGGATCGAACGCAGAAAATATTATTAAGTTTTTTAATCACACTAAAACCGCTAAGGTTACTATGGTGTTGTGTAACAATGAACAAGCTAAAGTTTTTGACAGGTGTAAAAAACTAGATACCAAATGCTTACACTTTAATAGAGCTGATTTTTCTAAAAAAGAAAAGGTATTAGACATTTTAAAAAAGCAAGCAGACTTTGTGATTCTTGCTGGCTTTTTATGGAAAATTCCAGAAAAAATTATAAGTGCTTTTCCAAATAAAATTATTAACATACATCCTGCATTATTACCAAAGTATGGTGGAAAAGGTATGTATGGGATGCATGTACATAAGGCTGTTGCAGAAAATAAAGAGCTGAAACTGGTATTACTATACATTATGTAAATGAAAATTACGATGAAGGTGGCATTATTTTTCAAGCAAAAACAACTTTAACTGAGCAGGATACCCCTGAAACGATTGCAGAAAAAATTCATATTTTAGAACAACGTTATTTTCCAAAAGTTATAGAAGAAATAATTATAACTACGAATGAGTAAAAAGAAGTTTTATGTAGTTTGGTGTGGCCGCAAAAAAGGTGTTTTTACTTCTTGGAAGGTTTGTAAACAACAAATTGATGGTTTTGAAAATGCACAGTACAAGTCTTTTGCCAATTTAAACGAAGCTGAAAAAGCTTCTAAAGGAAAATACGAAGACTATAAAGGAAAAAACACTAAAAAACCAGCTTTATCTACCAAAGAGAAAGCTAAATTTGGCAAACCCAACTTAGAAAGTATTTCTGTTGATGCTGCTTGTGCTGGAAACCCAGGAAAAATGGAATACAGAGGTGTTTTAACGCACAACAAAAAAGAAATTTTTAGAAAAGGCCCTTTTGATAAAGGCACCAATAATATTGGCGAGTTTTTAGCACTTGTACATGGTATTGCTTTGCTAAAAGCCAAAAAAAAAGAAGACATTCCTATTTATTCAGATTCTAAAATTGCCATGAGTTGGATTCGTCAAAAAAAATGTAAAACAAACTTACAGTTTGATGCCTCTAATAAAGAGCTGTTAACATTGATAGAAAGAGCCGAAAAATGGCTAAAAGAAAACACCTTTAAAAACCCTATTTTAAAATGGGAAACCAAAGCTTGGGGTGAAATTCCTGCTGATTTTGGGAGGAAATGATTTCGTTGGCAGGCAGTTAAATTCTGGAAACTGAGAGTGCCAACTGTAGACTGTAGACTGAAACCTACAAATTATACCCAATACTAAACATAATAATTCTTGGTAAAATAAAGGTTTTACTATCTGAAACTANATAATCTGAAAAACGGTTGCTTTGTTTAAATTGTGCATTAAATAAATTTTGTGCACTTATTTTATAAGACCAAGCNGAATTTTCGTTTTTGTAAGANAAAGTTGTATTCGCAATTTCGTAGGTGTTTTTTTGNCCTAAATCTTTATTTTCATAAATACTTTTTNTGTAATCAAAATTAAAAATAAAACCTTCTAAAAAATCATAATCAATGGTNGCAAAAGGTTGTGTTGTAATAAATTTAGAGGTATTTGATGGTGANACAAAACGACCAATATCTCTACTAACACCAANTTCTATCGTTGGAAAATTATCAAACATTGTTTCNAAACCANCTTCGTAATTATAACTTTTATTTTTATTAGTTTGTAAATTGCTGTCTATTTCTTGGATATAACTANTATTGTTAAAACCAACATCAAACTTGTATTTTATATTTTTAATGCTTTTTTCTAAATGAATGTTTCCTCTTAAATCTTCTGATGGGTTTTGAAATAGTTTAGCAGTTAAAAACTGATTGATTCTCTGTGCAGGATCTGTATTATTTACATCAAAAGCAACTGTATTTCTAACGCCTTGTATTTNTTTGTTATAATTTAAATTTACAAAAAGCATTAAACCTCTGTACAAACTAAATCTGCTGTAATAAATACGTGCTNCATGATACAAGTTGTTTTCTAAATTTTCATTCCCTTTAAAAACCGAATTATACGATTGTAAATAAAACTGATTAGCAAACCTACTTGCGTCTGAAAAAGAAGTTTTTAAATTGTAATTAATGGTAATTTTTTTTGATTTATTAAACTCAATTTTTGCTAAAAAATCGGGTAAAACCACCCATTTGTTTTTGTTTGTTTGGGTTTGTTNATTTACTTGCCAATTGTAATTATGTAAAAAAGCGCCTTGTTTAAAGNTAAAAATGCCTGTTCTAAATTTATAATGTACACCTGCAAAAANATCATTCAATTTAAAATTTACAGCATTGCCAAAACCATTTGTGTTAAAATTATTACTATTTCCATTGTCTAACTGTTGGCTATCGTCTGTAAAAAAATCTTCAATTAAAAGCTTGTTCCCAAAAGTAGAATATATGTGATTGCTGTTGTTAATTTCCCAAAAATGNTTAAAAACACCATCTATNTTTTGCTCTTGGGTATTTTTTTCTTGTAAAATTCTNATNAGNTTTTGGCTATTATCTGTAGGAATTAAACCTTGTAAAATTGGGTTTTGAGTTTCCCAAAAAGCATCTTTTTTACTTTTATCAAAAACATAATTTACTACACTAGAAAATGTGTGTTTTTCATTCTGTCTTTTATGCCATTCTATATTTTGATTAATATACGTTGCTGTTAAATCTCTGTTGGTTTGTATGTTATTTTCTGTAGTGTTTACTGTAGAATTTAAACTATTGAATTGTGTATTTTTGGTTCTTTTTACTTGAGAACGTGCGTACCATTTTTCTTTAGAATTGGGTGTAAATTCTATATTTAAATTTCCAATACCCAATAAATTATCTGCATTTGTGCTATTGGTTCTTTGTTCTGTGAAAGTATTATACTCGTTAAAATCTTCTCTAAAATTACCAATATTGCTGCTAGAAAAAATGGCAAAACCAGAAACATCTAATTTAGAATTAGCGGTTTTTGTAATATTTAAAGCTCCAAATTTTTGATTGCTTTTTACAACATCATTACTTTGCATAAACTGAGAAAAATCTCCACCTCTCCAATTAAAATTACCACTAAAAACACTATTTATACCACCAGAAAAACTTAAATAATCTCTAAACGTAAAGGTTTTTTCGCCAATATTATTTAGGTTTCCTATAAAGTTTACGTTTATTTTGGGTGCATAATAAAATAAATTGGCACTGGTTTTGTAAAAATCTTTGTTTCCTTTTCCAACTTCTACATCACCAAAAACAAAGCGTTTTTTGTCTTCTTTTAGGTTGATGTTCATTGCCATTTCATCAGAATCTGTTAAGCCTTTTAAAAAAGCGACTTCGTTATAATTGTCTATAACATCTACATTACCAACTGCGTCTGCAGGTATATTTTCTACCGCCAATTTAGAGTTACCTCCAAAAAACTTTTTGCCATCTACCAGCATTTTGGT